>MWWH01000301.1_pt1 | contig 14016 bp, 25 predicted proteins | sample 1047231 | NCBI WGS metagenome assembly MWWH01 (sample SAMN06349967, study PRJNA376086) | soil metagenome | isolation source: MG3-2 sample Antarctic (ecotone) soil | place: Antarctica | collected 2015-01-13 | reverse complement strand
GTGTTTTCGCAAAGTGCCTCCGGAGTTGCTACGCATGAACTCGCCACCATCGGAGCTTCACGAATTTTCTTGTCCGCCATATAAGACACAGAGGACGAGATATTATTTGATGACTCGTTTTCGTCGCTGCTGCCCTCGCTGCTGCCATCCGGCGGCTCATCTCCCGGATCATCTGTCCATGCGGTTTCAAACTCCTGCTGCAATTGAAGACGGAAAGCGAGCGCCTCATCTTCATCCATGCCGAGATCGGCGGCAAACCTCCGGCTCCGGCGGGCAAGGCGGCGCACCGCTTTGAGCACAGCGTCCGCCGATTGATCCCGTTCCGCTTTCTCCGGAGCCTTTTCGGGTTCGAGGTCTACGGCAGGCTCAGTCCAATCGGGCGCGTAACGTGGATGTGTGGCTTCAAACTCTTGCATCACCATAAAGCGCGCCCGCTCGAAGCGGTCAACCGGGTAGCCACGCAGAGTTCTGGATTTGGCGATAATTTGATTCAGCGTATCGGTGAGTCGATCAGTGTAGAGGCAGGCTTTGCGCTTTCGTGCGCTGGTGTTATCGGGATCGTCTTTGGTGAAGAAGCCGTGATGCGTGCGGCATTGCTTGTCATGCAGAGAGTCAAAGCGCCGCCGCCATGAGCGACCGTAAGAATTCTTAAAACGATTCTCTTCTTCTTCAGAGGCGAATTCCGGCAAAGTTTCGCGCCGGTAATAAAGCTCCAGATACCATGCAGAGCATGGGAAGCGGCGAACAACAGAGGGTTGAGCATCGGCGGTTGAGTAATCGGCGCGCCGTGCTGCATCCATCAGCGCGAGTGCGGTTGTTACGTCTGCGTCGTCCCAACCTTCGGCGTGAGCAATGGACTTTAGAGCGGCGCTGAAGTCTGATCCGTACTTGCGCCCTTTGAGCGTTGCAGCGTCAACGGACGGGAAGTTCTCGCGCCACGTCTTTTCATCATCGGCAAGATAAAACTCTTCTTCGGTGTCCTGCTCGATTGGCTCAACGTCAGGCGCGGTGAGTTCAAAGGTTTCGTCCTTCATGCCGCCCTCCCCAACTCGACATCGTTTGTTATTTGAAAGTCGGGAATTCGAGCACAAGAGCGGCAAATGCGAAACGAGACGAGACGCCCCTCAACGCAGTGCAACGTGAAAACGCGCCCCGTTTTGATAACGAGCGCCGGGCAACGAAGGCACGGGTCAAAGACTCGATCAATGATGAAGTGAAGCAAGCGCGGGCGCGCTCGATACGAAGTAGGCTGATTTTTCTTGCGGAAAGGCGAGTTTACGTTTATTCTCATTTCGTTAGATCCTTTGGTTCAGTTCAATCCACGTTCAAAAACTAAGAAGCCTTCGAGTGCTAGTTACACTCAGGGCTTCGTGTGTCTTCATGCGGCGAGCGGCTGCACCTCGCGCCGTTGTAGATATTCGTCAATGTGCGTTCTTGTGAAACGATATAAAGGGCGCTTTCCTAATTCAATGCAGCCCAACGCCCGGGCGCGCACAAGTGAGCGAACCGTGACGGTGCTGAGTCCCAACAGGCGAGCGGCCTCTTCGGTGTTTAACTTCTCTTGAGAAACCAAGTCGGACATACAGGTAGACCTCCGTTTTATCGGGTCAAAGGAAACTGTTAATTGTGGATGGAGCGCGGAAGGCTGAAGAAGTGTAGACAGGCAGGCGGAGATTTATGGTACTATCATCTCCGCTTTTGGCACTTACAGCCAACAGCACGGCGCATCAACAATGCGTTGTTAATCGAAAGCATAGGCGGGGTGCGATGATGTTGTGGTGACTGAAGGCGCGCCCCTCTTGCTTGTTTTCTTAAACTAATTCAAATATCACGGAAACATCTTAATAATAGGTACTCGAAAAGTCAAATGTTTTCGAGTACCTCATTTCGTTCTAAGCTAAGTGTGAAATTGAGACTTTAATTCAGCCCAAGTTATTCTTTCCCTTTTTAACCATGCTCCGATAGTGCTCTCGCCGACTTTTAGTTCTGCGGCGACCCGTGGCTGCGTCGCGTTCGAGCCGAGTTTTTTAACTGCTGCCCACATATCAGCGCGCTTTATCTTCGGTGCGCCTCGCGTTTCTGGGCGAAAAAACTCTAATGCCTCCTGCATTACTGTTATGTCGGCGCTTGATAACTCACTTGGCACATGGTGAACGGTTAAGAGCGTCCCATGTGAGAACCAAGTGTGTGTATCCACCACCACAGCGCTTTTTTTGTGGGTCACGCGCGCAACATTCAGACTGAATTTATTGAAGCGGGTGATGTCGCTAGGTGCTGCGGAGAGTCCGAATAGCAAAGCATCGCTGGCATAAACCCAAGGCGAGAACCCCGACTCAAAGCTGATAATGTTTAAGCTAAAATCCTTAAAACGGGGAATGAAGTGTTTGCTCTTGATGGGTATACTAAAGTATTCGCCGTGATCGTAAGACGTGACGAGCAGCATTCCGTTTGGCTCATCTCGTGCCCAAAATTTACCAACCCGCGCAATTCCACTCGCATGATCTGCGCGTCCTTCACCGCTCAGCGGTTGTTGAAATTTCTTAGGATGTGAGCAGTAAGGACAAGGAGAGCCAAGCATTCGTTTGCGCGCGGCTTCTTGTTTTGCGGTAAGCTTAATCACGCGAATAGGGAAGTGCGCGGTGCTCGGTGATTCTGCTAAATTTTCTTTTCTTTTACTCATAGCAAATATAAATCCGTATGGATCATTCACAGAATGACGAGCCGAAATTGTTAGCAATTCAGCCATGACATAATGCGCCAAGTGTCACGTCACACTGTCACAGCTTCTTAACATAACTCTCTAAATCCTCGCGCTTCACACGCCAACCGCGCCCGATAATCTTAGCTTTCAACTTCCCGTTGCCGATTGCTTCGCGTAAATGCCTGCGTGACAGTCCACTGAGTTGCGCCGCTTCCGTAAGCGATAACAGAAACTTCTCGGACACGCGCACGGGCGCTGCCATTTGCGCGAGTGTTTTTATCAACGCCTCGCCTGCCATGCCAGCCGCGCCACTTGTCGCGCCAAGTGTCATAGCTTGTGTCACGCCATCTGCCATGTCACTTGTCGTGTCACTATTCGGGCGCATGATTGCAACGGGTCTTTGAGTTTGCAGGTAAGCCTCGAGGTCGTGCTGATCGTAGCGCGCTTCGTCGCCCTTTTGCCCGCGTTCGTAGGAAACGGGAATCTTGCCCTTGCCCGTTAATCGTTGAAGTGTGCGAACGGAAACGCCGATGAAATTTGCAGCCTGGTCTTTGTTCATGGTCTAAGGTGTGACATGACGCGCCAAGTGTCACGACGGGTGGCGCGGCTAAAGGCTTATTCCGCGTGTTTGCAGCTTCTCTAACGGCTTTTTAGGTGAAAGACGGTGCATAGTATGGCTTCTCTGTTCTTTCTCTGCTTTCGTCACGCCCGCTGTCACGCATCCGTCACGCCCCTTGTCACGGCACACACGCACGGGCGGGATACTGCTTTTCATTGCGCGCCACTGCTGCCGTTGTTACCGCGCGCCGTGATGTAGCGTTCCACTGTCTGCGTCAATCTGTTCAGCCCGTCCGTGAGGGCCACAAGCTGGTCATCATGCTTTTCGAGTAGCCCGGCGATGGTCGAATAGGAACGTTCGAAGCGGGCGATGCGCTGTTCTTTGTCAGCATCACGGCGCGCGAGTTCAGCCATGACGGTTTGCGTCTCTTCATGTTGACTGGCAAGTGTGGTGATAAGTGTTTCAGCCTGCGCCAACTGATCGGCAGAGACGGCCTGCTGGTCGGCGATATGTTCTTGTCGTTCGATGATGAAGTTCATTATTCGCTCAAGTTCATCGTTGGTCATGTCTTCCAACCTTTCTGTTTACCGAACCCGCCTCGTTGATCCTTCTTTGCTTGCCGACAGGTCTTGCATCGCTTGGGCGACTCAGTAAAACCCTTCTCGTGGAAGAATTCTTGTTCACCAGCGCTCCATGTGAACTCTTGCCCGCAATCAAGGCACTTCAATTCTTTATCTTGTGTTTCAGTCATTTCTTACCTTTCTTCTTCGCCTTCACAGCTTTCTTGAGTGCCGCATTGCTGCCATTTGCTGGCTGCGGCTGTGTCGTCTCCTGCGGTAGCGCCCCCGGCGGCAGATCGTAGTGGTGCGTCTCGTAGAAGTCCCGCATTCCCTTCATCTGTTCCCGAAACGGCGGGGGCTTTGGTGGTAGCTGCTTTGCTTGCCCTTTGGGCTGGTCGTTGGTCATTTGGTGCTGCCTTTCTTATTCGTTATTACCGAGTACCGAAAAGGTGGTATCTCTTGTCGCATTCATTACACCGAACAGGAACAATAAACAGCCAGGATAAAATAGCGTCAAAAATCCCGCGCGTGTGTGATCGGTGCATCTCATAACTCTTGCAACGCGGGCATCTCTTTATGAAAAGTGACACCCTTACTTCTTGCCCTTCTTCTTAGCCTTCACAGCTTCCTTGAGTGCTGCATTGCTGCCATTTGCTGGCTGTGTGGCTGCTTTGTTTGTGCTTTGCTTCTCGCTGGCGCTGGCGTTAACAATCAAGCCTAAATCCCGCGCGCGTTTCTTGAGCTTTTCGGTCGCTTTGTCGTCAATCATCGCTTACCTTTCTTCTTCGTAGATGTGCCATTGCTGCTCATAGGCTTCGCTGTGGCTGCTTTCTTGGCGGCGGAGGTCTTACCGGGCGGTCTGCCGGGCGTGCGCTCTTCTACAAGACTCAAATCATTAGTGCGAATCATATAGACATTAGCGAACAATTTAGCGGGCAATCTTCCAGCCTCAATTAGCTGCAAAACTCTCTGCCGCGTGATGCCAAGATGCGCCGCCGCGTCTGTGGTGGAGATGTAATCTTCTTTGCTCATAGCGTGCATTATACATACTTTCTCTTGTCAGCCAAATATATTTTCGGCTAACAATGATTTATTTTCTCTTTTCGCTTGACAATAGTTTGAAAGTGTAGATAATAACACTTGTCAAGCGGCAATAGTTCAAAACGAAACGGAGAATAGAAGCCATGAAACAGAATCTAACGAACGCCATCAACAAAGCACGTCAAGCAAAAGTCCACGTCGCACGCTTCAATGAAGGCGCTTACGTCATCACCACCGCAGAGAATCATCGCTACACGGTGCGCTTCGAGCGTCGTGAGGGCGTTCGATACGGTCGCTGCAACTGCGCGGCGGGCGTGCGCTTCATTCCGTGCCGCCACTTGGTTAAGGCTGCCTTCGTTGATTCAGCATTAACGGGCTATCCAATGGAAGCCTAAAAACAAAAGGCTTACCTGAACGCGCCAAACGTCCGGGTAAGCCCCAACCCTTCACCCTTGAGAGAATGAAAGGAACTTCAACACTATGAGTTTAACGAAACGCTACTACGAACAGCAAGCCGGAAGGGAGCAACCCGGCGCACGCCTTGAACGCGCACGGCTCTCAATTCGCAACGCAACACGCGAAGTGGAAGTTACCGAAGGCAGATTCTTGGACTACGAAACAGCTGACAACATCATGCGCGCCCTTCACGGTGTGGCACGTGAGTTGGAAGCCTTAACCGTCACGCTTGCCGTGATGCAGAGACAGGAGGGCGCACGCTAATGACAACGAAGAAACCAACCACGAAGAAACCAGCCGCACGTCGGACGCTGAAAGAACGCGCCCGCGCGATCATAGACAATGCCGAAGGTCACTATGATGACAGCACATGCGAGGCGATTAGCAACTCGCTGAACACAAAGCACTCGGACTTACAAGAGTTCGTTCGTCGTGCCGAACGCGGCGAGGTGCTTTGTGATTTAACGTCAACACGCATCGCCGCCGCGGTGCCGCTCGACGATCTGCCAGGTCTGCTCGCTGCCGTGCTCATGCACTCGGAGTTGCCGGAGCGCATCTACATCCCTATTGCAGACACGCTGCTTAGTATGGCGCACAACCTTAATTACTTTACGCCGGAAGTGATCCGTCTCACATTTGCCCATCACGAACAGGAGGAAGCAATGCGACAGAAGGGAGGGCGAAAGTAATAGCGTCACGACGCGCACCCGGGACGGTCAACTGACCGGGCGAGTATGTAGAGCAGGGAAGAGGCGAGGCTTTTACGGGCTTCGCCTTTTTCTTTCGCCGCTTTTTTAGGTGTTGCATTTCGTTGCGCTTTAGTTCAACAAAAGCTCAACATGCGCTTGTAGCATAAGTGGAATGAAGGTTTGATACTTTTACTCTTAGTTTGTTTAAAGTTTTAGGTAGCGAAGATTGAGCCGGAATTTAGAGAGTGGGACGGTAAGGGATCGCTCGCTTCGTTTGTCATCAGCTTGAACTTGCATCGCAGGCATTTGAATGAAAGCCAGCGCGCAATGATCGCGGCGAAATTGGCGAATCTTGATAGCTCAAAACATGCTGCTTCAATTGAAGCAGCAATATCACAACCGCAAGCAGCCGAACTTCTAAACGTCTCTGAGCGGTCTGTATCAAGAGCAAAACAAGTCTTAAAAAAAGCAACGCCGGAAACAATCGCCGCAGTTGAATCCGGCAAGCTACCCGTCTCTGTAGCAAAATAGAATTGAAATAGATTGATTATTCAAAGGATCAAGCGCGCCGAAACATGGCATAAACCTGAAGTTAATGTGAACCGCGAATCGGATAACCCCTCTGCTATCAAGTCGCACATGTTTATCAAGCAGTTCAGCGCCGTGACAGTGCGTGCGTCCGACATAATTAAATCTTATCGGATGCACTTTGTGGCGAAAGGTTGGCGGCGGGGGCCGCGGCGCTCATGTTCGAGCACGAAAGCGCAAGATGTTGTGATCGGTGTTCGTGCTCTCAAAGCCGCGTCGTGACATCTGGCGGGTATTCTTCACGAAAGCGTCCGCCACAAGTAATAGCGTTTAGTGTGTCGCTCACCCAGCTCTGTCTAAAGCCGCGAAAAAGCGGAAGCAAAGCGGAAAATATCAACCACCAAAAATGATAGCCTCACCAATGCCAATTGCCTTTGCGGTTTCGTCCTTAGTCTTTCCCTCTGCGAGACTTAAAGCGACGGCGCGTGATTTATCTGTCCACTTAAAACCTCTCATTTTTCTATCATTCTCGGTTTCCGCTCCGCTCGCTCAACTCATTGCGAGTTTGAAGCATCAGCAAATCACCTGTAGCCACTCTTTTCGTAGAAGTAGCGCCCGATAGGGTGCGAGTTACCCAGCGCCGTGCTCAGGGCGTCACCAACCACCATCGGGCTTGACGTGATAACGTGATCGAACGGCGTGCTACTGAGCTTCTGGTGCAGGTCGCGCATGACTCGCGCCTTCTCCGGCGCGATGCTCTGTTCGTCAATCGCATCGGCGGCTTTGCGCTCGGCGTCGCGCGTCGCTTCGATAGAGGCAAGGCGCGTTTTCAAAGCGGCGGCGTTCGTGGCATCGCGTGCAGCTTGCTCGCGTTCCTGTTCGGCGAGGCGTGCGGCGTGCGCTTGTATGAATTCTTCGGTGTACCCGACGGGTGTTCTGTATTGTGGTCTCATGCTTCTTAGCCTTCCTTTTTACGCGCGTAAATTTACGCGGCTTCGTTTCTCATCGCCTGCTCTTGCTCAAACTTGCGCTTGTTCGCCGTGTAGATGTTGACGCTCTGAATCAGCGCGGGCGAAAGTGTTGTGAATAACTTGGCGTCTTGCTCACGAATCCGCAAAAGCAGTTCTAGATAATCATTAGTGGCGTGCTCTGTCTTAACGACTCGAGCGTGTGATGCTCGCTTGTGTGTCATGCTGCTATTTCCTTTGTCGAGCGGCACACGCTGACAATTTCCAAACCGCCGATAGCTTGCGCCACCGAGCGCATGAGCGGATCAACCTTTGCGATGGCTCCTAACTTGTAATCAACTCCATCGGCAACGGTGACAAGCGGCTTATTTGCCTTTATGAAGGCGCGTCCGATGTCGGACAACTGCCCTTCTTCTTCGATTGCTATGCGTTCCTCACGTTCATAAACAAGCTCTATCAAATCGCCCTTGTGCTCGCGCAGAAGTTCGGTTAGCTCCGGCGTGATGATGTTCTTTGGCGCATCAATCAAGAGTTCTGTTGAAGGGGTGCCGAGCGAGACATTTATACCAATCTCCGCAAGGTGGTAGAACAAGATTTCGGGTGTCATATCGCCATCCTTTGCCTTCCCGAATCCGCACGGCGGGCAGGTCGAAAAGATGCCACGTCTGCCGCTAAGAACCTTGCCGCCGCGTCGGTTGTGCGCGTCGCGTAATTGTCTCTGCGCCCTTGAGCCTTTTGGCTATGATCGTTGATGCGAGCGGCAACGTAGTGGCGTGGCCAGCCCATCTTGAGCATCACAATCGCATAACAAATATCTGCGTTCGATCTGTCGGGTTTATCCGTATCGCCCTTGCCGGACTTGCGTAGGTATTCGTAATAATCAGCTTCACGCTCAGGTAAGCGAGTGTTGCTGTAGGTGGGCATTGCAACAACTTTTTCGGGCAGAGGCGCAGCCAACAACCCGGCCGCTTCAAGTAACTGTGGCGCGACAATCAAGCCCGGAGCGAAAGCGATCAGGCGCACGCGCGGGTAATGCCCGCCCGCATCTTTGTACTTCTGTTTGGCATTCAACGCGCCGGGCAATCTCACTGAATTGTAAGCACCGCCGTTTGCGCCGGTGTCTTTTAACTGCCGCAAGAGGCGCTCGCGCACGGCGACACGTTCATCGTTTGAGATCGTGAGAGGCAACGCGATCCATGCTTGATAGTTCTGTGGGCTGGTTTCGACTGTGAGAAAAGAGTAGGGCGCGAGTTGCTCGACGACTTCAGCCGGACAATCATCAAGCTGTATCAGTTGCCCATCGCGCGGGCGCAGGCAAACGCTCTGCTCCTGGCGCTCGCTCCGGCGAATGTAGCCAGCGAGCCGCGCGCGAATCTCGGAAGCGGCGACTTCTTCGCTTCCCACGCACCGGGCGTTTCCGCCAACAGGCACGCGGGACAGAAATACCGTCTTGAATTCGGTCACTCCGACGCTTTCAAAGGCGTCTATAGTCTGACGTGCGCGCTCCTCCGGCGGGGCGTCCGAGGGCGATTTAGTTAGGACAAATCTGTCCGTACTAAATCTTCTGTTTTTTGAATTTTCCTCAGTGTTTTCGCAAAGTGCCTCCGGAGTTGCTACGCATGAACTCGCCACCATCGGAGCTTCACGAATTTTCTTGTCCGCCATATAAGACACAGAGGACGAGATATTATTTGATGACTCGTTTTCGTCGCCGCTGCCCTCGTCGTTATCATCCGACGGCGGCTCATCCCCCGGATCATCTGTCCAGGCGCATTCAAACTCCTGCTGCAATCGAAGACGGAAAGCGAGAGCTTCGTCTTCATCCATGCCGAGATTGGCGGCAAACTTCCGACTCCGGCGGGCGAGGCGGCGCACCGCTTTGAGCACAGCGTCCGCCGATTGATCCCCTTTCGCTTTCTCCGGAGCCTTTTCGGGTTCGAGGTCTATGGCAGGCTCAGTCCAATCGGGCGCGTAACGTGGATGCGCGGCTTCAAACTCTTGCATCACCATGAAGCGCGCCCGCTCGAAGCGGTCAACCGGGTAGCCACGCAGAGTTCTGGATTTGGCGATAATCTGATTCAGCGTATCGGTGAGCCGGTCAGTGTAGAGGCAGGCTTTGCGCTTTCGTGCGCTGGTGTTATCGGGATCGTCTTTGGTGAAGAAGCCGTGATGCGTGCGGCATTGCTTGTCATGCAGAGAATCAAAGCGCCGTCGCCATGAGCGACCGTAAGAATTCTTAAAACGATCCTCTTCTTCTTCGGAGGCGAAGTCCGGCAAAGTCTCGCGCCGGTAGTAAAGCTCCAGATACCATGCAGAGCATGGAAAACGGCGCATGATGGAGGGTTGAACACTGGCGGTCGAGTAATCGGCGCGCCGTGCTGCATCCATCAGCGCAAGTGCGGTTGTTACGTCCGCGTCGTCCCAACCTTCGGCGTGAGCGATGGATTTCAGAGCGGCGCTGAAGTCCGAGCCGTACTTACGCCCTTTGAGCGTTGCGGCGTCAACGGACGGGAATTTCTCGCGCCACGTCCTTTCATCATCGGCAAGATAAAACTCTTCTTCGGTGTCCTGCTCGATTGGCTCAACGTCAGGCGCGGTGAGTTCAAAGGTTTCGTCTCTCACGCTGCAACTCCTATTCTGCGAAGTTGCTCGCGTAGCAGTGTGTTTTCGCGCTCCAGATGGTCAATGCGTTCGGCGTATTGACTGAGAAAAAATTCAAGTCGTCGAAGGTGCTGATCGCAGTCTGCACAGGCGCAACCGCGGCCGGTTATCGGCGGTACAGATTTGATCGCGTGTGTCGTTTGAGAATTTTCGAGCTTGAATTTCGAGTATGTTTTCGTGTAAGATTGCATTCCTCTGTTTCCTTTCTAAATCAACAAAAGAAAAAGAAGGCTTCAAGGTGCGTCTAACACCTAGAGCCTTCGTGTGTTCATACAGCGAGTGGCCGCACGTTACGGTTCAGAAACTCATCAACGGCGGCGCGTGAAAATTTGTAGCATTTACCAATCTTCCATCCAGAGAGTTCGCCTCGCTCCGCAAGCGCTCGAACAGTAGGCACAGAAACGCCGATCAAGCGCGATGCCTCAAAAGTGCCGATTTCCGGCTTCGATGGTTGCTCAGATTCATTTTGCATAGAAAAATCTCCGTACAAGCTAGAGCGGTCGGCGTTCTAGTTTGCTCAAAGTGTTGTGCTTCTGAAGAAGTGGGCGGGATACGATGAATAGATTGGGCTTTACACAGATCGAAAAATCTGTCTAAGATACCCAAGCTTCAAAGGCTCCGGCCTCTAAAAGCACTTGTCGAATTATCAAATTGGACAAACTCAAAAAGCTGACGCCGCGTGTTTCCGCCAAGATTCGCCGCGGCGTTTTGCTTAAGTTTTCAAACTTACACTGCGAGGCAGATTACTACTGATTGATGATTAAGACCATACACATAAGAACCAGTCAGAATTATGTAGTTGCATGTATTTCTAATCAGATTCTCTAAGTTCTTCTTTCCACTTATTGGCAAGAATCGCAATGAGTCTCTCGTGTGTTAATCCGTGATTTTTCGTTTGTCGGGCTAGACCGCTTGTTTCTCTTTCCATTTCGGAAGCGAGTGTTGCTTGAGTCATATGTGTATTAACGCTAACATCAACCGAAACGTAAGATGGAACTTTCGAGCGCCACTCCTGCAGTTTTTGATTTAGCTGACGCCGAAGTTCCTCGCGTTCTTTGATCTTTCCTTTTCGGTATGCCTTGTATGTCTTATCTATGAATAACCCTAAAGGTTGCAGCTTCCTTCCAGATAGTTTACCGATGCGTTCGGCAGCACTTCGACTATAGTATTCACAAACTTCTGCTTTCAACTTCGTTGTATTGAGGCGATTAGTTGGCAACGAAAAAACGCGCTGGTTAAGATCATTTAGAGTTTGCAACTTGACCTCCATTACTAGCCCAATCATTGCATCATGCAAATTTCTTGAGACCTTCTTCTTCAATATTTCTTTAGCGTGTAACCAAGACGGAAAGGCTTCATTTACGCTTGTGACCAAGCCATTTTTAGTCTTTACTGCTAGTGCATCTGCAAAGAACTTCTGCAGGTCATATTCTCCGTCTTCCGGATAGAATGTGAATTCCAATCGCCCGTAACGTTTATCTGTGATTCGCCCTTTAATTTCTAACTGTCCACCATTTTGCTCTGTTTCCACTGAAGGTTCCCTGTCCCCTCTTCCCTGAATTTAGATTCGGCTCGTCGGACCACCAGGGATGTGATCTGTCCCTTCGACGCTGGTTGCAATCCACCGCACGAAGATGAGACGAGCCGAAATTTCAAGCCGCATTAAGGCACGACGCGGTAGTTACAGTCAACAATTATTTTCCGGCAAGTCCTTTAAGTAGAATAACTTAAAAAAGTATTTCCTTAAACCCTTAATTCCTTAAATAAGGAACTGCCGTTTTATGGCGCGCTCTTTTGTGTTGCCACTCAACCGAAATGCTTTTCCAGCATCGTGATAATTTCATCGCGCATCTTGACTCGCTTCAGCGCGCAATAGCTTTTAATCTTCGCGTGTAGCTCAACCGGAATATCAATCGTGTAGCGCGTCAACTTCTCTCTCTTCTCTTTCGGCGATTCAGGCGTATTCGCCTCGCCGCTCACCCACTCATCGGCCGTCACTGATTTACGCGCGCCGGGCTTGCCTCCGAAAGCTACCTTTTTAGGCATCGCGCAGTAGCTCCTCGATCTCGTCGGTCAAGGCTTCGATCTCATGGCTTGCCGTGCCGCCCGGTTCAACATCCAGGACGGTCTGCCCGCGTGCGGCTGTCTCGGCGAAGCTCACTCGCTGGCAAACCTGCGCTCGCAGCACCGGCAACGCATATTCCGAAAGCGCTTCCGTCACGTCGCGCCCGATTGCCGTCTTCACGATCTTGCGATTTATCACGAATGCGCTTTTAAGTTTTTCCTTAAACGGTTGAACTTCAATCAATAAATCAACAATCTCTTTTGCCGCCCATACGTCATAGGGCGAAGGCTGTACGGGAATCAACACAAGGTCGCTGGCCATGATCGCCGAGCGTGCCACGTCATAGACACGCGGCGCGCCGTCAATCACGAGCACGTCATAGTCGGCCGCGAGCTTCGGCAGTTCCTTATGTAATGTCGGCTTTGGTAACCCGATCACAGGGAAGGCGGTTTCATCTTCGCGGCAAGCCGCCCAATCAAGCGCACTGCCCTGCGGGTCGGCGTCAACGAGTATTACGCGCTTACCGCGACGCGCGAGGTCTGCTGCCAGATGCACGGCTAGTGTCGTTTTCCCGACGCCGCCCTTTTGATTGAGTAAGGAAATAATCATTTAAGTTTTTAAGGATTTAAGTTTTTAAGGTTGCTCGGTTAATTGCGTGCGCGCTTAATTGAATAATCAATGGTTGTTTGGATCATCGGTCGCTAATCCTTCTGCCGTACCTGCCGTAAGCAACTCAGTGTCGGCGGTGACGAGCACAAGCGGCGCGAGGTTGCGTGCGATGCGGCGACGGTTAGCCGTGAGCGCCGCTGCCATCTGTACGGCGTCATAACCCCGTAATCCGTGTGTGGTGGCAAGCATCATCGCTTCATCCAGCAGACCGGGTGTAATCTCGACAATATAAAACCGTTGTTCGAGTTCGCGCTGAAGGCGCATCCGTGCGCGCGTTGCCGCGTCCATTGTGATGTGTTTTCCGCGCGCCTTACGTGCGAGCGCCGCTGTCACTTCAACACCGGTGATGCGCGCGACGTAGAGCCGATGACCGGCGGCACGGCGGAATAGACCTAGCATCCATGCTGTACCGGCTTCTCTGGCGTAACGCTTAACGAGCGCGCTGCTGTCGAAGAAGTATGTCGCCACTCTCTTTAGCCTCGCTCCCTGATAATCATTTCAGAGAGAGGCTCGCCCATGACTTCAATCGGCTCGAAATCATCGTCCGCATCATTTGCGGCCGCAAGATTTGGAAGCGTGATAATGCCTTCGGCTGCCAGTTCGCGCTCGAACGCATCTTCGAGTTCGTCTTCGGTTGGCGAAGTGGGAACGATGGCGTTCAACCGTTCGCGCAGCAACTTTTGCTCACCGGGTGGAAGCTGCTGAACCTCTTCAATGATTCTGTCTAATGTGGCGCTCATCGGCGTCTCCTTCGTCTCCCGCGTGGTTTTGTCGAATTGACTGTTCCAAGCATCGCCGCCAGCATTAGCAGCACGCTCATCAGCGCGAGCATTGCCACGCCGATCACCTTTGCCGTTGTGACAAGCACGCGGAGCGTCACCTGCAAAGCGCTGTGCAGCTTCGCCACGCGCTGCTGTTTAGCAATGGTGCGACGTGCTCCGGCGCGTGCGCTACTGACCCGCTCACGCCGCTGCATCTCGCGCCATGATTCAGGGATGTAGGTTTGATATTCAGGTTCGGCGATCATTCCTTACCTCGCTTCTTTTTCCATCCGTGCGGTTTGCCTCATGCGGTTTGCATCTGCTCGAGCGCGGCGCCGCTTTTCACTGCGTGCCACTG
>MWWH01000300.1_pt1 | contig 14077 bp, 11 predicted proteins | sample 1047231 | NCBI WGS metagenome assembly MWWH01 (sample SAMN06349967, study PRJNA376086) | soil metagenome | isolation source: MG3-2 sample Antarctic (ecotone) soil | place: Antarctica | collected 2015-01-13 | reverse complement strand
AGCCAAGTCCAGAGTCAAGCGAGGTCAGTGTTTTTAAAGTGAGATGAAGATGAATGAATTATTCTTAAACGAACTGGGATTTTTACTCAACAGTCAATCAGTTGGCTCACTGAATCGCTTCGGGCAGGTGAACAGTTACGAGATAAGAAAGAAATAGGAAACAGCACGCCGATCCGCCCCGCCGAGGATAACGAGTAACGGTTTCAAATAACGACTAATAGCAACGAAAGAATGGGCGCGCTTGTCGTCGAAACAAATAATGAGTAAGCGGCTGTGAATAACGACTAAGTGACGTAGAGGATCGGGGCGATATGGGTAGAGCCAACATCGCGGAAAGCGGCAAGAGGTTTTCGAGCGACTACCAACCCGAAGGGCGCGGGCGTCCGAAGGGCTCGCTCAACCTGCGCACGATTCTCCGCCGATACATGGAAGCGCAAGAGCCGCGAATGCTCGCCGACGAGATTCAGATCGTGCTCGACGACATTTTCGGGAAGCCGAAGGCGCGCAAGCTCCGGCGACGGCTGAAGAAAAAGGGCGTGAAGATGTGGCGGGCGTAGCCGACTTGAGAAACATAAGATTTTCCGACGCGCCGAGCCTCGATAAGTGTGCAAGTAATGAAACAAAATGAACCAAGAAAATGAGTCACACCCCGCACACGTTTGACGAGGCTTGCAGGCGCGCCGGGGGTCGCAGAGCTTACAACCGACGGCGCAGGCTTGAGCGCGCGCGACGCATCCAGACGATCCTCAGACTCCAGGACGCGCAGCCCCCTTACCTGTCGGGGCGCGATCTGGCTGCGCTGCTCGAAGTTCACGAGGCGACAGTCTCGCGCGATCTCAAGTTCATCAACCGGGTGAAAGCCGACTACCGGCGCAGGAACGGAGCCGAGATGCACGCCCGCTCATTCCGTTGGATAGACGACGCGACGGGCTGGCAAACCGTCTTCGAGATTCGCCACGGCGTGCGCGTGAGGTAGTTGGTCCGAACTTCGCACAGAATCGCCCTAGAACCGTTTTGAGGGTGCCAGCACTCGTGCCCCGCTCTAATCTCTAGCCGGGGGCGGCAAAGCGCGCAAGATATCCCTATCAGTGGCGGGAACAGTCCTTGACTCCCCGGCCGATGTGACATAGTGTCCTCGCCTAACAGTTTTCCCACAGACTACCCTCGAGTCTCGGCTTGCTACCCGGCCCTCCCGTATAGCCTTCCATTAGTAAGTCTTCATTGAAGCACCTCTAAAAAGCTTCATCTCAGTTAAGGAGAAAAAATGAACCCCCAAGTTTTTTCACTTCGGGCGGGACTCTGCCTGCTGGTGCTCTTGACCAGCCTTGCGTTTGCCCAGTCCGTGGCGGCCCAGGAGCCGCAGTCCCCACAGAATTTCCGCGACAGCTATGACGCCCTACTAAACAACTTCGAGCGCATGGCGGCGAGCACGGGCGACAAGACCAGTCAGCAGGCCAGTCAACAGGCCCGGAAGGTCTTGCGCACGCTCACCGACGATCAATTAGCGCGAGTGTTTAAGCAGGGCGCTATGCCGGACGTTTCAGTGGCCGTCTTGGCTAGCCGCCACCTGGCTTCCCGACTGAAGTCCCAGCAGAAGGCGCGCTCGCTCGCCGCCGAACGCCTGGGCGGCGCCGCCCAGGCAGACCCGTCGGTGGCACCACTGTCGGCAGGTTTCCCCGGACCGGTGGCGCTCGTCGCCGGCTGCGACGGGGTCGATATCTCAGCCACAACTCGCTATGATCTTTTCATCGCGAAAGAGGTGGCAAATGCGGTCTTGGCTGCAGCGGCCTGGGCTTGCAACGAGGACATCCTGGGTGAAAACACCTCGCTCGTCTGCGAACCGTTTGCCATCGCGGCCGACGTCGCGAACGGCTTCTACGATACGGCGACGTTCTGCTCGGGAGAAGTCACCTCCAACCAGGTGGACGCCAATTTCAGCCGGCTCGGCCACATCCATACCGACCTCGCGGACGGTATTGCGACCATCGTGAGTAACAGCGACGCGAACCGCACTACGATCGTGAATAACGACAACGCCAACAAGACGACGATCGTCAACAACGCGAACGCCAATCTCGCAACGATCATCAACAACGCGAACGCCAATCTCGTAACGATCATCAACAACGCGAACGCGAACAAGAACGAGTTGCGCGATCTGATCCTGCGCACGCAGATCGAAGCCGATCTGGCCATGGTGGACGGCGCGGCTGTGGTCGCCCTGTACGAGATAAGTACTCTGTCAGAAATATAGTAATGTATCTGCATTATGGGCAGATTCATCAAAATTACACTTGACGATAAACAACGCGCCGCACTTGAAGACGGCTACCGCCACGACAAAAGCCATCCCTTTCGACAGCATTGCCAACTGGTTTTGCTCAAAGCCGAAGGGCGCAAATCAAAAGAGATTGCGGTCATCTTCAGGTGTTGTGAAAAGAGCATCAATGATTGGCTGCATCGCTACCAAGGCGAAGGCATCGAAGGCTTACGCATCAAAGGCGGTCGCGGACGTAAAAACATTCTTTCCGAAGAGGCGGATGCCGCTCGTGTGCGCCAAGCCGTCAGCCAACACCGCCAGCGCATCTCTCAGGCCAAAGCAGCACTTGAAACAGACTTAGGCAAAGAGTTTTCACAACGCACGCTCGTGCGTTTCTTAAAAAACTTAACTGCCGATATAAGCGCTTGAGACGCCGCGTCAAAGGTCAAGAAACCGCCGACATCTACCAACTCAAGCACGAAATACTGGGCGAGTTGGAAGCCTTGAGCGAAGATCGCAAAGTTGATTTGTACTATGCAGACGAAGCCGCTGTGTCACTTGAGCCATGCGTTCCTTACGCCTGGCAATTTAGGGATGAGCAAGTCTCAATGCCAAGCTCAAAGGGGAAAGGCATAAATTGTTTCGCTCTTCTTTCAAGAGATAACCGCTCGCTCATCGAAACGACGCGCGAAAACATCACTGCCCACTTTATCTGTGAGAAGTTTGAACGCTTCTCCATGGGACTCAAAAAACTAACTGTTGTTGTGTTAGATAACGCGGCGGTTCATCAGGCGCGAATTATCAAAGAACGATGTGGGGTGTGGCAACAGCGCGGTCTATTTCTGTTTTATCTGCCGCGCTACTCGCCGCATTTGAACATCGTCGAAACGCTGTGGCGCAAGTTGAAATATGACTGGCTCGCACCGAAAGATTATGAAACGAGAGAAACCTTATGCTATGCGGTCAGCCTTGCACTGAAAGCAATCGGAACAAGTTTGCACATCAATTTCTCTTGCTTCAAACATAGCTCACTCTAAATATGTCGGGGTACTTACCTAATGCCAATGGCGGCTATCTCGACCTCGTCAAGACGATCGTGACGGAAACCCTTGCCCACGTCCAGGCGGCCGGCGGCAGCGTGAGTAACGCACAGGCGTTTCTAAACAGCGCCAACGCAGCGAAAGCGTCCGGCAACTTCAAATCTGCCTACTCATTTTACCGGAAGGCCTACAAAGCGGCCGGTAACTGATGTCCCCGTCTTGTCGGGGTCAGACAAAACGAAGTAGAAACGGCCCGGGCGTAACAGCCCGGGCCGTTTTCGATCTTCTCTTGTCGAAGGCTGAGGTATCGATGCGAGTTCCATCTCACGTCGTGAGGTCGCGCGAACGCTCTTTGCTAAGGGGTAGCCGATTGCTGGGCTACCCTTCTTTATGTTCGTGGCTAGAAAGAAGCGGGAAGCCTTTATTTGTTCTGGACTGTCTTCTCGATCTTCTCGGCGCCTTCGAGCGCGGGCGGCTGGGCGAGGAAGATTTGAATTGAAGCTCCGCTCCGCAATTGCTCGGCAAAGGCTGCCTCGGCTTTTGCCACTTCTCGCTGCTGCAGGAAGTCCATGATCTGCGGGCGCAGCAGGGTCAAATCACCCGTCAGCTTCTCTTTTTTCTGTTCGTAGTACTTGGCGGCATCCTCCTCCGTCACCTTCCTCACCTTCGGCTTTAGCTCGGCGTCGAGAATCGCCTGCGTCGTGACCTTGCGCTTCTGCGCTTCAGCTTCGAGCAGGATGGAGTTGATCTTCTGGTCAAGCTCGTTCTTCCGAAGATTGTAGATGCGCCGTTGCGCCTCCGAGACGAGCGGGCGCAGTTGGTTTTCAACATCGTCTGAAGTGACCTGCTCGCCGTTGACGGTGGCAAAGACGCGGGCGCGATCCGCCTCGGTGTGCGGCGGCGTGGCGCGCTCGACGAGGACTTTTACCTGCGCCCCCGCGCGCAGGCGCTCAACGAACTTCTTCGCCTCTTCGCCCTGCCGCTGAACGCGCAGGTGCTCGATGATGTTCTTCTTCACGTCGGCAAACTCGCCGACGATGCGGTTCTTGTTCTGCTCGAAGAAGCTCTGCGCCTCGGCGTCCGTCGGCTCCTTCACCTTCGAGACGACCTCGGCTTCGACGAGCTTGACCGGGGTGAGCCCGCGCCGTTTCGCCTCCGCGTTCAAAAGCCGCGTGTTGATTTGCAGATCGATCTCGCGCTTGCGCGCTTCGACTACCTGACGCTTAATACTACCGACGCTCTCGCGTGTCTGCTCCTCGATCTCATTGTTCGAGACCTTCACGCCGTTGACGACAGCCAGCACATCCGTCGCATCCTTGACCTCGCAGCCGCAGTCCTCTGCTATCTCGGCGGTCGCGGCTGCCGGTTGCTGTGGCGACTTGCCTGCGACGGTGGGCGTGGCGGCTTTCGACTGCGGGGCGGGCGCGCTTGTTTGTGCGAGCGCGGCACTCGCGCAGGCGGCGATGATGGCGATGAATAGAATCGATTTCTTCATGGGGCTTCTCCAATTGCAGAATGTCTACGGTCTGTCCGACGGAACGAGCCAATCACCGAGCGGCGTGTACTCCTTCTTGTCGAGGTTGATGCCGACGACGAACGAGCCGATTGCGCCAACGCGCCGATTAGGTCCGAAGGTCAGGGGCGGCACGACCCCCGTCCTGAAGTCGCGCAGGGATTCGAGCGCGCCGATGAGCGACGAGCGATCAAGTTGCCTGCCGCAGAGTTTCGTCGCCTCGACCAGAGTCTTGGCGGCGGCGAAGGCAACCGCCTGAAACGCGGGACTGCGCATCCCGACGCCGGCTTTTCCCAGGACGGACGAGAACTCGGCGAAGTCTTCGGCGTTCGGTAGCGCCGCAGGGTAAGCAAGGTAAGTGCGTGCGGCGACGGCGGGCGGCAGATTGAAAGCTCCGCGCCCGACCATGACGATGGAGCTGAGCAACGCGGCGTCGAGATGCGCCGCTTCCATCGCGCGCGCGAGGGCGGTGAAATTCTCCGCGCCGCCGAAGAAGAAAACGTGTGTGGCTTTCTTCGCCGCCAGCTCACGAACCACGTCCGCCGCAGAAAACTTCGCGGGATCGTAAGGCTGCTCTGCCACCACAGGCAAGGAGTGCATCTTTGCCTGCGCGCGCAGTCCCGCCAGGGCGTCGGCGTCAAACTCACCGGCGGTGTACACGACGGCGAGTCGTGCCGGCTGTGCCTGTCCTTTCGTTTTCGCGGCGACGAAATCGGCGAGCGAGCGCGCCTGATCGCTGAAGGTCGGCAGCAGGTAGAAGACGTAGCGGTTGGGCGGGAGGGCGAGACGCGGGGAGAGCGTTGTGGGTCCCACGAGCGGCACTTCGCGCTGGCTGATGTACTCGTTCGTCGCGCCGCTCGCGCGCGGCTCGAAGCTCCCGACGAGCGCAAACACTCCGTCACTCTCGACGAGTTTGCGCGTCGCCTCCGCCGTCTTCGCAGGGTCGCCCACGGAATCTTCAACGACCAACTCGAAGCGCCGCCCATAGATTCCGCCCCCGGAGTTGACCTCGGCGAAGTAGGCGGCGAGTGCGGCGCGCACATCCTCGCCCACGCGAGCGAGTGGACCCGAAAGGGGCAGCGCCGCGCCGACCTTGAGCGTCGTTTCGGTGACCCCGGTTTCCGTGTCGGCGTCCTTGCCGATCTTCTTGAGATAAGCGACGAGGTCGCTCAACTGCTCGGCGGACATCTGGTAGCGGGGCATACCCGGATGAAGCGGTGAGCCGGCGGAGTCGAGTCCGGTACGGATGGCGCGCGACAGCGTCGCCTCGGCGTAGGGCATGCGCTCGCGGCGCGTGAGCGCGGAGACGTGCTTTGATGCGAGTGTCTCCCAGTTGACGGCGGGAGGTTGAAGTCCCCCCTCCTGCTTCCCTTCGCCGCGCAGACCGTGACAGTTGGCGCAGGTGAAGGATGTGGCAGGAAGCTCCAACCCGTCGCCGCCGAGCACAGCTCTGATCTCGCCGCGACCCGCGCCGTCTTCGCCCTTGAGATAGATCTGCTTGCCGCGCTTCTCTTCCGGCGAAAGACCTGCGCTCGCCTGCTGCGCGCCCACACCTCTATTGGAAACGACGAGCAGAGCGGCAAGGCACGCCATGACGACGAGGGCCAGTTTGATGTGGGGCGTTCGTTTTCTCATCAGTGTGTGCGGAAAATCTGACGCAGACTTTCAGGCGCTGTCGCGTCTCAATCCGTCTTCGACGCGATCAAGCGCATGACGGCGTCGGAAATCTCCTTCGGGTTCGCCATCGCCAGCAGCTTCATCCAGTCGCCCGTTGCCTCGTTGCCGACGATGAGCACGAGGCTGTGCTCGTTCTTGTCTTCGACGAAGCCGCCGAGCTTGCGTAGGACTTCCGTGACGTTCTCTTTCTTGCCCGTCAGGAAATACCAGCCGGGTTGCGCCTTGAAGCTGTCGGCGTACTTCTTCAACACGGCGGGCGTATCCGTCTCCGGATCAACGCTGACGGAGATCATCATGACCTCGCGTCCGACGTGCTCGCCCAGATAGCTCTGAACTTTCGCCAGATTCGCGGTCATCGGCGAGCAGGTTCCCTTGCACGTCGTGAAGACGAAGTTGATTAAAACGATCTTGCCCTTGAGCAGGTCTTCGTAGAAGCGCACCTCTTTGCCATCCTGCGTGAGCAACGTCGTGTTCGGGAAGTAGCTCGACGCCCGGCTCGCAAGAGCCTTCTTAAACTCCGCCTTATCGTCCCTCGTCGCGGACGAGTTCGCCGCGCTGCCCGTCGTCGCTGGGGCTTTGCTCGCGGCTTCGTCAACGGTCTTGAGGATGGACGCGGCGGGCGCGAGACCGTAGGTGCGCGTCCAGTAGCCAGCCGCCTCGTTGCCGACGAGAATCATCGGCGTGTGATCGTTCTTGTCTCCGACCGCCGCGCCGAGCGACTTGAGCAGTTGGTCGACCGCAGGCTTGCTGCCCGTCACGAACGTCCAGCCCGGACCCGCGCCGAATTTCTGCGAAAAGCTCTTGAGCCGTTCGGGCACGTCCGTGGTCGGGTCAACGCTCACGGAGATTAACTGCACGTCGCGTCCCGCGCGCTCGCCGAGTTGCTGCTGCACCTTGCGAAAGGTCGCCGTCAGCGGCGGGCAGATGGTCGTGCAGGTCGTGAAGATGAAGTTGATGACGACGGTCTTGCCGCGGACGAGGTCGGTGTAGAAGTTGAGACGGCGACCATCCTGATCAATGACGGCGGTGTCAGGGATTTTTAGTTGCGTGCCGACATCTTCCGTCTTCGCCGCTGCTGTGTTGCCAGCCGTGGTCGCGCTGGTCTTCGCTTCCGCCGTCGTCTCGGCGCTCGCGTCCGCGCTCACACGCCTCAAGGTCATGTGGCACTTCGGACACTTGCCGGGCTTCGAGGCTTTCACCTCCGGGTGCATCGGGCAGACGTATTGAACTGCCGTCTGAGTCGCCGCTTGAGTTCGCGTCGAGACGGGGCGCCTTTGCCGCGCGGAGACTGCCGCCGCCGAGAGCGAGAGGATCGAGACGAAGATGAGTAGTGTGAAGGGGGCGCGTGTCGCGCGCGCGTGTCTACTCATTTTTGAGTCCCTCCTTTGACGCCCGGGTCCTTCGCCGTGGGCGCGGCGGGATCGTCAGAGACCGCCACGGGCGTGAAATGAAGGTCTGCGAAGCGCACGTCGCGCGACTTGACCTCGGTCATCACGCGATACGCCCCGACGCCGGGGAACACCTGCGTCACTTCGTAGATGCCTCCGCCGATCTCCTTCGCCCACTGCCGCATCTGCCAGATGCCGGGCGGCTGGAAGACGAGGACGTGCACGTCCTCGAGCCCGGTGAGCGGCTGCTTCGTGACGGGGTCGGTGATCTTGAAACGCAGCGTCGCGGGCTGCCCCGACTTGAATTTCTGATCCTTGAACAGCGCTTCGACGGCGATCGACACCTTCGGCTTCTCCTTCTCGCCGTTGGGCGAATCGGCGACGAAGAGCTGGAAGCAGTTGACCAGGCGCGGCTGATCGATGAGCACGGGCACGTCGAAGCGTCCGGCTTTCGTCAGCCTGACAGGGGTCGAATAGACGCCGGGCTCGACTTCGGCGAGGCTGCGATCAACGAGCAACAGGGCGCGCGCGCGCCGCCTGTAGTTATCGAACGTGCCCATCGGAGCCATCATGCCCTCGACGTAGTAGTAGATCATCTTGTCGGCGGCGTTGGCGATCATGACGGAGTTGCCTTCGGGCGTCGGCTGGATCATGTCGGAGACGTTGATGTCGTCGGGCGATGAGCTTGCCGGGAGCTGGCCCGCCTGAATGTCAACGGGCGAGAGGTTGCCCTTCTTCACCTCGGCGAGCTCGATGAGCGAGAACTTCTCCGAAGCCGTGCCGCGGACGTAGGCGTATGCGTTCGTGAAGGCCACCTGATCGGGGCTGCCGACCACCTTCGTCTCGCCCACGGTCGTTCCGGTCGCCGCGTCGATGACCGAGATTTTGCTTTCCACCTGATTGACGGCGAAGGCGTAACGCCCCTCCGGCTCGAACCTGAGAGCCACGACGCCGCGCCTGACGGGGATGCTTTTCACGACCTGCTGCTTCGACGGATCAATGACGCTGACGCTCGCGCCGTTAATCGCCGCGACGTAGATGAGCCTGCTCGCCGCGCTGTAGGCGATGGGCACGGGCGTCTTCCCGACCGCGATGTCGGCAACCTTCGCGAGCGTCTTCGCGTCAACGACCGAGACCGTGTCGGCGGCGCTGTTGGTGACGTAGGCGAAGCGACTATCGGCGGTGAAGGCGATGTTGTGAAGCCCCTGACCCGCGTTGATCGTGGCGGCGAGCTTGTTGGTGGCAGGGTCGATCACAGCGACCTGCGACGAGTTGTCGATGCCGACCCAGACGAAACGCCCGTCGGGTTGGACGGCGACGCGCACGGGGCGGGTCTTCTCGCCGAGCTTGATCGTGTCAACGAGTTTTCTCGTGACCGTGTTGACGACGGCGACCGCGGACTGATCGGGCATCGTCACGTAAAGAAAGTCTTTGCCCTTCGAGAGCACCCAGTCAGCGCCGGTGCCGGGCAGCACGACGACTGATTCGAGCTTCGTGATGCTGAAGGAGATGAGCGGGTTGATGAAGGTGATCGTGTTGTCGTGATTGAGCGTCAGCATCATGTAGTTGTTGAGATCAATCGTAGGACGCACGCTGAGGAGTCCGCCGGCGAAGCCGCGGATCGTGTCCTTGCACTCGGCTTCGTTCGGCGCTTGCTCGCCAGTCCCGGCGTTGATCCACGCGTTCGGGCGCAAGCCGCGGATGGGTTGCCCCGTGCGCGCGTCCGTGACGCGGAAGGTGGCGACGGCGTCCCCCCCGGCGACGAGTCCGGAGTCGCGCCCCTCGGCGTCCGGCGTCGAGATGATTTTGAAGTCGATGCGGACGCCCTGCTTCTCGAAACTCTGGGCGAGTGAGGAGAGGGGGCGCGCGGGCTTGTCCTTGTCGCCCGCCGACTTTTTCTTCTCGGCGCGGTAGAACGGCTGATCCGGGAGTGCCTGCGCGTTGCCGGTGTCGCGCTGAGCGCTGCTCGCGCCACCTTGCGCGCCGCGGTTATTGTTCTGCGCGTTCTTGTCCGGGTTGCCCTGCGCGCTGGCGGTTAAAGCGAGGGACAGGATGATGAGTGATGATTGCAGCGTGCGCATAAAGTGGTGTCTTCTGTTTTGCTGTCTCATAACTTCTAAAGTTCAGCGTCGTGGTTCGCTTGGAAAAAAGTTTAGCGGGGAAGCCAAGCCCCGTGGCCCCGGGTTTTGGCCCCCGCAATTCGCCTCCGCCGGATTCTCCCCCCGCGTAGGCAAAACTTTGACGCACGTGCCCGGGCCAGAGCCGCGCGTATTTGAGATTGGGTTGTAGCGCCGGGTCGTCCTGAGTGGAGACGACCCGGCACGGCTATCGGTTAAAGCTACTGAACGGTGATCGTCGTGGCGGCTGAGGTGACGAAGGTCTTGCCGGAAGTGACCGTGCCGGTGACGTTGTAGGTTCCCGTGCACGTCGGGACGGTGTAAGAGACGCTGGCGGTGCGCGTCTCGCCGGGCTTGAGCGTGACCCCGACTTTCGCCACCTGGTAATAGCCGCAGGGGCCCTCCACCTCGTAGGAGATGGTTAACCTCTCCACGTCGCTCGAAGTGTTCTGAATCGTGCCCGTGATGGTGGTTGTCCCACCCGGCGGAACGATGTTCGGATTAGCGCTCACCGTGAAGGCGGCGCTGGGCGCGGACTGGCTGCCGGACTGCGCCGCAAAGGTGCTGGCGGACAACGAGAAAATCACCGCCGCGACGACGACAATGGCGAAGGATTTGATCGTAAGTCTTGACATTGATTGGCTCCTACTTCTTGAACATTCTGCCCTTCGTTTGACGCGAGTCGTCGGCAATTTCTTCCTGCCGCTCACGACGAAACAGACTGCTGCTTCGGCTCGGGGAGTTATGGCGTCCTTTATGAAAGGATCGTTGAGAACGTCTGAGCAGTCCCCGCCTGTCCGCGCCTGCTGGTGCGATACACTTCAGAGCAAACATCGTGCCTCAAGCGGATCGCTCGGAGACCGCCCCACGTTCTCAACTTATTTGTGCCGGGGAGTGTAGGAGTATGTTACGGGATGAAACACGGCGACGCCGATATGTTTTATCCGATTACTCCTTACGCGCGCTCGCACCTGAGTGTGAAGGCAGTGGAGCCCGATTCGGTGAGACAAAAAGCGGGGGCCGGGCACGTTGTGCGCCCGGCCCCCGGAGAAGACATCTGCGAGATGTCGGATGAGGTTACGGAGTCACGCGGAAGAGACCCCACAGGCCGCCGCCGAACTTAAAGCTCTCCTGCGTCCTGTAGAGATAGTCGCCCGGAATCCGGTTCACGCCGCCAGCCGAATTGATCAGGATGTTCAGGTGGCGGGTCGGCCCGATGCCGCTGTAGGAACCGACATCGAAAGTCTTCGGGTTGTCGCCGAGGGCTCTCGAGTTGGCCGTCCAGGGCTCGAACTGCCAGTGATGCCCGAACACCGTGAAGCCGTGCTGGCGCGCGTGGTCTTGCGAGTCGAGGATGCGGAAGCGCACCGGAGTCCCAGCCTTCGCGGTGAAGAGCGGAGTCTTCGGGTCGCCGCACGGTCCACCGCAGCCCGGGTTCGAAGCCGTCGAGCTGAGGGTGTTCGTGTAATCCTGCGCGCGCAGGACGTTGAGTTCAGTCTCGGGCGGTAAGCCGAGGCGCGCCCACAGGGGTTCGTTGCGGTAGTTGAACCCGTGCATGCCCGTATCCTCGGCATCGTCGCCGCCGCGGTCGTTCATCATCGCCACGTTCTGCGCGTTCTGCATCGTCACGTCGCTCTGGTAGTTAACGACGAACTCACGGAAGAGAACCTGCTGTTGCGCGCCGGTCTGACCATTGTAGATCGTCGCCGACGCCTTGGTGCCGGCGTCCTCAGTCCAGGTCGCGCCCGCCGGCTCAACGATGAGCGAGCCGATGAGGCCGTGCGAGCTGTGCTTGATGACATCGCCGTAGTCGCGCAGGTTAGTCGCGCCGAACTCCACCGGCGACAGCGTGATGCTGTTCGCGGTGACGTTTGCGACGTTGCCTGCGTACCAGGTGTAGACCTTCGTCTCGCCCGGTCCGACCGTCTGGTCGTTGTTGAACCCGATGGTCGCGCCGTCGGACGAGCCGACATCGTAGGCGAGGAGCTGCGGGTGCAGGCTCACGCGGTTCGATGTCTTAATCTGGTTAAAGTTGAACGCCGGGATGATCGGCGGCACTTCGTTCCAGCTATCGTACTCCGGCACTGCCGCCGGGAGACTGTTCGTCAGGAAGACCTGAACGCAGTCGCCCGCATTGGCGCGCAGGATGAGCGGTTCGAGCCGCTGCTTGCCGCCCTTGATGCCCACGGCGTCCTTCGTCTCGATGAAGACGATGCCCGCCGGGTCGTGGAAGCCGAAGCGGTCGTTGTAGACGATGCCCTGCGGGCCCACGAGACTCGAAGCGAGCCGCGCCTCAACATTGAAGATGCGGGTCGGCACGCCCCGCGAAGGCGGCGGGCACTGCCCGTTCTTGAACGGCGAAATGGGAATGCTCGCCGCGGGCGTCGCGTTGTTCGGAAGCGGCGCGACATCCGGCTGGATGGTCGCAAACGTCCTCAGCAGACCCCACATGCCATCCCACAGGTTGTCGGTCGCCGCCGACTGGTACAGATAGTCAGCGGTGTTTTTGTCGCTGAAGAGCGGCAGCGTCTTCTCGGACATGTCGAACTCGAAGTGCTCGGAGATGCCGATGTACTGCGAGTTGGTGTAGCCCGAGTTGTTGATGGCCGTCGGGTCATGCGGTGTCCCCGGCTCGAAAAACCACTTGTGGCCGTGCACGTTCAGCACGTGCTGCTCTTCCTGCGCGCCCTGGAGCGCACGCACCAGAATGTGGTCTCCGGGGTAGGCAGTCAGGAGCGGCGTAGCCGGGTCGCCGTGGACGTGCGAGTCGAAGGCGAAAGCGAGGTCGCCCGCCGTGCCCGGGGCTTGCATGAGCGAGCCCGGTTTCGCCGGGTCAGGCACACCGATACGTAGCGGGAGCGGCTCATTGCGATAGTTGATCAGTTGTGTCCCAGGGTCGCCCGCGGAGATGGACTCCGGGTGCGGGTCCTGCGACGGGTCGAGGAGCACCGGATTGCCGATAGCGATGGGCAGCGGGAACTCCTTGAAGTTGGGCGGATTGACCGGAATGTTCGCCGGTTCCGGGGTGTAGACGATGGCGAAGTCCGCGATCTCAAGCATGAACTCGCGGAAGCTCTGGTTCGGATCGCCATTCGGATTGAGAATGCGGGCCGAGTAGCTCGTGGGGCCGCCGTCCGCCCGGGTGTACATCGGCACGCCGTTCTGCGTCGTCCACTGCGAGTCGGTCGCCTCGATCACGAGACCCGCGTAGAGGCCGTGATGCTGGTGGCCGCTCGGGCTGAAGTGGTCGTGCGTGAAGACGGTGCGCAGCGTGCGGTCGCGGCGCCCGTTGTTGATGAGCGGGTCGGCCCACCAGCGCTCGATGAGCGTCTGCGCGCCGGCAAAGCCGTTGCCCGTCGGGTCGAGCGCATCGAACTTCGGGTTGATTACGGCCTTGAGGATTTGCGTGCCGCCCGTGCGCGTCTGGAACGCGTTATTGGCCGCGATGCGCTCGCGCACGGCATCGGCGGCGAAGCCGCCCGACTCATAGTTGTAGCCGTTACCCGCGCCGTCCGACGAGGTCACGTCGAACTTCACGAGGTGAATGTGCTGACCGATGATGTCGGTCCCCTGGAAGATCTGGAAGTCGTCGAGGTTAAGGTCTTTGCGCGTCAGGTTGGTGACGCGGTAGTCAATACAGTCGCCCGAGTTGGCGCGGAAGAAGAGCGGCTCGGTCGGGCGCGTGCCCGTGAGCGTCGGCGCAACGTCGTCTTCGAGGACGGCGATGCGCGCCTGCCGGTCGTGCCAGCCGGCTTTGTTGACCGTCATGTTGAGCTGCACCCAGGCGGTGCGGTAGGGCCGTAAGGGAACGGGGCGGCGCGTGCCGTGATCGTCGACGAAGGTGTCCGGGCAGGGGTCGGCGTAAGGCGCGCCGGGCTGCTGCGGGCGACCGTTGACGAGAAACTGCGCGGGCGCTCCCGAGGCGCTGAACGAATCGTAGGCGATCGCGTTCCAGTCGTACTGCGTCTTGAACGTCTTGGGATTGCGCTCCACGTCTTGTCCGGCGTGGAAGCGAATGGCCCGCTGTTCTTCGGGCGTGCCGGCGTCGGGCAGCAACGTGATCTGTGCCTCTTTAAGTTCGG
>MWWH01000299.1_pt1 | contig 14082 bp, 8 predicted proteins | sample 1047231 | NCBI WGS metagenome assembly MWWH01 (sample SAMN06349967, study PRJNA376086) | soil metagenome | isolation source: MG3-2 sample Antarctic (ecotone) soil | place: Antarctica | collected 2015-01-13 | reverse complement strand
GAATACGATTCCGCGTCAACCGGCGCGCTTGATTACATGAGAATCGCAAAGGAGTTGGTCAGTGACTTTGAAGAAGAAGCGCAAGTACGGCGACCTCGCCGCTCAACTCAGTAACGCGCCCGACCCCGTTGAATTCGCCGACGTATACGAACGCTTTACCGGGCGTCGGCCAGTGGCGCGCGCGACGGAGAACGAGCCGGAAACCGCAAGCCTATCGTTAAACGAAAGCCTTTCGCCTTTCGCACCTTTAGCCCTTCAAAACGAAAGCCTTCCGTCTGCCGAAAGCCTATCGCGAAACGATAACCCAAACGAAATAGAAGTAGATTTGTGGGCAAGCGTGCCGGAGATAAAAGGGCATTGCCGCTGGCCGCACGCTCTCACCGATTCCCTGTTCAAACTCTTGGACGTGCCGGAGCGCGTCGTCTATGAACAACTCTACAGATTGTCATGGGGCTTCGGTAAGGACTTCTGCACAATAGGTTTGCCGAGGCTCGCCGCACGTTCCGGCCTGAAGCTTACGGCAACGCACGGGGCTGTCGCGCGCCTGACGAAGAAAAGTTTAGTGATCAAAGCAGCGGCGACGTTCGGTAAAAACAAAGAGCAGGGAATCACTTATAGGCTACCGCTTCCCGAATGGCTTGTGCGAAACGAAAGGCTATCGCTAAACGAAAGGCTTTCGGCAGGCGATAGCAATAAAGTAAATACACAAAAAGAAACACACAACACAGAGGAGCCGTCTGCGACGGGTGTGCGTGCGGGGTCTAAATTCTCGATAGAAGAGTGCCGCAAGTATGCCAAGCATCTGCAATCAACCGGGCAGGGAATCAATAATCCCGGCGGCTACGCGACGACGATCAAACGCACGGGCGAAGCTGATGCTTTGATCGAAGCTTTCCTTAATCCGACTGCGCCAAGTAAACCACTGGATGTTTCACAATGCCCAGATTGTCAGGGAAGCGGTTTCTATTATCCGAACGGCATCAATAGCGGCGTCGCTAAGTGCAAACATGAGCAATTGGCATCTGACACAGCGGAAACGCCAGTGCATAGAACGAATCGAACAACTGCGACGCAGTAAATGGTGACTCTGGAAAGGCTTAGAATCGTGTTGTGCTACAAAACTCGAAGAGCGCAATGTCAGATTAATGTCAGGTTTTGCGGAGTGTAGGTATATCTCGAAATGTTAGTAAATGTTAGCATTTCCAAAGCCCTGAAAACTTAGTAAATCTTAGTATTTCCAAAGCCCTGATTTCCGCATAAGTTCCGCTTTTTTGTGGAATCAGGAAACGCCCGCATAGCTTTTACAATTTCGGCGCGCTTACTTACGCACGGCGGATAGCTACTGCCAGCGTAAGGACGAATCGCACATCCTGATGCGACGCGCGCCGAATCCTTTTCAGGAGTGACCAACAGGAAGGTCTAAAATGGAAGATGATGTTAAAGGGGATGTACTTACCAAACTAGAACGCCTCGCATTCCATATCGGTTTTGATGGTTCTTTTGAGCATACATACGATCAACAGGATGAATCCATACTTTTATGTTTTTTTAACCTTCAAGCCTTTCGTCGTCACGCCCGCGAAACTCTGATTCTCAGTCGAGCCTTTGAAGAAATTTGCCGACAAGATGGAATTGATACTTCAGATAGAAAATTCTGCAAAAATCTTTGTCAAACCAGAGCGGATTTGATGGCTCAAGCGTGCCAACTTGCCAAAGACCCTATTTTTATTTCATCCGTCATTGATAATGTCAGGGCTTTAGCAGAGCATCAGGTGAAATTCATTACTCCTGAAAGTATTCGGGAGGCGATAGAAACAGGCATTGAAATACTTTGGGAAAGTGCTGCCGAAAACCTACTTGATGAATCACTTGCGGTTACAGGGAATGCCAAGAGAGAAACAAACGAGAAACAACAAAGTATTTTGAACATTGCCCGCAGGTTTGCCAGCAAAGCAGCAGGGATCAAAACTGGGCGAACTGAGGGCAGCAAGTCAAAGGCTATTATCTTTAACTATGAGAGATTATGTAAATCTATGGTGGTTGTTGATGCAAACTCTGAGTTAGTCAAGTGTGGTGATCTTCCAAAGCAAGTAGATGTCGCAAAGCACATGGGGTACAAAGGCACTGACCCTGCTGCTCAACTCGGAAATGATCTCAGGAAAAATAAAGAGTTACTTAAAAAGAAGGGACATAGTACGCATCACTGGAAGCAGGTATGTAAGGAAATTCTCGGTAAAAATTAAAATGAGGTTTTAATTAAAAGTTGGGTTTTAGCGCGTACACTTCGACTCGAAGCTTCAAATGCTTCGGGTTTTTTCATTTTCGCTACTTCACGCGACGTAGCGTACTAAAGTTTGTCCCGCTCGCTCTGGCTGCCCTGCCGAGACGAGTCCTGCGAAAAGCAGGGTGGAGAGTTCAGTCGCGTGACTCTTCGCTCTGCTTTTTGCTTTACGCAAAAGAAAAAGACCCGCGCGAACGGGTCTCTTCCAACATCTGGTAACCAACCAGAATACGGTCTTTACATGAAAAACATAATACTAACTCACTCGAAAAATAGCAATAAGCCTTTTCCCGCCTATCGCTACAAGCCCGGCCAACCGCTGCCGCCGTCGCACATTAAAGTTGACGGACGCGAAACATTGCGCAGAAACGCCGAAGCCTTTGAACAGCACCAACGCGACGAACAGGCGCGCATGGCTCGCGCAGGAAGGCGGGCGGCCTAATGAGCGCACAACCAAACATATTTGAAGAGCCGCCTCTTGTTCCCGCTGAACCGAACGAAGAAATGTTTTGCGCCGGTGACGAAAATAGCTGGCAAGAGACACACGCGGCGGACGCGGTGACAGTTAAAACGAGAGAGCGCAGCAGTGCCTTTGTTGCCAGCCTCAACGCCGTCATTCGTCGCTCCGGCATTCCCGAAGCCTGCCGCGTCCGCAAGCTCGACCTTAACCTTGACGAAATCAAATGCTTGCTTCTGACCTGTATGGATGCCGCGCAGCAGACAGAGGAAAAGGCGAAAAGAGAAGACAGGCCGTGCGGAAAAGTACGCCGCTTCAAGGCTTGCGCCGGTGTGATGGAGATGTACCACAAAAGGCTCGAAATGCCGCCCGGTCTTACTAAAGAAGAAAAGGCAAAGTGGCTAAAATCCAAAGGGCGAAATTGGCAGCGCCGTTTCAAGCGCCTTCATCTCGCGCAGTGCTTTACGCATTTACCTTTCTTCGTCAAATACAAAGGCGAGGCATCACCCGAAAAACTTGTCGCGCCTAGCTACGTTGATAATCTCACGGACTTGATCGCCGACACCGCACGGCGCGCACGCGGGAAAAGCGGCAACCCTATTCAGCGTTACAACAAAGCCGCTGATGAAGCGCTCGCGCACTTCCGCGAAACCATGAAACCCGGCTATGCACCGGAATGGACGCTCGAAGAGTACACGGGCGAAGAGAATGCCAAAAGCGACGCGGCGGCCACATCGAAGGCGAAAACGGATGATCCGCGCGAGTCCGTGAAAAAGGCCGCGCTCAATTTAGTTATGGAAGGGAAGCGCGTCGCACAGGAAAGCGGTATGAGCGCGGAAGAAGAAATCGCTTACCGTCTGGAAATACAAACGGAGATCGAAACGCTGTGGACTTCGCTCCCGCCGGACAGCCCGCGCCCGAAAGCAAACCGCGCGTCGCTAGATACTCCCTCTCCGTCTCCTGTGATAGTTAATAGCGACATTCACAAAAAAGACGATGCCGCGCCCGCCGAAAAAGCGACAAATTTGTCGCTACTAAACACGCCCGAAATTCAAAAACATTCAGCGAAAACGCAAAACACACCCGAAATTGCCCCTCACTTTGTGGCGGCTCCGGCGGACGAAGCGCGGCTCACCGTCGAAGCTTTTGAGAGTGTTGGTTGCGATAAGTTCAAAGCGGTTTTTGTGGGCATCTATCCGCTCACTGGCGAGGCCGAAAGGTTCGGTAGTGAACCAAAACAGAAGGGCGAAAGCATAACCGGCGCGCAGATCAAGTTGCGTTTGCCTCAGTACATCAAGCGCAATCGAGCGCAAGGTCATAACGTGGCTTTGCGTGCGTGGGGGGCGATTATTCAAGTTGATGATTGCACCGCTCAGATTATGGAGCACCTTAAACCGTTCGCTTTCCTGATTACAGAGACTTCGCCCGGCAACTATCAAGTATGGCTCGCCTTGCCGAAACCGTTTATAGGCGCAGACGGCAAGATCAGTGCCGAAGGTAAAGCACTCCGCACTCGCCTGATGAAGAAATTTCAAGAGAATGGCGAACCGGCGAACGGCGGCGCATACGGCAGCACAAGATTACCGGGAACACTCAACATCAAAGAAAAGTATCAAGGCTCGTTCCCGCAAATTCACGTTGTTTATGTTGCGATGGGGCGCATTGTGACGCCCGAAGAGTTAGAGCAGGCCGGGCTTCTTGCTGATGCTCCTGCGGTTCCCGCTCTGACGCTCGTTGAGTCTCCGCGTTATAGCAATTCAAAGCTTCCTACAGAGTGGCCGGATTATCAGTATTACGTTAGCCGCGCGCCTGCCAAAGAAGACGGCCAGCCGAATCTTAATAGTGCCGATGAAAGTTTTGTTGTGCGCTGCCTTGCTCTAGGGCATCCGCGTTATTCCGTTGGGGCAAAGCTTAGAAGTCTAAGAGACAAGGCCGCTAATCGTGCGGATTATGTCGAGCGCACGCTTGATTCAGCGGAGGCTTGGCTTGCTTCGCAGCCCGCACAGAACGGAAGGGAGCGAGCCACAATATGACGGCAGATGTTTTGCTTTATCACCTTGCAGAGCTTGGCGTCTCCGTCTCGCTTGGCGCTTCATCATCGGAGCTTTCTGTGGATGCGCCGCGCGGCACGTTGACGCCTGAATTAACCGAACTTCTGCGTGAACATAAAGCCGATTTAATCGAACTCGTTTACGAACGCGAAGAAGCGGCAGCAATCGAAGAAGAGGGCAGGCTATCCGACATAGGCCGCATGGCTTTGAAGGCGCGCACGCCACTTATCACCGTCGCCGCCGGACTCGCGCATAAATACTTGCCCGTCGCGAAAGCAGACGCGCGTGTGCAATCTCTGGCAAAAGCTTTCGGCGGTCTGGAGATCGTCGGCATATTCGAGAGCGCAGAAGAAGCGCGAGGCGTAGCAGCATGAGCACACACAAACGAGTGCAGGATACGCATAGCGCACCATCGGCGCGGATCGTCGCCGTCAACTTCTGCGAAAACTCATATCTTGAAATGTTGCTGAAACTCAGAGCGCGGGACTTGAAAACTTACAACACGTTATCGCCTGCGCTCATCGCTTCCGTGAATCAGTACGCGGCAAACAAAAGAGAGTTTGAACACTTGCAGGCAATCAAAACCGAATCATTACGCGCGTAGAGGCGCACAGAGTTGAAAGAGGAATGGAAAAAGCTCACAAACAGGAATCTTCCGCGCTCGCGCGCTGCCGGCAACTCGCCAAGTGTTCGGCTTTTAACTTGAGCCTTGCGCACGACGCCGGAGCGACGACGCCTCTTCCCGCCGCGAGCCTTCCGAGAATCACGCGGGCGCGCCGATGAAAGGAAATGACAGGTTTTGACAGCCGCAGAAGAAAAAACGGCGGGCGAGTTGGACGCAAAGCAGCAGAAGGCTCTGACGGCGCTGCTTAGTCATAACACCGTCCCGGAAGCGGCGAAAGCTTGCCGGATGAGCGAGGCGACGCTTTACCGTTTCCTGCGTGCCGATGATTTTAAGTTTCACTACCGACACGCCCGCGCCGAGATCGTCGAGCACGCCATCACGCAACTGCAACGCAACTGCGCGACCGCCTCCGATACATTACGCGCGGTTTGTGAAGATAAGGATGCACCGGCGAGCGCCCGCGTATCGGCAGCAAAGGCGATTCTTGACGGAGCAGTAAAGGGCGTCGAGTTGCAAGACTTGACGGCGCGCCTTGAAGAGATCGAGCGCAGTCTACCGAAAGAAGAGAAAGGCAACAAATGAGCACCAACCTATTCAAACGAGTGCAGCGCGCAGGTGAGCGGGCGAGGCTTCTTCGCAAAGACGACCCGCGCGCCAAAGACCGCCGGATAAAAGAGATCATTGCATCATGTTTTGCTCGGTCTAAAAATAAGGGCAAGGCTATACCCGACATGACACGCATGAGCGATGCGGAATTGCTGAAAATCATCGGCACGGATGAAGCAAACTATCCGCTTGTGAAGGAAAAATTTATTCATCTTTGCAGGTCAGCCCGCAAAGATGAAACGGCAAAGGAGTAGGCAGCGATTTCGGAGAATCGGCAGAATTGGCAGACGCTAAACTTGAGTGCGGCGGCCAGACAGAGAGGAAAACAAAATGAATTATCCAACCTATACACGCCCGACAAAACGAAAAGACATCCCGCCCGATATGGTGAGGCTGCCAACCTACAATCGCACCGGGCAAGCGTTTGCTGTGTCAGTCCCGCCCGATCCGCGCCGCGCTTACGCGGGGCCGCGCGTCGTTAATCAGGCAAATGCAAGCGATGGCTTCGCACGCACGCCTTCAGTTGGCGACACAACCGGCGATGCCAGCGGTGATATGCCAGCCGCACGGCTGCCAACCTACAACGCGCCGATTGTCGAAGGGGTCATCCCGCGTCGTCCGTTGCCAACAGGAGCGGCGCTGCCGACGGTTAATCCGGCGATGCTCTCAAGAGGGCGCGTTGTGACGGGCACACCCTCCGAAGCAAATCCACGCCCGCCGCTTGAGCGCGCGACCGAAAACTTGCGCACGCTGATGACAACGCCTGTTGAAGATCAGAATGGCCGTCTTGCATCCGGCGGCACGCTCGCCGCCCAAGCAGCCGGACAAGCCGCGCGTTCGGGAAGTCTTGCGTATACTGCGGGAGCTGGTATTGGCGGACTTCTCGCCGGAATCTTTCGCCCGAAGGCCGACGAAGAGATAAAGCGACGGGGAGACATCGCGCAGGCCGAAAGAGCGTTTCAAGTCGAGAGTGCGCTTGGAAGGAATCAAGACGAACACAGCCAACGCGCCGCACAAACCAGAGTCGCCAATGCCAACGCTGACTATATCGAACGAACAAAGCCTGTCGTGGCACTCGGCGATCTTGCTCGCAAGGGCACGCAGGCAGATGCGCAGGCGCGCCGCGCTCAACAGCAATCCATCCTCTCAAATCTAAGTCAACTCAAAGGGCAGCAGCTTGACCCGTCAAACCCGGCGCACGCCGCTTTTCTTGAGCGCGTGCAGCAGGCCGGTCTTTTCGTTGACCCGGCGGCATGGAATAACGCCGCAACCAATCTTGTGCCCGTTGATGTCGTTGATCCTGAGAATCCAACGCAGCGAAGACGCCAATATTTCAACAAGGCTACGGGCGAAGTGACCGACGCCGGGCAGAGTAGCTACGTGCAGCCTGTTGATTCAACAACAGGCATGACGCCGACGCAGACTGCTAACGTCACAGGGCGGCAAACAACGCAAGCTGAAACCCACCGCCATAACACCGTCACAGAATCGCAAGGCGGGCAGCGCGTTGGTCAAGGCGAAGAAAGAATCGGCATTGCTCGTTCGCGCCTCAAGGCGGGCGGCGGTAGCGGTGGAAGTCCTCGCATCACGCGCGCGCAGGGTGCAATCAATGGTTTTCAAAAACTCTTCACGCAGAAGACGCAAGCACTGGCGCGCGGCGACCATCGAACCGCCGATATGCTCGACGGGCAAATTAGGACGGCGGGCAGTAATATCCGTTCGGTCTTCGGTGATGTCGTCGGTGATGACGCGAATGGCTGGCCGACGGTCATAAAATCACAAGGTGGTCAGTCCGGGCCGACGGGCGGGCAGGGAAGCAGCCAGCGCGTTGCTACACAAGCCGACGTAGCCGAATACGCGCGGCGAACGGGTGTTGATGTCGGGCGCGCCGCCGAACACTTCAGAGCGAGCGGTTACGCGATTCAGTAGAGGCTAAAGCAATGCCGGATTACTTACCGAGTGTGGATGAATTCATGGGTGCCCGGGCTGGCGTAAGCAATGCCCCTCCGCCTTCCGATGATCTCCCGGACGTAGACGCATTCATGCAAACGCGCCCGCGTCGTGTGTCGCCATCGCCTTCAGCGCCCACATCGCCGGAAAGTTATCGCATCACGGATCGGTATGGCGCGCCGCGACCGGGAAGAATTCACAGCGGCACTGACTTCGCTGAACCGATGGGGACGCCGCTCGGCGCTGCTGCGTCTGGCCGTGTGGTGTTCGCTGGTCAAAAGGGAGGCTATGGCAATGCGATTGACATTGAAGACCCGGACGGCAATGTGCATCGCTATGGGCATCTCCAGCGGATCGGCGTCGGTGTCGGCGATACGGTTGGAGAGCATGAGCAGATCGGGCTTGTCGGCTCGACGGGACACTCGACGGGCGCGCATACGCACTACGAAGTAAGGCCGAATGGCGGCGGCGCGATTGACCCGCTCAAGACGAACTTTCGTCCGGTGTTTGGTCAGTATGTGAAACCATTTACGAAGCTTCCCGATGTTGACTCTTTCATGCAGGGGCGTCAGCAGCAGCAGGGCACGAGCGCGGAGCAGTCGTCAAGCCAACCATCGGAGCAGCAAGCAGGTCAACCGGCAGCCGCCCCCTCCGATGGCTTGCCGAGTGTTGATGACTTTATGGTATCGCGCGCGACTGCGCCCCCGCCGTCGAACGCTGCCTTGCGCCCGCAACCGCTCGCGCCCGGCAACTACGCGCTCACGGATCAAGGCGTTGAACCTGAAGCGCAACTCTCCACTTACACGCCGCCGCTGGACTTTAAGGCCGCGCCCGCCGCGTCGCGTACTCTGTCAACCGCTCGCGCCGCTGAAGGATTTGCGAGCCTTGCGCAGCCGTCCAACCCGTCACAGGATTTAGGCGAGACGCATAGCTTGCGTGTCTACGCGCCCGCTGGCGTGAAGCCTTCGCCTGCTGAGATAAATGATGCTGCGCTCGGCGCATACGGTGACCAGTATGCTGCGCTCGGTAAGAAATACCGTGCGGAGACGGGGCGCGACATTGCGCCGATTAGTCTCACGCCCGAAGAGTTTCAGAAACAGGCGCGCTATGTTGCCGATCCGAAGTCACCGCAGGGCGGCTATTACGAGCTGCCGTTTCAGTCGACGCAGGGCGCAACCCGCGTGCTCAACGCTTACGGCGCGGGCGGACTCCCTGCCGCGCAGAAAGAAGCGCAGGCGATCACGCAGGAACGCCAACCGAAGGAGCGCGGCATAAAGGATGCGGCACTCTCCGGCGTGGCTGATGTTGGAATTGCCAACGCACAGTTGACGCACAATGTTTCAATGCTTGGCCGCGCGCTCGCAACTGCGGCGCGCTACGGCTACGACTCGCCCGAATATAAAGCACTCGAAGCCGAAGATAAGCAGACGCAAACCGAAATTGATTCATCCCGCGCGAGTGTTCCGCAGGATGAAAGTCTCGCTGGTAAAGTAACGCACGGCGTCGTTAGTGGCATCGGTTCATTGCCGCGCATGATGGCTTTCGGCGCGCACGGGCTGCCGCTCGAAGCATTCGCGGAGAACTTACAGCATGGCGAGATTCCCGCGACGATGGAAGCCTTGAAGACGCTGCCGCTTGTCGCTTCGATGGGTGTAGGCGGCGCTTTAACGGAAGGTATGAGCGCCGCACAGCGGCAAGTGGCGATGCGCGGTCTGATGGGTTCGACGAATGTCGTGGCGCGCCTCGCCTCCGGCGATCACGACATCAAGAGCCTCGCCGCTGATTTCGCATCCGGCGCAGCTCTACCCGTTGGCCGCGCGCATGAAGCGGAAGCAGCAGCAGTAAGCACTCGCGGCGTCTCCGATGCCATGCCCGAACAGGTGGAAGCCGCACCAAAGGTTGCCGCTCCCGAACCAGACGAACAAAGCGCGCCACAGATGACCGAGACGCCCGCACCCGTGCGTGATACATCCCCGCGCGTCTACTCGGCGCGCAAGGGCAAAGAGTTGAAGGTCATCGGCAGAGTTACCGATGGCCGCCTTGTTGCGCTCGACGAAGAAACAGGCACGCGCTCACTCATCAAAGACCCGCGCGCCGCCGGTGGCAATCGTGAAGCGGCGTATGTTGCACCGAAAACGGAAGCCACACCAGCAAGCGAAGCGCAGACTGCGCCTGTAGCGCCCGCGCAAGCCGAACAGATAAGCACGACGCCAAAGGCAGCCCAACGCGAAGCCATAGAGCCAGCAGGCTTCACAGGCGAGCCGTTAGAGAGTGCGCCGTCCGTCCCCGAATCTCCCGCAACTTTGCGCGCGCAATTCCAATCGGCGCGTGACCCAAGCAGCCCGCGCGCCGCCGTGCTCATTACTCCCGGCGAACAATTCAACGCGCGTCCCAAAGGCTTCGCCGCCGTGCCGGTTGGTGAAGACGGGACGCTCTTTATTCACCGCGACAAGATGGCCTCTCTCGGACTCAAAAGCGCGGCAGATATTCGCGCTTACATTGCGCAGAACGGCTTCGAGTCTTTAATCGGAAAAGTCTCGCCCGTCGCCGACACATCGCGCGGCGCGAGCCTTCGCACAGAAGATGCGCAGGGCAATGAGCTTTCAACTTCGATTGTGGATAGCCCGTCGGCGGCACGCGCGCAAGCGCTGGTAGATCAAGCGCAATTCCCGCAAACGGCACGGCAGGAATTAATGCCTGCGCAGGAAGCCGTTGCGCGCCGCGTGAATGAAGCGCCGCAGCCTTTGACTGTCGGGCATGATGCGACGGCCACGACGGAACGCGACACGGGCATCAACACGAAATATGCCATTGTCGAAGCAGGCGACCTTATCGCTTCGCACGACACCGCACTTAACCCTAACCCGCGCTTCCCGTCGGAGCTTCAGCCGCGCGAGCGTGGACGCATTGCAAGCGAGGATCAAATCAACCGCATTGCGCGCGATGTGCGGCCTGAATACTTGGCCGAATCTCCGAAGGCGAGCGATGGCGCGCCAATCGTCGGCGAGGATGGAGTCGTGGAGAGCGGCAACGGACGCGCCATCGCATTGCAGCGTGCCTATGAGAGTGGCAATGAATCATCATCGCGCTATCGCTCATACTTGAATGAGAACGCCGCGCGGCTCGGACTCGATGCGCAAGCGATAGCGCAAGCCAAGCAACCCGTCCTTGTGCGCGTCCGCACGTCGCCAGTGGATCGTGCGCAGTTCGCCCGCGAAGCCAATGAGCAATCAGTGGCGGCGATGAGCGCAGGCGAGCAGGCGAGAAGCGACGCGCAGAAACTCTCAGGCCTTCTGATGGGACAGTTTTACCCGGCAGACGACGGCCAGATTGTGACGCCCGCCAACCGTGAATTTATCCGCAGCTTTATGGGCGACGTGGTAAGCCCGGCAGAGCGTGGGCGCTATGTCACGGCAGACGGCCAAATCTCGCAGGAGGGAATTACGCGCGTAAGAAACGCTGTCTTTGCCAGAGCCTACGGCGAGACTCCCGAAGGTGTGGCCGCGCTCCAGAAGCTCGCGGAATCGCCGGACAACAATGTGCGCAACATCACTACTGCTATGCTTCACAAGGCCGGACGCTTCGCCGCGCAAAAGGAAGCGATTGCCGGAGGCGCGCGTTACCCGCTCGACATCACAAACGATCTTGCGGCAGCGATGGGCAAACTTTCATCTTTGCGTGAGCAAGGCACGACCGTTGACGACTACATGAAGCAGGGCGGATTATTCGGCGATGATCTGACACCGATACAGAAACGCGCATTGCAGGCGCTCGACGCCAACAAGCGTTCGGCGAAAGCGATCAATGCTATTCTTGATAATTATTTGAGAGGCGCGGAAGCGGCGGGCGATCCGCGTCAAGCTGGCTTCTTCGGTAAAGGTGCGCCGCCGGACAAAGCCGCGTTACTTGAAGCAGCGATACAGGATGCAACACATGAACAAACCCAAAGACAGCAAAGCACTCTCTTCCACACCGACGATCAAGGGCTACTCGCCCGACCCGAAGCAAGTAGCAATGTTTCGCCGGTTGATTCGGCACTCCAAGATGCGCGACCTTCTGGCGCGGCAGCCGATAACAAAACTCAAGGGCGTGCATTAAACAATCAAAGCGGCGCGATTGACCTTGACCTCTTAACGCTCGGCGTGCGCCCGTTCCTCAAGCACGATGTTTTGCCGCGTACCGTCGGCGCGGCGCGTGTGATGGCAGAGACAGCCGACAGCATTAAGGCGACGCTTGCGCCCGTCTCGCGTGGGGCAGACGCTCAAGGCGCAGCGCGTGTGATTCGCGCAAATGCGGCAGACATGGCGCGCCGCTTCGACATCGCCGACAAATCACTTGGAGGCGCGCACGATTACTTTGCGAAGCAGGACGGGGCAGCGAATCTCGACGTGCTCAATCGTCTTGAGACAAAGCAAGCGCAAGCCGACCCGAAGACGCAAAACTTCGCCAACACAATGCGCGGGCTGCTCGACGGCAGGCGCGCGGATGTGCAGGCGCGCGGCCTCAACCGTGTCAAAGACTTCACCAGAGAATACTTCCCGCAGGCGTTTACAGACCCGCAGGCCGCTCGAAAATTCTTTAATAATCCGCAGCGTGGCGCAAAGCTTCCGACAATCGCCGACGGTGTTGCTGCCGGGCTGACGCCGGTGACAACTAATCCCGTTGATCTCGTCATGCTCCAACTGCGACAGGCGGACAAGTATGTAATGTCGCAGCGCACGCTCGCGGAGATGAAAGCGCAGGGACTCGCCAAGTATGCGCGCGTCGGCTCCGCGCCGCCTGACGGATGGGTGAAGATTGACGAAAGCATCGGGACTGTTTACGGCGCCCCCGCGCCACAGGGAGGCATCACGATTCGCGGGCATCTCTACGCGCCGGAGCCAGCCGCACGCATTATCAATAATTATCTTTCGCCCGGACTCGGCAAGTATCCGGTCTATCGCGGCTGGCGCGGTTTGTCTAATTTGATGAACTCTGCCCAACTTGGATTGAGCGGTTTTCATATGGGCTTCACAACCCTCGACACGATGATCTCCCGCACCGGCGTCGGCATCGAAGACATCTTTCGCTACGGCAAACCCGTGCGCGGCATAAAGACTCTCCTCTCAACTCCTGTTTCGCCAATCACGAATTTGATTCAGGGCAGTCGAATGATGAAGGAGTGGATGTCTCCCGGCTCACAGGGCGCGGAGATTGCTTCTTTCGTGCAGGCGATGAGCGAAGGTGGCGGACGTGCGCGCATGGATGAATTCTATCGAACAACTATTGCGCAAAACATGAAGGATGCTTTTGCAAAGGGCAACATTCCGGGCGGCGCGCTGCGTCTGCCCTTTGCGGCGATGGAAAAGACGGCAGCGCCGTTGATGGAATGGCTTGTGCCGCGTCAGAAGATGGGCGTGTTTGCGGAGATGGCGCGCCGTGAACTCGAAGCCAACCCGAACGCTTCACACGCCGAACGGCGCGATGCGATGGCAAAGGCTTGGGACTCCGTTGACAACCGCTTGGGTCAACTCGTTTACGATAATCTTTTCTGGAACAAAAGCTTTAAGGATTTAAGTATGGCAAGCGTGCGCTCCGTCGGCTGGAACATCGGCAGCCTTCGAGAGATTCCGGGCGGCGCGATTGATTACGGACGTGCTGGCGGCAATGTGTTGCGCGGGCGTCGTCCAGAATTCACGCATCGCATGGCCTACGTGACGGCGCTGCCAATAGTCACAGGCATGATCGGCGGGATGACGAATTATCTCTTGACCGGAGAATCGCCGAAAGAGTTGAAGGATTATTATTTCCCGCGCACCGGCAACACGGACGAGAACGGCCAGCCCGCGCGCATCAGCCTGCCTTCCTACGTCAAAGACATCTTTGCTTATGCGTCGCATCCTTTGCGCACAGCAGGCCACAAGTTGCATCCCTTAATCGGCAACATCGCGGAGATGCTCGAAAACAAGGACTACTACGGGACAGAGATTCGCAGCGCCAATGATCCGATTGTGAAGCAGGCCAGCGATACGCTCGAACATTTCGGCGCGGCGTTCGTGCCGTTCTCGATTCAGGGAACAATAAAAGAGCGCGAGCGCGGCGCATCATGGAGCAAGTCGCTATTGCCGATGGT
>MWWH01000298.1_pt1 | contig 14090 bp, 14 predicted proteins | sample 1047231 | NCBI WGS metagenome assembly MWWH01 (sample SAMN06349967, study PRJNA376086) | soil metagenome | isolation source: MG3-2 sample Antarctic (ecotone) soil | place: Antarctica | collected 2015-01-13 | reverse complement strand
ACACCGCGCAGACCCGTCCCCTCGACTACGATTACTTGAAAGAGCTTTCGCCCGGCTCGCAACGACTTTATGAACTGCTAAGTTTTCAAATCTTCGGCGCGCTCGCCAACGAGCGCCCGCGCGCCAAACTGCTTTATTCCTACTACTGCACCCGTGCGCCGCAGACTCGCTATTTCGATTATGAGCATGTCAAGAAACAGATGTATAAGCTGCACACGCTACATAAGAAATCGGGCTACATCGCCGCCATAGAATTTCGAGAGACTACCGATAGCGAAGGTCGCGCTGACTGGGAAATGCTCTACACACCCGGACGCAAGGCGAAGGCCGAATTTAGAGTTTTCAACGAGCCGGGCAGCACCATAGGCAAGAAGCGTAAGCAGCCAAAGCAACTGGCGTTGCCAACCGCCACGGCCGAGCCAGAGCAGACGCTGGCGGCAGCGGTCTGGGAGGGCGCGTCAGAGGACGATCTGCTTGTCAGCAAATTGGTGAGTTTTCACGTTGCAGAGGTGACGGCCAGCGAGTTAGTCCGCGACTACCGCAAAGCGGTCGAGCTTCAGCTACGCGCCTTGCCGCATCGCAATCTAAACAAAATTAAAGACCTCGCCTCGTGGCTGATCCGCGCCATCAAAGAGAACTACCAGCTACCCGAACCGATCATCGCGGCGCAGGAGAAAGAGGAAGAAGTTAAGCGAGCGACAGTCAAGAGAGACGCCGAATTAGCCCGCCACAAGCGTAGAGATGCCCTACAACCCGCGTATTTTGATTTTCTGAAGGGAAGGGCAGGGAAGATTGAAACGGAGCAGCCAGAGGCCTATAACGCCTTTTTAGCAAAGGCGGCAGACGAACGTCGAGAGATAGAAATCAACCGCGTCTTTAAGCCGTTCTTGAAAGAGCGACTGTTAGCCGACTTTGACCATGAAGAAGAGCACCTGAAGCGGCTGCAAATTTTCTTCCAAGAGCCGACGCTTGACGAATGGATACAAAGAAGCCCTGATTTGCAATGAAACAACCAACGCCGCGACAGCCGCTAAAACGAAAATTTACCTTTCGGGTAGAGCGGCTCTCCATCTACAATAGAAAGATTATGAGAAGTTTCCGAGCAGGTTTTCAGCCCGCATTCGTGGCGAGAAGTCGGCGTAAAATTCTCCAATTGTTTGCCCAAATCTCCCAAGTCTCCAATGCTCCGGCTGTACGCTTCCGCGCCGCAGTTCGGACACTCTCCGATTAAGCGCACCCTACAAAGAACAGGATCGTCATATTCTTTCGATGGAATGTAAGGCACGAAACGGAATTCTCCGACCATGCCTATTAAACATTCATCGCGCCAAGAAAAGGCAACATAATCTTCACCCGTAGTTTCTCTTAATGCGCGCTCGAAGTCGCTTTGCAACTGTTCGCATAGCAACTCATGTTGCATAGCTTCAAGATTAGCTGCATGTTCTTCAGCGAGAATCGCTTTCTTCTCTCTCCACGCAGCCCTCGCACGTTCTCTCAAATTTCCATTCATATTAAACCGCCTTCGTCGAAAATTATTGCGCGATATTTTGTTTCACATGGTGAGGCGATTATTGATTGAAATTGTAGGGACGATGTGGATGCTCATTCAGCAAGTTAATCAGATAACAAATGATGTACACGGCCAGAGCAAAACTAGATATACACGCGAGCAGCAAATTTAAGTATGCGCGCGGATTCACTTCTAGCGCGCTGATGTTCCAGCGAATGAACAGCGAGCCAACGAAGGTAATAATGATGCAATTCATAGCTTCATTTCCGTTCATGGAACGGCCAGCGTATTAGCTTTTGCGCGCCACAAAGCACTACGCGACATAGCAACCGCAGCCGAAGGCGAAAGTGAAGCCGTAACGACGCGCCGACAACAGCTATTATATGCGAGTATTTTCGCGCTCGTTAGAGTGATTGCGAACAGCAACTATGATGTTCATAACTTGCACTCAAATCCAACGAGAATTACTCACCCTCAGAACCGCGCTTCGTTGAGCGACCACGACCCGCATATTCCCTAAAAGCAGTATCGCGCGAAAATAGGCGTTCAAGCACACGATTTATAACTTCATCCCGGCTTGGGCGAACAGTGTTCGTTTTCTCGATGAATTCGCAGTATCTATCAAGCTGCGCGCTCATCGACTCTTCGATCTCAATTTGAGCGGTAATCGTCTTCGGCGGCGCAGCAAAGTTCAGCATCGGTTTCTTTGATTTTCTGGAAGGCATTCTCTTTTCCTTTTCTGTCGTGATTCAAGGTTATTGCTTATCGAACAGTAAACAGTGTTTAACCATGATGTTTTTAGCAAGTTTCAGCATGAAAAGCAAATAAATTTTCGTGTGATGTTTGTTTCCAGTTTGTGGCAAAGAATCAGAGTAAATAATGACAGATAAGTGGAAGGTAAATTGAGCAGAGAATTGAAGTAAAGATCATCTCAAAATTGACGACAAAGTTTGATGGTATTTCTCATGTTACGAAAACACACGAGCGACTACATAACGGGAGACGAATACCGGAGCTATAAATAAGTGACAGTGAAATTGGAAGAGAAATCAGCGGAAAGAATGTTTTACATTCGAGTTTTAGCATACGCCACCCCAAGTTTTGGGATGCACGGTGTTACGTTTGTTACAACATGAAAAACAAAGTTATACACAAGACGGGTAAATTGTGTTACGTTTGTCGCGGAGTGATTTTGATCGTTTGAAAGCGAGTGCATATGAATCAGAACAACAAGCCCGCGAAGAAGAACAAAGCACACTTGATCGGCTTTCGAGTGGACGAAGACACATTCAAAGGCATTGAGAATCGCGCATTGCTGGCGGGAAAGAATGCGAACGATTGGTGCCGGGGTGAGTTGCTGGCGAGACTGGCTGACGGCTCACCGCTTACTGCAAATGAGACACTGATACACTCGGATGTAGTCCGATTCGGTAGCATGTTGGGAAATTTCCTTCACTTTATGGCCAACGAACAATTGACCCCGCAAACCTGCCAGCAGTTAGTAGATACCGCCCGCGCCGAGCACAAAGTTGTTGCTAAAGCGTATTTCTCAAACCTCATCAAAGCAGCCCAAGAGAAGGAATAACCGTGTCAATAACGATGAGCAAAGCCCTCGGCGCGGCGGGAGCAGTGAGCTATTTCAAGGGTGAATACGAGCACGCGCGAGGCTCTTACTACGCTGAGGATGAGAAGGTGACAGGGCAGTGGAGCGGCGAGCTTGCCGAACACTTTGAACTCTCAGGGGCGGTCAGGCGTGAAGATTTCGAGAAGCTATGCGAGGGGCAAGACCCGCGCGACGACGCGCAACTTGTCCGTCACGTAAAGGCGCACCAGCGCACAAATCAATATGGCGACGAGATCGAAACAGGCGGCCACCGCGCGGGCTTCGATATAACTCTCAGCGCACCAAAAAGCGTTAGTCTGGCCGCGATTGTCGGCGGCGACGAGCGTATCAGAGCGGCGCACGCAGAGGCCGTGAGCGTAACCTTACAGGAGCTGGAGAAGTTTGCTCAAGCGCGGCTCGGAGGTAACAAGCCCGCCGCGACGACGGGCAAATTGCTATTTGCCAGCTTCCAGCATGACGCGTCGCGGCCAGACGGCAAGGATAAATATGCTGCGCCCAATCTTCACACTCACAACTTCGTCTTCAATCTCACCCAAACCGAAGAGGGGAAAATAAAGCCGGTGCAGCCGACGGAAATTTACAAATGTCAGCAATTCGGAAAGGCATTTTACCGCGCCAAGCTCGCCGAGAATTTGCAAAAGCTAGGGTATGAAATTCAGGTTGATAAAGAGACCGGAGCGCCGGAGATAGCGGGCATCAGCCGGGCGTATATCGAAGAAAGCAGCCCGCGTCAGAAGGAGATTAAAGAGAAAGCCGAAGCGATGCGCGCAGAGGGAAAGCAGAAGGGCATAGTGCGCGCGGACGGCACGACCTCAACGCGCGTTGCCGCAAGCCTTGACCGTGAAAGCAAAGTTTATGATCGAGCGGAAATGAAAGCGCGGCATCAGGCAATGGACGCCAAGCACGGCGGGCAGGCACACGCGGTTGTCCGCGAAGCTCGCGCGCAGGCGCAGGAAATGAGCGCGCGGCTGTGGGATGAGCGAGGCAGCAAAACGAAGGCGCAGGAGTCCGTGACGTTTGCGATCCACAGAGGAAGCGAGCGCGAGGCGGTGACGGATATGCGCCAGCTTATGACGGACGCGCTGCGGCGAAATTTAGGACACACGACCGTCGAGGCGATCAAGGCAGAAATGCAGTTGCGGCAGGACAACGGGCAGCTCGTCGGCCTCGTGCTGGACGATCAAGCCAAGCAGCGCATGACGACGCAGAAGATGCTCGAAATGGAGACGGCCAACATTGAAAAGGTGAAAGCCGGTCAGGATACGCAGCCACCCATCGCGGAGCGCGTGGCAGAGAAGTTGACGACCTCGCAGGGCGTCACTTTGAGCGAGAGCCAGCGCGAGGCAGTCAAGCAGATCGCAACGAGCCGCGACCAAATCATCGGCTTACAGGGCGGCGCGGGAACAGGCAAGACGACGGTGCTTGAGGCGGTCAGAGAGGCCGCCGAGCGCGCAGGCTATGACGTGCAGGGATTCGCGCCGACGACCCGCGCAACGCAGCTTCTCGCGGAAAGCGGGATGCAGACGCGGACGCTGCAAAAGTTCATTCGACAAAAAGATGAGCCGGACGCGCCGAAGCGTTTTTATGTCTTAGATGAAAGCTCGCTCGCCAGCACTAAAGCAGTTCATTCTTTTCTTTCCCGCGTGCGGCCACAAGACAGGGTTTTGCTCGTCGGAGACGTGCGCCAGCATGAAGCGGTGGAGGCCGGTTCACCATTTGCGCAGCTTCAGCGTCACGGCATGGAGACGGCCAAACTTGAAAAGATCGTCAGACAGAAAGACGCCCCGCTTCGTGAAGTTGTCGAAAATCTATCAATCGGAAAAATCAAAGAAGCGGTCGAAGGATTGCGAGAGCAGGGACGCATCGCGGAGATCGCCGATCCGCACGCGCGACTAAAGACAATCGCCAAGGATTATTGCGAACAGCCGAAAAGCACGCTTGTCATTTCACCGGCGAATAAAGAGCGCGTCGAACTCAATCAATTGATTCATAAGGAACTACAAAATTCCGGGCAGATCAGCAAGCAGGATTACCGCACTAAAGTATTAGAAAATCGTAATGATATGACGGGCGCAGAGCGCACTTTCGCCGCCGCCTACCACCCGGACGATGTTATTAGATACACCAGCGCGAGCAAAAAGCACGGCATCAGCGCCGGAGAGTATGCGCGTGTTCTCTCGACAAACGATAAAGACAACACGATCACCATTAAGCTGGAAAAGAGCCAGCGGGAAGTAACCTACAACCCGCAGCGCCTGCAAGGTGTCACCGTGTACCGCGAGGCCGAGCGGGAATTCTCCATCGGCGACCGCTTACAATTCCGCGCGCCGCATCACCCGGAGCGCCTCGTCAACGGAGAGCTAGGGACGCTGGAGAAGATCGAACGAGGAAGGCTAACCGTCGCGCTCGATACTGGCCGTAAAGTGAGTTTCGATATTGATAAGAACCGGCACATAGATCATGGCTACGCCGTGACCAGCCACTCGTCGCAGGGACAGACAATTGATCGCGTGTTGATTAACGCCGACACGCACGAGTCAGATAAACTGCTTAACCAGCGCATGAGCTACGTGGCAAGCTCACGCGCGAGGCTGGACGCGCGTATCTATACCGATTCGGAAGAACGATTGAGCGCCGCCCTCTCGCGTCAGGTAAACAAAAGCACCGCCATCGAAGCAAGCCGCGAAGCCCACGAAACGAAGACGCGAAATGTTGCGCCCCCTGTACCAATTGAAAAAGCGGTGCCGACGCCGCAGCCAATGCAGCAAGCGCAGCCGGTGCATCCGGTGCAGGAGAGGCCGGAGAGCCGACCACCAGCGCAACGGGCACCCCGGCCAGCGCCGCAACCAGCGCCACAGCCAGCGCAGAGCGCAGTAGTCCGGCAGCCCGTCGAGCCATCCGAACTTGCGAAAGAGGTAGGGCGAATGGTGCAGCAGACGAATGAGCAGCGCGCCAACCAAAAACCTTTACCGGTGCCGGACAAGCCACCGGCGCGGCCTTACGTTATGTACCATGAGATTCAGGAGATTGACGCTAATCGGCCAGCGGCGAGTATGAGCTATGAACTTGTGCAGCTTGCCAACGCTAATCATCTCGCTAATACAGGGCAAGAGCTTAACGCGCAGATGCAGCAATTCATGCAGGCCAGTTTGATTAAATCAGCCGAGCGCCCGCCATCGCCGGAGCAATTACAGGGCATCACAAACGCTTGCCAGAAATTTGGAATAGCTGATAACTACTCTTCGCAAACTACCACTGCTCTTCAAGCATCGCTGTGGAGAGCGCATAACGCACCCGACCGCACAGACCTCTTAGAAAAGTTTACTCAAGTAGCCGAAACAGCCTTCGCTCAAATGCAGGAGCAGGCGCAAGATACATCAATAGACGATAGCCATTGGGATAACGACGACATAGGTATGTCAAGATAATGGAGTAACCCCTTGAGAAAATCAGCGCGTTGCGGCCACAACGAAGGCGCGTAAATTCTTCAGCACGCGCTCGTCCAAAGTGACTTCCAACTCGCCGATTTTCATCTCCACTCGTTTGCCTCGCACCACGTTGCGCAACGCTTCGAGCGAGAGCACGCCAAGAGCAGTGCGCCGCCCGTCGCGTCGCATCGAGTCCACGACGGTACCGTCGCCTGCGACGCCGCCGTGCTCGCGTCGTCCGTCCACGAGAAAGTTCACCTCCATCTGGCCGGTGAATGGATTGCTCGTCGAAGCCGGAACCGAGAACTCGACGGTGATGGGCTGCAACTGCTCTTCGACTTGTGCCGAGAGGTCTTGCGGGCGTGCCGCCGTCTTGATCTCACACTGCAAACTCAGCGTCAGATTGTCGGAGAGGCGCAGGTCTTTGAGGACAACGGTGCGCTTGCCGGAGAAGCGGTCGTCTTTGACTTCAACAACCTGTGTCTTCGCCGTTGTCGCGGGCGGCGTTTGTGCCTGCACGAAGCCGACACTAAATGTTGTGGTGAGCAGCAGCATGGCGACAACGGGCAGCGGCAACGCGCCGCGTCGAGTCAGCGAAGGTTTATTCAGAGAGGGCGTAGAAGGTGTCCAAGATGTCGGTAGATGTTGATTGTGCATTGTTCGTTTCTCCGGTCGAATATTGGTTGTGGAATGAGGGATTGGTGCATTATTTGTGCTGCCCTGTGATTTCGTGCCGCTCTGTGCTTTCGGCTTCGGTGGAAGATTCCGGCACGAGCCGCGCATGGCCGTGCAGTTGCTAACGCTCGCCGTCTGCGTGTGGCAATGCGGCGGATGATGCTGCTGCACGGGATTCTGTTCTTTTACTGCGGCGTGCGTTTCCATGCACCGGTGTTCGCGGCGGTGCCGTTTGCGCCGCAGTTGACGGCGTGACCGGCGACGCGAGTTGAAACGGGGCAGTGCTCGAAGCGTTCGGCGGTGTGCTCATCACAACCATCACCGCGATGAAGATCACGATGGCGGCCACCACGCCAGCGACTAGCTTCAGCATCAGCTTCTGCCCACCGGCATCATTTGCCGCCATCTCCGCTTGGCTTTGACTCTCAGGGGTGACAGGGGCGAGGCTTTGACGCACGGGGGTGAGGCTCGGCGGCACAGGGGCGAGCATGTCGCCTTCTTCCTTGGCGGCATAAGCATGGGCAGCCGTGAGCAGCGCCGCACGCTTCTGTGTTTCGATCTCCGCGCCGACAAGCTCTCGACCGTGCGCGCAGACGGGGCATTCGAGCCGGTAACGGCGGCTGAAAGGCAGGATCGGAATGAAGTTGATGCTCAGCCATCTTTGCGTTTGCACCAGATGGTAGAACACATCATTATGGCAGCGCTCACACTGCTGGCGAAGAGTCGCGCCGTAATCTTTGCCTGTGGGTTTGCCGAGCCATATCAGCGACATAATTGGTCATTCTCCAGAGACAGCCTCGTGCGTCGCAGGCCGCCGCACGAGGCTGTCTCGGACGTTAAACTGCAATGCATGATGAGTGGTGGCGCGAGCGCTCATCGCGCTCTGGTCAGCGAGGACGATCAGTAATGTTTCCAACAACGCGCACAGGCGCGCCACTTCTGTCGTCAGCGCAGAGGTATCTGACGCGGCGGTTGTTGGCGGTGCAGCAGTAGCAGGCTTGATAGGTGGAGTAACAGGTGATGGAGCCATTGGTGATGCCGCGATCTTCTGCTTGGCGCGTTGTGGCGGCGAAGCTGAATCAGCCTCCTTCTTGTAGCGGTCGAGTTCGGCCTGCTCGAAGACGACTTGGCGCATACCTGTTTGCAGATAGCGACCTGTGATGCGGCCTGCCTTATGGTGGCGCTGCACGGTGCGGACGCTGATCTGAAGATAACGCGCGGCTTCGCGCTGCGTGCGCTCAGAGGGGAGAGGACGGTCGGTGTCGGGAAGACTAGCGTTAGGCGTGTGTTCGATATGACGATGGTGGTGGCAGCAACATCCTTCGTCGTCGGCGGGGCGGTGTCGTAAATTATGGCGGCGTGTGAAACGATTCATCCTCATATCTCCTTTTAACTTCTCCGGCGTGCGGCGGTTCTGCTACTCTGACGGCTCGCTTCGATCTGTGACAGCGAATAATGATTGGCAATGATGCCTAGCACGGCGCAGCAACACGAGTGATGCTGGTCGCTACGGAGCCAAAAGCAACGCGGCTCCGGGCGGCTATAAGATGTCGGCACGCATTATATCCAAATGGATATGATAGCTGCAAGCTTCATTGTGCAACGAAAGTCCCATCAGGAGGTCACACCTGATGGGCACGGGAGTACGTCCGAAGCCAGCGCGCCTCGCGGAGAAACTTCGACGAATAAGAATGGTGTTGGGTCTCTCGCAAAGCGAAATGGTTAAGCATCTCGGAGTCGAAGACGAGATTATCTATACCAAAATCTCGCATTACGAGTTGGGCACACGCGAGCCGCCACTAAAGGTTCTCTTGAAGTACGCGCAAGTAGCAGGCGTATGGGTGGATGTGCTGATTGACGATGAACTTGACTTACCGGAGAAATTACCGAGTGTGACGAAGCACGCGGGCGTTAAACGCCAAGCTACTGCGAAGCGCATTTACAAGCGAAAGTCCTAATTGCGGGTCTGATTCTTAAGCACATACTTCGATCAAACTTGAATCTGATAAGGCTCCTATGATTGCAGTAACAACGAGACATAATAAAAGCGCCGCGTGTCCTCACCACACGCGGCGCGTCATCACAATCATTTGGGCGATTGTGAGGGGCGGAGACGTTTAGCCTCTGTTCCGTACATCCTCACCATGCACGGCAACGCCCGATTGCAAGGAATTCTACATGAGCGCCGGTGGCAGTCAAGGGAAAAGAATCACCGTGAATTTGGGTTTAAGAGTTTAGTGAAATTATGAAAAAGAAGTTGCAAATTTTCGTTTCTTCAACTTATACGGATTTGATTGAAGAGCGCCAAGCCGCTGTTAGTGCAATTCTCAAAGCAGGACATATCCCTGCTGGTATGGAATTATTCACTGCCGGTGATGAATCTCAGATGGAAACGATAAAAAGATGGATTAAAGAATCGGATGCTTTCATGCTGATACTAGGTGGCAGATATGGATCAATAGAGCCTACGACTAAAAGGAGCTATACAGAATTAGAATACGATTATGCTGTTGAATCTGGTATGCCGTATTTTGCTGTTGTTATAGAGGAATCAGCTTTAGACCAGAAGGTGAGACAACATGGTCTCGATATTATTGAAACTGAAAACTCTAAAAAGTTGGAAGCTTTCAGAAAAAAGGTACTTAACAGAACCTCAGCCTTTTACAAGGATGTGCAGGATATAAGGCTTGCAGTATACGAAACGATTTCAGATTTTATTGGAAGGCACGAATTTAAGGGTTGGGTCTCTGGTGATGAGATTCCAGATATACAATCTTTCACAGACCAAATTAATAAGTTACGCGAAGAGAATAAGCAATTATCCATAGATAGGAACGCGCTCCAAGCAGGAGCCGTCTTTACACCTTCGGAAGAAACAGAATTCAATCATATACGTCAGAAATTAGACCGTGATGTCAACTTGCATCATGAGTTGTATCAGAAAAGGGAAGGTGAGGAAACCACCATTAAAGTAGGCACAGAAGTCTATAAGACTAATTTGCTTAGTTCCATTATTGCCTTCGTTAAGAAAGGCCGCCATCGGTTTAATAAAGGTAATATAGAATTCTGGCTGTACAACGAATTAAATGATGCTCACCCTTTACAATTAACGCCTGAAATAAAAAGAAACCTCTTTTCCGAAAGTATTAAGGACAAAATAGACTTGGAACTGCAAACTTATGGATTAAACAGATTTGTTGAAGCAGGTAAGCATAGTCAGGCGAACAGTCTCTATGAATTTACCGAGAAGATGTACAGGTTTGCATACTGGTTGGACTATAACGGCTATACTCCTGAAACTCGTTTTGAATTTGTATCAATGATAGAAGAATCTGTTCCAGCGGTGTCCCCATCTAAAAAAGAAATCCCCGCCCTAAAGACTATTAAAGAGATTGACCGCGCATTGAATTTCAAAGCTCAGCGTAATAAATGGCGCACAACGGAAGAAGGGGTCACATCAGCAGAGCAGGAATTTAATAGGCTCTGCAATGAGTTGAAGGATAAAGTAAATGACAGTAACGGCGAATCGGAAACCTTCGATATTGATTTTAGTCGTGAAGGGCAGAATCAATGTAAGGTATTTGCAATGGGAATCAGTTCATTCATAGTATGGAATTGCGAATGCACTGACACTCTTGATGGATCATTGTTGACAGTGAAGTTTGATAAAACGAAATTCGACATTGAAGGTGTTCAGTCATTTTTAGAGGAACAAGCCGGTTTCCGCGAGCATGAACTTGATATTGATTTGGACAAAGATTTGAAAGTTATGTGGAGAAGACGAGAAGATAATAACACCTTTGTTACGGATGAACTCGTAAGTAATCTTATAACTGAGTTAGCAAAAGAAATTCATAATAGAATTACCCGTGATAAATAAAGGAATATTTAGATTCTGATGCTCGATAACATAGTGCGTCTGTCCAGAAAGCGGCATTACAAAGTAATAATAGAAGTCTTCTTTTATTCAATTGGACATTACAGTTAATAATTTACGCTGCTTACCTTCTTAAAATCCCAGAAAAAGTGATCTGCGGATACGTTACTATTGGTCAAAATAGTCATTCTGACTAATAGCAATGGTAAGCTTATTTAATGAACTTGCCTTTGTTACGTTATCAAATGAGACGAAGCAGTTATAATGTCCTGTCCAAGATTCTATTGATGAGAGGCACGCTGTCGGGCGGTCAGGTGCAAGGACTTGTTCGGTTTCGTCAAAGATTGAAAAGGCATCTTGTTTTTATGACTGATTAGCCCATTCAACTACAAGGTCAACCCATTCTTTTAACGGGTGAAATACTATGCCGTGACCTAAGCCAACTCTAAGCTCAACTTCCTTGTGCCTGTTGATATTAGTGGCTTTATCGAAGAATCTCTGGCATGAACCTGCGCCCGTATCGTCTTTGTAATCGTATATTGACAGAACATTGCCATAGAGATTGATGGGAAAATGGCTATAAAAATATCCATTGCCGCAGCCCGCGACAACTACGAAATTGACATCTTTGTTTTTAAGCAATGTGGAAGTAGCGATGGCGATTTGTCCGCCTCTCGATCCGCCAACGACTGTAATGTGCCGGGGCGACACGCTCGCTTTGAGCAAAGCATTAACTTGCCCGACGACCTTCGCCGCGTACTTTTCAACATCCGTTCCTCTCGGACGAGGTTCGCTAATTACAATGAAGCCTTTATCAGCAAATGCGTTTAGTATCTGCTCGTATTCATACGCTCCAAATCTCGGACTAATGGCATGGACGCCCTCGTTTTCGACAATCGCGCCGTGAAGGTAGAACAAATACTTTGCTTTAGCATCAATCTTCTGCGGAACGTCTCGCCATAAAACACCTTGAGCATTGCTGGGCACAGGCGCAACTTTATTGTCAGCCTGTGGATTAGCGACTCGTTGAGCGCAAGCCGTAACTGTCATTGCTGAGACTAATAGGCAGAAAAGAATTAGGCGCGGAATAATGTTTGTAAGTAATTGGCTCATGCCAGTATCTTTATCACATTATGGATAAGCGAAGAAACCGAACGATTGAGTTGACGTGGGGCGAAACCAATTACACGCAACTCCGAATTAACCAAAGACCGTTTTAACAAAGTCGCTGTTTCGCCCTCACGTCCAATGATTTGTTCGACAGCACCATAATTTCAACCACGTCCTTAGAAAGTTATTTCCTTCGATTCCTTTGCGGTGATTATATAATTGACATTGCCAAAGTCATCAAGCGTCGAGTTGTGATGGGCGATTATCTGCGCGGCTGTCAGAACATCATTCATCGTAGTATGAGCATCTTTAGCCAGTGTCACGTTGTAACCTAAACTTGTCGCACTTCGGCAAGTTGTGTCCACACAAAACTGTGTCCTGCAACCGACAACGACGAGGTGCTTAATTCCTCTTTTATTCAATTCATCCTGAAGCGAAGTTTCGTAGAATGAATCTGACGCATACTTGCCAATAATTAACTCTCCGTCAACAGGAGCAATTGCCGGATGAATTTCCCAACCTGATGAGCCTACGGCAAGCCGTCCGCCATCTTCGCCGTTATGCTGGATAAAGATAACCGGAGTATTCGACTCCCGTGCTTTAGTCAGCAAGCTATTGATATTTTTTAGAACTTCGCTGCCGTTGGATAAAGGTTCTGACCAGTCCACAACGTCCTTCTGAACATCTATAATCAACAATGCCGTATCTTTATTCATAATAATAGCCTAATTTTCGTTCGTCATTTACACAAGCGAAGCTGTCGAACGCTGGAATTGACCGGCTGCGAGCATAAAGCATTCATGCAAACCGAAGCAAAGAATCTTGAGAGGCACGCTGTCGAGCAGTCCGGTCGAATGACTTGTTGGGCTGCCTTTGATTTGAATCATTCATCTTGGTCTATTTCCTTTCGGAAGAATTCGCCTACCTTTCTAGCAAAAGATAGACGAAGTATCAGTACAAGAAAGAGACCATGCAAACACGCCTGAAAAATAGCTGCGCCAGCTAACTGCGCGGAATTATTGTATTCGTAATATTTATACTGACCTGCCGGACGGCGCAACTGTACAAAGATAATTAAAATCCATACGAGTGTTAAAGACAACAAGCCCAGCCACCTGCCATACATCTTTCTTTTAGCCAAGCCCAAAAAGGCACTCAGAAGCAGAACTTCCATACCAAGCATAATTGAGTAAGCAATCACAGTATTGATGACGGAATAGCCTTTTCCGGGATTACGGAGAAGATTGACCAAATCAAATAGAAACAAGGATGAGAACAGAACCGCAAAAAGGATAAGGAGTGATTGTGTAAGCCAAACAGTTGGCGGACGCTTGATAGTATTCATATAAAAGTTTCGATATGCGAAGCAGCCCAACGCATGTTTAACTGCGCAATTCAATATAACAACACTTAAAAGCGTATTATATTGAAGCCATCAACATAATCACACTTTCTGACGCGATACAATATAATGTGCGAATGTTCGACACCTAAGTCCCTGTTTTAAGCGATCTGCCAAGCACAAATCCGGTATCACCCGCTGGGCTATAATGAATCAGGACAAAAGACTTCTCGACTGTCCCCTGCGAGGCGCGCTCTTTCGCCCACACATTTTCACAAAATCAGCATGGCTTTATTGGTCAGAAGAGATGAATTGACCAATATGTTAATCTTGCTGCATGTCTGCTGCTACCGCTCAGAAGAAACCCGCGAAGGCCACCAAGAAGAAAGCCATCACTCTGAAGCTGCCAGAGCATAGAGTTACACGCGCACGTCGGAGTGAGACGATTAAGTTTCTCACCCTTGACGAGACACGACGACTCTTTGCCTGCATCACTGATAAACGAGACAAAGCGATCTTCCTTG
>MWWH01000297.1_pt1 | contig 14115 bp, 11 predicted proteins | sample 1047231 | NCBI WGS metagenome assembly MWWH01 (sample SAMN06349967, study PRJNA376086) | soil metagenome | isolation source: MG3-2 sample Antarctic (ecotone) soil | place: Antarctica | collected 2015-01-13 | reverse complement strand
AACGCAAACCCGAACAACTCACCACGCGCATGAAGATTGACAACATGTTTTTCAATGCTGGCGTATTTGTATCGTCTGTTGTTGCCACAATCTGGACTGTTCAAATGTGGCTGCGCAGTTATGCACGATGGCACAAAAAGCGCCCAAGTCAACGGTTCAAACCCATGATGCCCAAAATCATTGAAGCATGGCTGATTGGCAAGGATCCGCAAACGCCCTCAATGGATTGGCTACTAAAGTCTTATCACGTTCGTACCTACAGGTATTTCTATCAGTGGCGGGTTAACGAGGGTTACGTTGGGTTGACGGTTCAACTACTCGTTAACCCGTCGATGTTCGATAAAGTAGATAGCATTTTGCACAATAATTCTGGTGGGTTCTGGATTGTTGAAAGTTCGCCAGGCACGCTTAGGGACGTTCAATTTAGGCCACATGCAGTAGCAGACCAGGAACGCCAGCAACAGGCACGGCGACCCCCACAGCCAACCAAAAGGCCAGCCAAAGCGCAGTTGGGCAAGACGTGGCGATAAGAGTTTCTAGGAGAACGGGGACGATGGGCAAATATGATTTTGATGCGCTTGCCAACATAACAGTGAATACATTGGAGAGGCGAGGGAAGATGTTTCACGGAATTGTTTCACAGCCGTTTTAATGCTTGTATAAAAGTGTGTTTAAAGGCAAACTAGTAACAGAAAAGGGGAAGGGCGATCAGTGTTTGCAGGCACAGCGGCCACCCAAGAAGGAGCCCAAAAATTTAAGGTTGCGGCGGTAAAAAATCTATTGACACCGTTTACCAATCTGCTAAGATAGGTTTAGAAAAGGGAAAGGCGTCTAGTGTTATCAGCACCAAACGCCTCTAGGGAACAGTACAAACCTCTTTAACACTTGGCGGTGGGACAAGAGAATGTACTAGAACCCAAAAATATGTGACTCGTAACAAAACACATATTAGCACGCGTTATTTCTACGGTCAAGCACTTTGTCTTACAGTGTGTGACTACATTTACACATAGTTTTCAAGTAGACGCTGTTACTGGTCCCACCGCCACAGTAACGGCGTCTTTTATTTATCCAGCGCTCAACCCGCAAGGGACGCGCACAATCAACAGGCGGACAGAGATAGTGAACGAACAAACACGAAAGGGCAAACAGTATCAAAATGTCAATCCCGCACACGCAATCCCGCGCGTAGTCAACCCTCAATTTACGCTGGATACAGACACCCAGCAATTTTTTACCATTATACACCGTGGGGTCAACGGCTTTGTACTGGTGCAAAATTTAAGCGCTGGCAAGGACGGCAAGCAACGTCAATCCTATTGGGCCTGCACTGGTAAGCCGATCACGTTACCGCGCCAGGTGATTGAGACTGGTAACATTTTCTTTGGCATTAACCCAGCTATTGAGATTGTCACCGCCGCCGACCGCGCCAAGTATCCCGACAAAACAGACGCACAAATTGCGCCGATGGTTGGCACAAAAAATCATACAATTGCCGCCCTGAACGCACTACACCGCGAGTATGACGCCAAAGACTTCACCGAACCGGCCCAGGCCGAAATAGACGCCCACTACCGAGATTTACGCGCCGATCCGGCCAATGCGAAAAACACAGACGCCGCCCTCCGTAATCAGGCAATTGGCAATGCCAAGGATGCCGAATTCCAGCGCGACCCAGCCAAATACTTAGCACTGGTCAAAGCCCACGTTGATAACTTAACGCCGGCCCCATCGGTCGTTGTCTTTTCCGGTGGTGGTTATCAGTGCTATTGGCTATTGGCTGAACCACTGATTATCCGCACTCACATTGACGACCACGCCGCACACGTTCAATCCTATGCAGCCAACCTACAAAAGCGATGGGTGCAATTGGACCCGAAAGCCGATCAGGGCGTGAACGACATTCGTCGGATTTATCGGCTGCCAGGTAGCCGCAACCACAAAAAGAAGTATGCGCCAAACTTCCCGTTAGTATCGTTCTACCGCAAACGCTTTGACCTCCGCTATAGTTTGCAAGGGTTAAAAGCCTTATTGCCGTCTCTGGTGGCGCCGCAAGTCACGAGAACCACACACAGCGCCACTACAGCCACTACAGCAACGACTAGCACACCATACGAAGGCGATAGCCCCATCGTCGCATACAACGCCGCCCATACGATTACAGCGCTTTTGGATGCGAACGGCTACACCGCACACGGCGACCGCTACATGCGCCCAGGTGGAAGCGATAGCCCAGGCGTCGAGATAGACACAAACACCAACCGCAGCCGCCATTGGTCAAGCAATGACCCGCTTTACGATCCGCACTGGCGCAGTCCGTTTGACGTGTTTTGCACCTTTGCCAATCACGGAAATGTACGCGTCGCGGTCGCTGCCGCTGCCGTCGAATTAGGCATGGTGCGACCGCCGATCAATGTGACGGATACCCTAGACTTTTTGCGCTTGTGGATCAAGACCCGCAATCTATCTAGCTCGTTACCTGCTGGCCCCGGCAGTAAAAAAGTGCGCCTAGTTGTTGATGCTATTTTTGATTTGATGGAAGCGAATCAACGTTTTACTGTAACGGCTGGCAAAAAACGCCTTGCCGGTTTGGCCGGGGTTAGTGCGAACACGGTTAAAAATGTACTGGCTTTAGTCAACGAACATATCTTCGATGTAACGCCGACTGAGTACGGGGATCGGATTACACTCGTGTCAAATTGTCGTTTGCAGTTTTTTGACCCCCTCTTAGATGTAGTAGTAAAGGGCTTAACTACTAGGGGTCAAAAAACTGCAAACGACAAAAACGCATACAGCCCACACAAGGCGGACGACGCGTTTGCCACCGGCACAAGTCGGTACATGCGCGACCACATCAAGGATTTGGCGCAAGCACTTGACCTCACCTACCCACAGACGGCGAAGGAATACACGCACCGCGGATTAGGCGAAGGCGTATTACTCGCCTTCGATACGTGGCTGCGCCTGGGTGATTTTACGGCTCAGGAGTATGCAGAAGAAACAGGACTAAAGCTATCCACTGTGCGCGGCCCCTTGCGCTATGCGGAAACTATGGGATTGGCGGAGACTGAGCGCGAAGGCCAGCGCGGGCCAAAGACTTATAGTTTTGTCCCTGACTTTTGGGAGAAGATAAGCGAACTATTGCCCAAGATGCGCACCTACAATATGAGTAGCCGGCGCGAAGACAAACGGTTAGAGGCCGCCCAACAATGGGCTAAAAAAGAATTGGATGAGGCGAAACAGGCTCAGGACATTGAGGAGACGCAACGACTAGATAAACGCTGCGCTCACCTGGCAAAGCAACGCTTGCCCCACCTTGAACGCCTGTACCCAAGTATGACGCCCAAAGAGCGCGAACGCCTTGCTTATGAGGTAGCAGCGTACAAGCGCAGCGCACAGACTGACCAGGCCATTCGCACCGAACGCACCGCCCAGCGCACCGAACACCGCGACGATGTAACCATGATCCGCGAACTGGCTGAGTCATTTAGCGACATCGATACACCGCTTGAAGATGTGTTCAATCAGATTATGAAGTTTGGTGTGTTCGACCAGCGCATGGTGAGGGATGTATTGCAATCTCCTGTACAAATGGCGAATTTTGAGACGGTCGAGGACTTGCGCAAACGGATGCGCCAAGAGGACTTGGCAATACCTCACATGGCAATCGACACACCGCCGAGCTATGGCCACAATCAAATGGCGTTAGCGGGTGCAGCATGAACGACTTGACGATTTACGAACGAACGGAATTAGAAAATTGTGAAGTGGTGATCGAACATGGCTTGCGCACGTTCGTAGAAGTGGGGATCTCACTGTCGGCGATCCGTGATGGGCGCTTGTATCGCGCTACTCATGGAACGTTTGAGGATTATTGCAAAGAACGCTGGACGATGGAACGGGCGCACGCTTACCGCCTGATGGATGGCGCCCAAGTAATTTATAATTTGTCTCCAATTGGAGACATTCAATTACCAGCAACGGAGAGTCAAGCCCGCCCTCTTACTCGCCTAGATCCTGTTGATCAACCAATCATCTGGCAACGTGCCGTAGAGACAGCGCCCAACGGGAGAGTCACCGCCGCCCATGTTCAAAATGTGGTGGAGGAATACACCCGCCCCGCCGTTAGCGGCACGCCAGGATACGACGGCGACGAATGGTATACACCCCTTCCACTTATCGAGGCTGCCCGCGCCGTGATGGGAGAGATTGATTTTGATCCTGCATCGAACCCTATCGCCCAGCAGGTAGTTAAGGCGCACAAATTTTGCACGAAAGAAGATGACTCATTGCGCGACGGCTGCGAGTGGACGGGAAAAATTTGGTTGAATCCCCCGTATAGTACGCCCCTGATCCAGTTTTTCGTAAAGAAATTGATCAGCCAATATGAAATTGGCAACGTCGAAGCGGCGATCATTCTGGTGAACAATAGCACAGATACCAGATGGTTCCATGAACTATTAGAACGATACCCCGCTTGCTTCACGCGTGGCCGTGTCCAGTTCTGGCGCACTAATAGCGAGGTGCAAGGCGCACGCCAAGGACAAACCCTATTCTATTTTGGCCAACACGAACAACGATTCGTTGAGAAGTTCGCCCCGCTAGGGAAGGTAGTAAAATCCCTATGACGATACAAAACAAGGATCTGTTTATGAGTAACGTTTGGGACTGGGGAATTTTGAAGGGCTGTTTTGGTAAAACAAAAATTGAACCAACGGATCTTGATGGCGTTATCGAACGGCATGGACGCAAACTGATTCTGGAAACCAAACAACCTGGCGCAACGATCCCATTCGGGCAGGAGTTGACGCTTAAGAGTTTCGTCCAAGATGGGCATAGCGTGTATGTAATTTGGGGTCAGAAGGACAAGCCGCAAAAACTGCGCATCATTACCCCATTTCGGGACTCCGAAGAAGAAGCCGACTTAAAACAACTACGATTGCGGGTGCATCAGTGGTTTGAGTGGGCCGATAATCAGGAATTAGAACGGGCCGATCCCGTTGTCCTTGCCACCGCCCTATGGCGGCGCAATGGTAGCGCCTTCTGTGACGTTATGCAAACGCACTGGGCGAAGTTAGACGAACAACAACGGCGAACGGGATAGTAACAACGGATTTTACCACGGACTAATCCATACACTTCAACCCTATTTTTAACCTATTTCACATCAAGGAGTCACAATGTCACAACCAACAAGAGATTCCAACGGACGTTTTTCAGTCGGAAACGTTGGCGGCCCAGGCAGAAAAACACGCGAGATTGAGCGCGAATACCTCGCCACGATGGAAACAATTGTGAGCGGCGAGGCATGGCAAGCCATCGTTCAACGGGCCACCCAGGATGCGATTGGCGGCGATGCGAAGGCTCGTAGCTTTATTGCGTCTTACTTGTTAGGCCAACCAGTTACCCGCACAGAAGAGCCGGAGCAAGGCGACCGCGTCGCCGAGGCTATCGAGCAATGGCGTCAGGCGAAATTGACAATGGCCCAAGAGTTAGGGCTACAGCCAGAGGAATAGACCCGTAATGCTCATGCACCGGCATTTTACCACCAAAAAAATACGGGAGTGTAGAGTGTTGGTATGTATTGGTATGTATTATCGTGTAGCCTAGTATGGTATTATATTCTTTAGTATTCTATTCTGTTTTGTTTTATAATCTTGTGAGATATCATGTCTTATTCTTTTCGCACTCCTCTTACTCATCTCTCTACTTATCTATTATTATTCATCTCATTGTTTACTCACTACTGTCTGCCTGTCTGCCCGCTGCCCTGCCGCCTGCGCTCTGCTCGCCCCTCTGCTATGCACGCTACTACAATCAGCGCAACCTGAACCAGCACAATGGCCCCAGCCCTCAGCCCAACTGCATAGGACGCGTGCCATTGACCGCCTACGCGTTCGGCTACCTGTAACTATCTGTTACACCCCTCCGCTAAAACGCCTATTGCCAGTTATGACACTAACCCCTAGACGTAGGGGTATATCTATGTTAAAATAGTCTATGAAAATGTGTGTTTTCAACGACTATTATCCAAGCAACGAGGGAGAACGCCCCATGAATGAAATCGTAACGACTCAACCGACCGCGATTGTACTGGCTACCTATGCGCCGGATAGAAACCCCGCTTTGGTTTACCTGGCTGGCTTATCCGAATCATCACGTCGCCCACAGAAGCAATCCTTATCTTTCGTCGCTAACCTGGTGCAGCCAGGCGTTTCGTTTGATGCGTTTCCGTGGTCAGACTTACGTTACCAACACACCGTAGCTATCAGAATGAAGGTTGCAGAATTGCCGAGTGCATCTACAGCCAACCGACATCTATCCGCGCTACGTGGTGTACTCAAGGAGTGCTGGCGGTTAGGCTATATGTCAGCCGAGGAATATCAACGAGCGATTGATTTTAAGACCGTCAAAGGCCAGAAAGCCGCAGCCGCCGAAAAAGGGCGGCACCTAAAGCAAGGTGAGTTTTCAGCCCTCTTAGGCGTCTGTGATGATGGCAGCCAGGCAGGGGTAAGAGATGCGGCCCTCCTCGCTATCGGCTACATCTGCGGATTGCGGCGCGCTGAGCTGGCGGGCTTGCAAATAGCCGACTATGACCAGGACAACGGCACCTTGAAGATTAGCAGAGGCAAAGGCAATAAAGAAAGGATTGTTCCCTTGGCGGATGGGGCAAAGGATGCGCTAACAGACTGGCTTGATATTCGTGGGCCCTGGGCTGGGGCATTATTTACGGTTGTGCGCAAAGGCGATCACGTTTCGCTTGATGCGCTCACTGCTCAATCTGTCTACGATATTTTAGCCAAGCGGGCTAAACAGGCGAATGTCAAGAAGTTTTCCCCACATGATTTACGCCGTACCTTCGCGGGTGATTTATTGGATGCGGGCGCAGACATTAGCACAGTGCAAAAGCTGATGGGCCATGCCAACGCCAACACAACAGCCGGTTATGATCGCCGTGATGCCAAGAGCAAGCGAGCCGCCGTGAATAAGCTCCACATTCCCTATCGCAAGCACACCCTATCGAAATGACGCATGAGATTTTAGGGTACAAGCGCAAATTATCCTTTAAGGAAAAATGCAACGAACTCCCCATCATTGCGCCAGAATTATACGAGGAAGCACAGGCCCGCCTGGAACGCCTCACGCGTTGGCGCCCAGTAATGGCGGCGTAGGGGATACTGTTCTTGTTATCGGCTGATATCATTTACCTGAATCCGCCATATAAGACCGCCAAGCCGATAATGGCAATCATGAGCAGCAACGCCGCGACGAACCCGACCCCGAACATAATAACACCGTCGCGCTGGCTTGTTACTGGTGTGCGCTTAACCTCATCTACGGACACTTGCAGAGCCTCAAAACGGCGTTCTATGCTCATTAGGTAGTCTTGCCCCACTATGGGCGCAAACGACCCGTCTCGCGCGTCCTGTGCGTCTACAGAGGCAATGGCTACATCCACTTGGAGTGCGCTTGTGCCCGCTTGGAGTATCTCTGTATCATTGAATTTTGTTTCAGATAGTCGTGTTTTTATACTATCCTCTTTCATACCTTCTGCGCGCAATTGCTTGATATAGGTCAACACAGTCATATCTTTATCTGCAAATTTCCGCTCAGGTAAATGACCAGGCCGCGCCGCCTCACTTAGGAAATCAGCGTATTGGTCTGACCAGTTGCGTAACGTGTTGGGACTAACTTGGAGCTTAATTGCAGCTTGTTTTGTGGCAAGAGTTGTAGGCATGGCGTCACCCTGGATAGGTTGGACTACAATTTGTAGACTACAAACGCCATGGTACAGCCGGATAAACTTCTGCGCAAATTAGATTTGGGGATTGACGCCAACAAGTATACTATGATACTATAAACACTAAAGTTTATATGCCAACACGTAGGGGTGCGCAACGATGGAGGAAAAGAAATTGCATACTACGCCAGAGGTGGCCCAGGCGCTTGGGGTTAGCGCTAGTCATGTACGCAACATGGTAAGGACTGGCAAGGCAAAGCCTCACCAACGCTTAGGTAATAACTGGCTATTTACTATTGAGGAAATCGAACGATTGCGCGGAAGAAAGCGCACGCCAGGCAGAGTCAAGAAGTAACAACAGCATGACGCGGCAAGGGCCAGAGCTTCGCCTCTCTGACCCTTGTCTAACCATAGACCCGTTGGAAGGGCAACAGGCATATAGCTGGTATAATTGTACCAGCGTACGCCAACCTACGGGAATCAAATCCGTTGCGGTTGGCGTTTTGTTTTCCTCAAGACGCCTTCCCTATTCACTAAAGCCCTAGGGAGGGTAAAGTTATGATTAGACTTACGTTCGATTCTATCTTACAAGCCATCGCCATAGAACATGACGACCGGCAACACGTCTACACCCCATCACCGGCCAGTATCAGGCGTGCGCTCCGGTTGACGTGCCAGGCCACTTGGCTTTATCGCCCCAGCTCTCAGCCACAACTATTTGCATGGGAGATGGTGCAGCTATGAGCAACTTTCGCAGAGCCACCCTGTACCGCAGCGCGCTCAAAATAATTAGCGAGTGCGTTCAACATCTGCATGACGAAGACTTGTCGCCCCCAGAAATCAGAGCCAGGGAATTACTGGTGGATTACTGTGGACTATTGGCGGAACGTTGGGGGAATCCAAACTACGGCAGAGGTGAGGGCAAACGATGAAAACACTTTCCGTTATCTTAGTCGTTTTGCTAATCGCCTTGTCTGTATTTGCCGTCTTTAGAATCAGCGGCGCATATGTCGAAAGTCACCAGGCAGCCTGGCAAATGGATTCTACAGCTAGAGCGCTGGCCAATGCGCAACTATATCAGGTTGAGGCCCAGGAGGCCGCTAGGCGTGCGATTTGGTTTACAGAGTTCTATAGGTTCCTGTTTGTGGTGATTGTCTGTGTGGGCGTCGCTGGCGCAGCCGTCTATTACTGGAAACAATACGACCAACGCAAAGAGAGCTGGGCCCGAGCGGTTGACGGCAATTTTGCCCTATCCACGTTCAAAAGCACCAACGGCCAGATGTACGTTACCGATATAAATAAAGCTACGTTTGGTGTGTTTGGATTCAATAAAACTACTGGTGAACTGACAACAGATGCGCCGATGATTGGGCCAGACCGCCAACTGGACTATGCCAAGTCAGTACAAAAAACGCGCACCACATCGGCCATGATGACGGGCGACAGTGGGCCCAAATATGCAGCGCACGCCAAACTATTGGCCGGTGCATATGACCGGAATGAAACACCACAATTGCCTATGGCTGATGAGAATAGCGCGGTTGCGCCGGTTGCAACCTGGCAAGTATTAGACGCCAAACAAGCGTTCGAGCAATCTACCCAAAGCGAGTGGATTTTAGGCCAGAATAAATTAACCGGCGATGTGTTTAAGTTTACCCCGCGTGAATCATTCGGAATTGTCGGAAGTCCTGGCGTTGGTAAGACGACCTATGCCGGTCAACTGGTGATGGCATTGGCAATCAAAAGTGGTTATCGAGTCATCGTTTTTGACGCCAAAGGCGGCGCCGATTTTTCTCGCTTCGCGCCGTGGGCTGAGTTTGCGGCTATCGACTATACAAACGTGATGGGCTATTTAAACGTTTTGACCGCTGAAATGGAGCGCAGGCAAGCTATCTTGAATCAGCACAGCGCAAATTCCATCTGGGAATTGAGGGGTAAGAACGTCGCTATCCCCAAGCCTATCCTTTGTTTGGCGGACGAGTTCGGAGCCGTGGCTGCGGGCATGAAATCGGCAAGTCGGGCGCAATGTGCCAGCTTTGAAATGGCGATTGGCAACCTGTTACGCTTAGGGAGAAGCGCCGGAATTTTCATGGCTTTTTGCGACCAAAACCCAAGCGCCTGGTGCTCAACCATGCGCGGTGTTTTGACGACTAATATTTGCTTTAGATTGGGCGGCGCGGTCGGCAATAGTGTATCGGAGTACAATCTAAATCAGCTGGCAAGGGTTGGAGAATTCCAGGTACAAGGCCAGCGTTATAGCGGGTTCCCAACGTGGGAGGTGATAGACCAACTATTGCCGGATGTAGCCAGTTATAAGAAATCGAAAGCACTGTTGACTGATACCAGTATCACGGAGAGGGGGGAGTATAGAGGCCAAACCCCTACCCCAAAACACGATACCAGTATCGATACCAGCACCGGATTTACACCTGTAGACGATACCAGTATCAATACCAGTATCGATACCAACGATACCAACGATACCAGTATCAAGCAACCGCTATTAACGGGCAAACCAGTATCGGCAAAAGACAAAAACACGGTGCGCAATGTTCACGCAGTGGCCGGAAGTATCAACGAAACTTGCCGTTTGGTTTGGGGTGCAAAGACACCCAGCCGTGCGCAATGGGTGAAGGAAGTTTTAGCGGGCGAGGTGCAACAATGACCCAGCCAACCGAGAAACGCAAACCCGAACAACTCACCACGCGCATGAAGATTGACAACATGTTTTTCAATGCTGGCGTATTTGTATCGTCTGTTGTTGCCACAATCTGGACTGTTCAAATGTGGCTGCGCAGTTATGCACGATGGCACAAAAAGCGCCCAAGTCAACGGTTCAAACCCATGATGCCCAAAATCATTGAAGCATGGCTGATTGGCAAGGATCCGCAAACGCCCTCAATGGATTGGCTACTAAAGTCTTATCACGTTCGTACCTACAGGTATTTCTATCAGTGGCGGGTTAACGAGGGTTACGTTGGGTTGACGGTTCAACTACTCGTTAACCCGTCGATGTTCGATAAAGTAGATAGCATTTTGCACAATAATTCTGGTGGGTTCTGGATTGTTGAAAGTTCGCCAGGCACGCTTAGGGACGTTCAATTTAGGCCACATGCAGTAGCAGACCAGGAACGCCAGCAACAGGCACGGCGACCCCCACAGCCAACCAAAAGGCCAGCCAAAGCGCAGTTGGGCAAGACGTGGCGATAAGAGTTTCTAGGAGAACGGGGACGATGGGCAAATATGATTTTGATGCGCTTGCCAACATAACAGTGAATACATTGGAGAGGCGAGGGAAGATGTTTCACGGAATTGTTTCACAGCCGTTTTAATGCTTGTATAAAAGTGTGTTTAAAGGCAAACTAGTAACAGAAAAGGGGAAGGGCGATCAGTGTTTGCAGGCACAGCGGCCACCCAAGAAGGAGCCCAAAAATTTAAGGTTGCGGCGGTAAAAAATCTATTGACACCGTTTACCAATCTGCTAAGATAGGTTTAGAAAAGGGAAAGGCGTCTAGTGTTATCAGCACCAAACGCCTCTAGGGAACAGTACAAACCTCTTTAACACTTGGCGGTGGGACAAGAGAATGTACTAGAACCCAAAAATATGTGACTCGTAACAAAACACATATTAGCACGCGTTATTTCTACGGTCAAGCACTTTGTCTTACAGTGTGTGACTACATTTACACATAGTTTTCAAGTAGACGCTGTTACTGGTCCCACCGCCACAGTAACGGCGTCTTTTATTTATCCAGCGCTCAACCCGCAAGGGACGCGCACAATCAACAGGCGGACAGAGATAGTGAACGAACAAACACGAAAGGGCAAACAGTATCAAAATGTCAATCCCGCACACGCAATCCCGCGCGTAGTCAACCCTCAATTTACGCTGGATACAGACACCCAGCAATTTTTTACCATTATACACCGTGGGGTCAACGGCTTTGTACTGGTGCAAAATTTAAGCGCTGGCAAGGACGGCAAGCAACGTCAATCCTATTGGGCCTGCACTGGTAAGCCGATCACGTTACCGCGCCAGGTGATTGAGACTGGTAACATTTTCTTTGGCATTAACCCAGCTATTGAGATTGTCACCGCCGCCGACCGCGCCAAGTATCCCGACAAAACAGACGCACAAATTGCGCCGATGGTTGGCACAAAAAATCATACAATTGCCGCCCTGAACGCACTACACCGCGAGTATGACGCCAAAGACTTCACCGAACCGGCCCAGGCCGAAATAGACGCCCACTACCGAGATTTACGCGCCGATCCGGCCAATGCGAAAAACACAGACGCCGCCCTCCGTAATCAGGCAATTGGCAATGCCAAGGATGCCGAATTCCAGCGCGACCCAGCCAAATACTTAGCACTGGTCAAAGCCCACGTTGATAACTTAACGCCGGCCCCATCGGTCGTTGTCTTTTCCGGTGGTGGTTATCAGTGCTATTGGCTATTGGCTGAACCACTGATTATCCGCACTCACATTGACGACCACGCCGCACACGTTCAATCCTATGCAGCCAACCTACAAAAGCGATGGGTGCAATTGGACCCGAAAGCCGATCAGGGCGTGAACGACATTCGTCGGATTTATCGGCTGCCAGGTAGCCGCAACCACAAAAAGAAGTATGCGCCAAACTTCCCGTTAGTATCGTTCTACCGCAAACGCTTTGACCTCCGCTATAGTTTGCAAGGGTTAAAAGCCTTATTGCCGTCTCTGGTGGCGCCGCAAGTCACGAGAACCACACACAGCGCCACTACAGCCACTACAGCAACGACTAGCACACCATACGAAGGCGATAGCCCCATCGTCGCATACAACGCCGCCCATACGATTACAGCGCTTTTGGATGCGAACGGCTACACCGCACACGGCGACCGCTACATGCGCCCAGGTGGAAGCGATAGCCCAGGCGTCGAGATAGACACAAACACCAACCGCAGCCGCCATTGGTCAAGCAATGACCCGCTTTACGATCCGCACTGGCGCAGTCCGTTTGACGTGTTTTGCACCTTTGCCAATCACGGAAATGTACGCGTCGCGGTCGCTGCCGCTGCCGTCGAATTAGGCATGGTGCGACCGCCGATCAATGTGACGGATACCCTAGACTTTTTGCGCTTGTGGATCAAGACCCGCAATCTATCTAGCTCGTTACCTGCTGGCCCCGGCAGTAAAAAAGTGCGCCTAGTTGTTGATGCTATTTTTGATTTGATGGAAGCGAATCAACGTTTTACTGTAACGGCTGGCAAAAAACGCCTTGCCGGTTTGGCCGGGGTTAGTGCGAACACGGTTAAAAATGTACTGGCTTTAGTCAACGAACATATCTTCGATGTAACGCCGACTGAGTACGGGGATCGGATTACACTCGTGTCAAATTGTCGTTTGCAGTTTTTTGACCCCCTCTTAGATGTAGTAGTAAAGGGCTTAACTACTAGGGGTCAAAAAACTGCAAACGACAAAAACGCATACAGCCCACACAAGGCGGACGACGCGTTTGCCACCGGCACAAGTCGGTACATGCGCGACCACATCAAGGATTTGGCGCAAGCACTTGACCTCACCTACCCACAGACGGCGAAGGAATACACGCACCGCGGATTAGGCGAAGGCGTATTACTCGCCTTCGATACGTGGCTGCGCCTGGGTGATTTTACGGCTCAGGAGTATGCAGAAGAAACAGGACTAAAGCTATCCACTGTGCGCGGCCCCTTGCGCTATGCGGAAACTATGGGATTGGCGGAGACTGAGCGCGAAGGCCAGCGCGGGCCAAAGACTTATAGTTTTGTCCCTGACTTTTGGGAGAAGATAAGCGAACTATTGCCCAAGATGCGCACCTACAATATGAGTAGCCGGCGCGAAGACAAACGGTTAGAGGCCGCCCAACAATGGGCTAAAAAAGAATTGGATGAGGCGAAACAGGCTCAGGACACTGAGCAGACGCAACGACTAGATAAACGCTTTGCTAACCTGGCAAAGCAACGCTTGCCCCACCTGGAACGCCTGTACCCAAGTATGACGCCCAAAGAGCGCGAACGCCTTGCTTATGAGGTAGCAGCGTACAAGCGCAGCGCACAGACTGACCAAGCCATTCGTACCGAGCGCAGCGCCCAGCGGGTCGAACACCGCGACGATGTAACCATGATCCGCGAGCTGGCTGAGTCATTTAGCGACATCGAGACGCCGCTTGAAGATGTGTTCAATAAAATTATGAAGTTTGGTGTGTTCGACCCGCGCATGGTGAGAGATGTATTGCAGTCGGCTCGGCAGATGCAGAATTATGAAACAGTCGAGGACTTGCGCAAGCGGATGCGCGCCGAGGACTTGGCTTTGCCGCACCTGATGATCAACACCACGCCGAGCTATGGCCACA
>MWWH01000296.1_pt1 | contig 14116 bp, 18 predicted proteins | sample 1047231 | NCBI WGS metagenome assembly MWWH01 (sample SAMN06349967, study PRJNA376086) | soil metagenome | isolation source: MG3-2 sample Antarctic (ecotone) soil | place: Antarctica | collected 2015-01-13 | reverse complement strand
GTTTACGCGCAATGTTCAAATCATCGGCATCGAAACGGCGCAGGAAATCTTTCGGCTCGTAACTCGAAAGCATTGGCCTCCGGCAAAGATTCATCGTCACATTATGGCGCGCATGGACAAAGAGGCTACCGTGTGCCGCGCGCGTGCATTGAAGAGGAAAGGGGAGTAGCAAAGGCGCGCCCGTGTTAGAGAAAAGAGGCGATTGCTTTCAGGGCTTCGCCTCTTTCATTTTCAGCATGGTTAGATTGAAACGCTTCTAAAACGACTGATAATAATAGAAACAGTCGTTCTTTCATTTTCAGCATGGTTAGATTGAAACCGTGTGGGTGGTAACAATGTTACCACCCACACTAAGCTTTCATTTTCAGCATGGTTAGATTGAAACGCTTAAGAGCAAAGTTGACATTGTCAACTTTGCTCTCTTTCATTTTCAGCATGGTTAGATTGAAACCTAAGAAATACGCCACAATCGAAGGCAAAGGAAAAGCGGCGAAGCCTTTGAGAAGCCGCGCCGCTTTTCTCATCTCACAATTTTCATCATGAGGCGCGCATCGAACGTCCTCACCACATCCGATGCACTAGACAGATGCGTTAGCCTCCATCCGATTGCCGCGCATCTTATAGCGAACCGTCGAAAGCGTCAAACAATTTCAAGCGCGTGTCCGATAATCGTTATTATGTTCGTCCATCTTGAAAACACATGATGGTTATCAGACCGAAGCACAAGCCCTTGTATGTCTGCTTTGCAGTGTAAAGCGTGATTCGTTTCCATTGGTAACACTTTTTCAATATGGTGAGCGCTCACCATATCTTGCGGCAGCTTCAATGGCGATACGTGCGAAGTCCTGCTTGAATGCGGCTGCTTCTCTGCGCTGATCGCCGAAGGCTTCGAGCATCTTTATGGTTTCCTGTTCGTGTTTCATTTCTTACCTTTTTGCCTTCCTGCTTTCTACATTCGATAGTTGCCCGTCGCGCGAAGTTCCTGCGTGATAATTTCGGCGGCGGAAACATCGCGCGCTTCCAAGAGATTTTGTTTAAGGTGCGGCCATGCCACACGCTGGAACTCTTCGGCGCTGTGTCCCGGATGGTCTGCCAGCCAACTGCGCTTGGCAGTTTCCTTGTCGGCGGCTAAAGATGCGTTGATTGCCGCTTCCGTTTTAGCGAGCGCGTCAGCTTTTACTTTCGCGGATTGCTCTTGAAAGTAAGCCTTGCCGCGTGCGTGCCGCTCTGCGGTTTGCTTTGCTTCCTGCGCTTCGCGTTCAGCTTTCTCTTGCCGCTCCGTTTGTAAGCGCTGATCTAACTTTCGTAATGTCGTCGTGGTGTTCATTTTCTTTTGCTCTCCTTCTTCTCATACTCATCGTTTCGCTCTCTGCAAAGCCGCTTCTAATTCCGGCGTGATGCGTTCCTTTATCAAATTGTCGTGCTCGTCATAACAAGCATTGAAGGCCAGCAACTCTTCATCGCTCCAGCTTGAAAAGTCCCATACTCCGCTGGTGCTGTTACGGTTTGCCGCTTCTAGTTTTGCTATCCTGTTTTGTAAGCTCATCGTTGTATTCTTTCGAGCATTGCTTCTATGTCCGGTGGTAACGGTGCATCCGTTTTCGGTTCACTAAGCCAAGCGTCCAAGCTCATCAATTCCGCATCAGTCAAAAGCGTTAAATCAAAGGGTGCTTCTGCAATAATTGCTTTCATTTCTGTGTTGCTCATTTGAAAAACATCTGCATTCTGTCTCATCAAGTTCGGTGTCATCCACTTCGGTAACTTGCCTTCCAAATGCTTGATTCTCGTTTCTAAGCTCATGCTCTTAATCTTCCTTTCGTTTCCGGGTAGCGTGCCGCTTGTAGCTCTTCCAACCACTCTATCCGCTCCTGCAAGTCCATCAACTCTATGGCGCTCACGCTCTGGTCAAGGATTGTCTTAGCTGCCGCCACACGCGACGACGCGGGCGCGCTTTCATCTTCAGCGATAGTCACCAACACACGCGCCGCTGTGGTCGCGTGCTTCTGAAGTTGGCCGATTGCGGTTTCCACAAGCTGCCGCCGCGCTTGCCTGTAACGCGTTTGGAAGTTCGCGTCCTGCATGAAGCGCCACATCGTTGCTTTGGATATGCCAGCGGCCTTGTATGCCGCTTCTATCGTGCTGTTATCGAGCAACGCGAGAAGCGCCGCTTCCTGCTTCGGCGTAAGTTTTTCGGTAGAAGGGTTCATTATGTTTAAGTTCGTTTCATACGCACGACTGATACCTTTAATTTTGCCATCCATTTAGGCCATTTGTGCCAACTTGTTTCCAAAACGTTCGGGCGTGGTTGCTCTGCTTCTCTCAAGAATCGTCATCGCAAGCTCCATCGGTGCTGAAACAGCGCGCGGGATGAGAAAATCGTCGTTCGATAAAAACTTCCGATCTTCACGAAGTAGCTGGCTGCGCTCTTGGCTCGCGGCAAAGTAGCGCGTTCTTAGGTCAATAATTCGCTGCGCAGTATGATTAACTGCTTCATCCGTTTGTGCGGTCAAAAGGTCATGCTCTTTGATAAGTTTCGCTTGTTCGCGCTCCAACTCGGCGACGCGCGCTGATTCGAGTTGCTGCCGTTCCAAGTCTTGCGCAGCAAGTAGTTTCGCGCGAAGGTCGGAAAGCTGCTCAGTGATGGATTCGACGGTTGCAGCAAGCGCCGATACTCGATTCTGCGCCGCTGTAATTTGCGAATCTTCGCCCGTGCCGGGAACATATTTGCGCCGGGCAGCGTCAAGCGTGGCGCGTGCCGTATCCACTTCGGCTGTAATGGCTACACGGCGGACTTCTAAACGCTCGATCTCTTGGGCGAGCGTTGTTGATTCGGTCTGCTGTTGATTCTTCATTTATTTCCTCTTTCGCGCGTAAGATTCGCGCCTTTCGCGGCCTCTGGCTTGATTGCCTGCTCTACTTCATGCTGCCGCTTCTGTTTTTTCGTATTCGGCGAGTGCCAGCCGCGTTGGAATACTGAAGCCGTCGAAGGTCTTGCGATCTGTGCGGCGCATGGTGATGAGCCGTTCATAAAATCCATTCGACTCGAAGGCCTGCGGCGCGTGTGTTGTTATCGTTGTCATGCTGCCACCTCTTGCGCTTCGCAGTGCGCGCCGATTATTTCGAGGCCACCGAACACTTCGGCGACGGCAAGCAAATCAGCATCACGCGCGGCGATGTTTGCCAGCTCCGGGTCAACTCCATCGGCAACGGTGACAAGCGGCTTGTTTGCCTTTATGAAGGCGCGCCCGATGTCGGATAGTCTGCCCTCGTCTTCGATAGCTTGCGCCTCTTCGCGCTCATAAACGAGTTCGATTAAGCCGGCTTTATGCTCGAGGAAAAGTTCGGTTAATTCCGGCGTCAGTGCTCCCTTCGGCGCGTCCACAGAAAGCTCCGAGGCTGAAGCGCCAAGCGAAACGGAGACGCCAAGCTCTGCAAGATGATAAAGCAAAACTTCCGGTGTCATATCGTCATGCGCTCCCGTCCGTTCTGTATAGGCTGCGAAGCAAGATAGTTTTCAGCCGCCCGGACAGTACGCTCCGCATAGTCGTGACGGCGCGCGGCTTTATCTCTGACACTTTGCAGCCTTGTTATGACGGAATGGGATGGATGCCCGAGAGACAGGCAACGAACAGCAAAACTCTCATCGGCGCGTGAAAGATTCGGCTGCCCGTCTTCCTTCAAAGGCGCGCGGCTAACGTAAATCTGATAATCCGGCCAGCCTGTCGGAAGCTTTGAGTTGGTATAACGTGGAGACTCGGCCAGCCTTAGAACGGGAGACGCAGGCGCATCAGCAAGAAGCCCGGCCTGCTCTAATTCTTCGGGCGCCACAATGCGCGAGGGCGCTACATAGACAACACGAATTTGCGGGAAAGAGCCTTGATACTTTTCTTTGATATTGAGCGTTCCCGGTAATCTTGTGCTGCCGTATGCGCCACCGTTCGCTGGCTCTTTGTTCTCCTCAAACTTCTTCAGCAAGCGAGTACGAAGCGCTTTACCTTGTTCGCTGATTTTCCCGTCTGCGCCCGTAAAAGATTTCGGCAGGGCGAGCCAAACCTGATAATTACCTGGCGAAGTTTCTGTGATTAAGAAAGCGAACGGTTTAAGGCGCTCCATAATCTCGGCGGTGCAATCATCCACTTGAATAATCGCCCCCCATGCTCGCAAGGCCACGTTATGGTTTTGCTCTTGATTGCACTTGATGTACTGAGGCAAACGCAACTTGATCTCGGCGCCGGTTATGCTTGCGCCGTTCTGTTTTGGTTCGCTGCCGAGCTTTTCGGCCTCGCCCGCAATCGGATAGATGCCGACGAAAACCGCTTTGAACATCTTGCAGCCGACACTCTCAAAGGCTTCGACGGCGCGCGTCGCCTCGTCTGCCGGATTTGAAAAGTTCGTGGCACCAGCTCCCGAAACGGTTTGCGAATTTGCTGAATGATTTTGCGTTTCTTCGTGATTTAGATAGGACACCAATGTCCTATCTAAATTGACCGCCGGGGCGTCCGTTTTTGGCATGTCCGCACTATCTATCACAGGGGACGGGGAGGTATCTGCGGCGCGCTCCGCTTTCTCTCCCGGCGGGACGGTTGGCTCCGGCGCGCTTGTCCATGCCTTTTCGATCTCGGCGTGCAATTCCTGTCGCCGCGCCAAAGACTCCTCATTGCTTAGTCCCTGTTCGCGGACAACGCGCAAAGCCTCTTTGACCAACTCGCGCGCCGCGCGCTTGACCGGCTTCCAAGGGTCTGAAGGTTCGGCGCAGGCCTTAGCTCCGGTTTTCGCGTCCGTGCCGTTGTCTTGATCTTGCATCGTCCATTCGGGCGCGTAAGGCTTCACGGTTTCGCGAAAGTGTGCGAGCGCTTCTGTCGCCGCGCGGTTATAGCGTCCGATGGGTTCGCCGCGCATCTTTTCCGCGCGCCGCGCTGTGTCAATGACGACATCGGTCAAGTTGTCGATGTAGGACGAGGCTTTTTTCTTAAGGCTATCGGCCTCGCCTTTTTCAGCAACGAAGAATGCGAGGTGAGTAAAGCATTGAACGGCATGAACGCGCTTAAAGCGGCGGCGCCAATTTCGTCCGCGCGAGTTGATCCACTTCGTTTTCGCCTCCGGCGCAAGGTCAAGCGGCGGCAACACTCGCTTATGAAAACACTCCATCAGGTACGCGGCGCATTTGAATCGGCGCGTTTTGGAATAGGGCGCGCCCTCGGCCTCGGCGAAATACTCCGCGCGCTGTGCCGCGTCGATCATCGTCAGATACAGCGCTTTGATTTCGTTTAAGTCGAGGTCGAGTCTGCGGCAGGCTTCGGGGATGCCGGAGCGTCGAAAGACAGCGCTGAATGAAGCAGCAAAGGCGCTGCCCTTTTTTCGCGCGGCCACAGTCAAAGCATCGGCAGTAAGATTTTCTTGCCAAGTATTTTCATCGCCAGCGCAATAGGCTTCTGTGTCCGGCAAGGCTTCGACAAAAGGCGGCTCATCGAGTGTTGGCTGGTAATGTGCGCTCATTGGACCACCTCCGCGAGATTCTTTTCGATTGCGAGGAAGAGTGTCAGCCTGTCTTCTCCGGTTGCCTTGAGCAGCCACTCATTACATGAAGGGCAAAGAACGTAGTTAATCCGCGCGCTGCCGTCGAAGGGGATGTACGCGTTCGACGAGCCGAGCCATAAATCCCGCTCTTCACGAAGTTTTTTTGTTCCGAGGTGCCAGGGCGGCGGGTTAGTGCAGAGCGCGCAATCAATTTCCCTTGTTGCGATGCCCGCATCATGGTCACGCATGGCAGCGTCAATTATTTTGTTTATCCGCTGCCAATGTGAAAAGGCGTCCGTTTGCTGAAGGTAAGGTTTGAGTGAAGTAGTCATGCCGCCTCCTTCATCCCGCGCCTGTTCTCGCGCTCATGGCGCGCGTAGGCTTCGGCGTTCCGCACAAGCGCGTGATGCGCTCCGCTTCTGCAATCAAAACGCTTACAGAACGCGCATTGCGCAAAGGGCGCCGATGGAAAGGGCGTGATTTTTGTTGTGGCGGCTTTTTGGCTGGTGTGGTAAGATTTCATCGGTTAGTTCCTTCGGTTAGTAATCCACGTTAAAAACGAAGAAGGTCAAAGCGCGTTCAACGCTTTGGCCTTCGCTTTGTCTGCTCATGCGGCGATGGGCTGCGCGCAACGCGATAGGTAGCCGTCAAGCTGCTCTTGCGTAAACAAGATTCGCTTTCTCGACGGCGCGACGCGCAGATGCTCGATTTGATTGGCGGCGATCATCCGGCGCAGAGTGATTTCCGAAACGCCGAGGTAAACCGCGCCGCTGTGAACGTCGAAGTGTTGCCGTGCGGCTGAAGCATCAAAGTTGCTCATACATTTCCTTTCTAAAAAGAAGCTTTACGGACAAAAAGAAAACGCCCGCACTCGGTAGCGATAAAGCTACAAAATGCGGACGTATGGAACGCCTCAAATCTTTTATTGTAAGTATGCCTGAAAACATCGCGCATCCTTCAAAGGCTTTCGCCTCGAATCTGGACGCGCTCGGCATCACTCGTTTAACTACACAGATTGTATCACGGCTTATCTTCCCGTGACTAACTTTTTTCATAGCTGCCTGCTACGAAAATCGCCCGATGAAAATTACACGCGTAATTTTCCGCTTGCACGGCAGCCCTGAACGTGTTTACAATCCTCAAATGAGACAGGGAGTGTTAAAACTTCCTGCACGTTCGGGGCGATGATCGCGTGCCGCCAAGCATTCTGCGATTGTCGCCCTTAATTATTCTTCAAACCTTGCGCGCCGACTTCACTCGCGCGCCTTGCTTCTAACTAAACCTAATCATATCAGGTTTATTTGTATTGTAAATAGCCTAACCATGTATATTGTGGTGTCCTTTATTTTCAGTACAATAGAGTGGATAAGCTGATAATACACGTGAATACTGTTCAGCTTTACTAATGCACTTTTTCTTGCCGCGCACGGTCGCCTACGCAAGTTAAGTTGGATGTAACTCACAATCCGCGCGCTTATTGTTTATTCAGCTATTCAACTATCTAGCTATTCAGCCATTCAGCTAACAATGTCTCCACTAAATCGCTAAACTCTCTCTCTTCGCCCGCAAGTCGCATCATCACGCGACGATGCGTATCACGGCGCACATAAGCAAGTGCCTGTTTATAATCCGGGTCGTCGCGCTTTGCCGTGCGCTTCAGCGGCGGCGGTGCCGTCTTCTGGCCGTCCTGCTTTTCTATGGCTGGGCTGGCCGGTGCCGTGCCGCCTTTCTTCTTCTTCTGCGTAGCCTGCATGAACGAATCGAATTTGCTCACCGTACAATTTCCTTTCCGATGCGCTCATAGTCCGCCCATGCCTCTGTGGCGCGCGGATCGTCAACATCATACACTGGCACGCCCGCGATAACGGCCTTCTGAAAAGCAATGCGGCGGCGTATCTCGCCTTTGAACATCGGCAGCTTGCGCGCCTTTAACATCTCCCGCGCTTCGTCACCGTCACGATTCGGGCGCGGCGGCACGATGGTCAACAGCACGCGGTAACGATCCGCGCCCAGAGCATCGAGCGCGCTCACGGTTTGCATCAGCGCATGAAGCGAGAGGCCGTCCGGCGTCGTCGGAATCACAAGCAAGTCGCAGCCGCCGACGAGTGTTCGCAAGTCGCCCGTCGATGGATGCGCTTCTGTGTCAATGATCGTGTGCTCGTAGTCTCTGGCATAGCGCGCGGCCTGTCGTTCGTCGGCAATCTTAAAAGGTAGTTCACCGCGCTCCGTCCATGCCAGCGCGCTCCGGTTCTGGTCGCCGTCTAAGAGAAGCGTCGGCGCGCGCTTTTGCATGTACGCGGCCAGATGCACGGCGGTTGTAGTCTTGCCGACGCCGCCTTTGAAACTTGCGACTGTAATTATCATGCGCGCCTGAATAGCTGAATAACCGGATAGCTGAATAGTTGCATAGTCGAAAAATTGCGCATCGCTGCCAGAAGTTGATTTTAATTCAAAGAATCAAGCGGCACTTTCGTCCCTTTTCGTTGCTTTCGCCTCTTTTTTAGGTGTTCGCTTTGTTCGCTTTGCCTCATAGGGGTTGCATCCACACGGCGGGCGGGCGCGAGTTTTTGCGGAATTCCGGAATTCCGGAAAAACTACTTGCCAGCCACACGCGCACGGGCGGCTTGGGAACAATTGTTCCCAAATTAGCCATCACACCATTCTGTCCACACATGCACGGGCGGCATTGATTTATCAAGATGCAAATTTGCATCTTGATCATTCTGTCCACACATGCACGGGCGGCATACTGCCTTTCATTGCCCGCCAGAGCCATTGTTGCCGCGTGCCGTGATGTAGCGCTCGACGGTGTTAGAGAGACGCTCCACAGTGACGGTCAGCGCGTCCATGCGCTCATCATGGCTGTGCACGAGCGTGACAAGATTCTGCGTGATAGAGAGTAAGGTCTGCGCCGTTTCTTCCGTGCGCGTAATCCGCACGCCGTCCGCTGCCTGAATATCCACAAGGCCGCTTAGTTCTTCGCGGATTAGCTGCCGGATAAGTTTCGCTTCTTCGTCGCTCATTTCTTGCTGCCTTTCTATTCTTCAGAGAAGAAAACAATTGTTTAAGCGTGTAAGTCGCTTGCTCGCCGGTGCTCTTGGAATCTGGGCGCAAGTCCCAGCCGCCTTTCGATCCCGTACATGCGAAGGTCGCTCTGCTTCTGATCAATTGTCCATATCTTTCGCGCGTCGAGCAATACGCCGATCACCAAGCCAAGAGACTCCTCCGAGAGTCCTGTGGCCGCGCGCAACTCATTCCACGAATACGGCTTTGCTTGTAGCGCGTTGAGAACTCTCTGCTGTGGCGATAACGTGGCCGCGCGCTGCTTCACTTCTTACCTTTCTTCTTACTTTCGGCGGAAGATTGTTTCGCCTTCAATGCTGCCGTTTGCGAGGCGATTGCTTTTTGCTTCTCGCTGGCGCTGGCATTAACAATCAAGCCTAAGTCCTGCGCACGTTTCTTGAGCTTTTCAGTCGCTTTGTCGTCAATCATCGCTTGCCTTTCTTCTTCACGGATGCGCCACCATTGGCCGGAGGCTTCGCTGTGGCTGCTTTGTTTGCTGTGGACACCTTACCGGGCGGTCTGCCGGTAATATCCGGCGTGAATCGCTCAACATCTTTTCGATGAAGAAAGCGGCGCCCACCAACCTCTACGGCTTGTAAGCGCCCGCGCTTTATCAGGTCTGTAATTGCAGAGCGCGTGACGCTACGCATTCTTGCCGCTTCTGCTGGTGTAATCAGGTCATCCATTCAGTTTTTCACTCCATCAAAAAAGTTCTTAACTATGCAAGAAAAGTGCTTGACATTGTTTAGGACTTCTATATAATCATCTTAACTTAGTTGAGGACTTCAACGCAAGAAAAAAGAAACGGAGAGAAACAAAATGTTCAGCCTAGAGACAGCCAACATCGAGAAAGCAATCACGAACGCGAAGGCGCTTCATCCGAAAGTAAAGATGCTCGAGTTCGGCACTTACGAAGTAACGGGAAGCCGTGAGAACACCTACACCGTGCGCTGCTACCGCAAAGCGGGCGAGAAGATTGTTGAATGCAGCTGCGCAACACGTCCGGGCGTTGCGTGCAAGCATGGCATGGCGGCCTGTTCGCTTCACATCGCAATGGCAGCACAGCGCGGCCATTAAATGAGCCGGAGTGTTGCAAATTTCCATACGTGTGGAATTCTGCAACATTTCAAGCGGAGTATTACAAATTTCTGTCTGAGCAGAATTTCGCAACATTTCGTAGACACGAAAAAGGCTTGGAAAGTGTTCAAGCACTCGCCAAGCCTCCAACCTTCAACCCTTCACACCACAGAAAGGCATCCAGCTATGAAAAAGAAAGATACCACAGCACAAAAGGCGGGCGCGCCGCGAAAGGCGAAAACTATTCGACAACGTGCGCAAGCGATCATCGCAAACAAGCGCCGCTATGATTCAGACACGCGCGAAGCCGTCTTTAACGCAATGGTCAAGAAGCACGCCGACCTTGCAGAGTGTGTCACGCGCGCCGAACGCGGCGAAACTATTCTTGATATTACCGCGCCGCCCGCTTCGGAGTTTTTATCAGTTGCGCGTGAAGCAAACATCGCGCGGCGCGGCTTTCCGCTTGACTACGAACGCGAGGCGGCGCAGATAGCTTCCTATCTTGAAAGCGAAGAGACGCCGCAGGCCGTCAGAGACTTGATCGAGTATTATGTGATGGAGTTGGGCAGTTCTACGAATGTCGGCGTGTGGACGCCCGCCGTGTTGCGGGCGGCCTATCCGATCATGCGGTACCGTGACGGCGCGTCCGACGGCGCGCGTGTGCTTCTCGGCATCGCCATTGATGCCATTACAAGCGAAGATGAGCGCGAGAGGTTGCGCGCAATATGGAAAGCCGCGCGCGAGAAGTTAGACGCGGGCGCGGTTGTGTAGAGACGGCTCCGCAATTCAAAGTAAAGAGGCGATGCTTTTCATGGCATCGCCTCTTTTTATAGTGTCATTTTTGTCATGCGCGGCAGCCGTTGGCTGTACTACCGGCAAAGGAAAGCGGCGAACGCTTGCTACATTCGCCGCCATTCAGCTCACAATTTTCATCGTGAGCAGCGCCCGAACATTGTCACACATCTGGGCGCTCTGACAGATGCGTTAGCATCCATCCGATTGCCGCGCATTCTACTCTAGCGATTTCCACCGGCGCAACTGTTACCATCGAATCGATGTTCGTTCGATGGAAGATCAGACAACTTCGCCGCTCAGAACTCGACGGCCAACCCGCCGGGATAGTGCGCTATGCCGTAATCGTTGAATCGGTGCGCAGAGAAGGGAAGCCGCGCCAGAAAGTGCTCTGTCACCTCGCGCATATCAGAGAGCGGCATCTGGCAAGCACAGCGCGCCGCGCGGCCTTCTGGCAGGCCGTAGACCGTCGCGTGATGCTACTCAATCTTGACGCGGCGGCGCGCGCTGTTATCGAAAGCAAGATTGCGGTGATCGCGCCGCGTCCGACGACTTTGGAGTTGGAAGAAATGCGACGGAAGTTTGTTGCTGGCAGAGCAAGGAAAACGTAGTGCCTATGATTTGTAACGATGTGAAAAGCGCCCTCAGTGATTTGCGAACGCTCTTGCCAGCGTAAGTGCTTTTACTGGAAAACTGAGTAATTAAGGTGACGCTTATACATGAGAAGTGTCACCTTGTCGCTTTTGCCTCGCACAGCCTGTGCATCCGATAATTGTTATTATGTTCGTCCATCTTGAAAACACATGATGGTTATCAGACCGAAGCACAAGCCCTTGTATGTCTGCTTTGCAGTGTAAAGCGTGATTCGTTTCCATTGGTAACACTTTTTCAATATGGTGAGCGCTCACCATATCTTGCGGCAGCTTCAATGGCGATACGTGCGAAGTCCTGCTTGAATGCGGCTGCTTCTCTGCGCTGATCGCCGAAGGCTTCGAGCATCTTTATGGTTTCCTGTTCGTGTTTCATTTCTTACCTTTTTGCCTTCCTGCTTTCTACATTCGATAGTTGCCCGTCGCGCGAAGTTCCTGCGTGATAATTTCGGCGGCGGAAACATCGCGCGCTTCCAAGAGATTTTGTTTAAGGTGCGGCCATGCCACACGCTGGAACTCTTCGGCGCTGTGTCCCGGATGGTCTGCCAGCCAACTGCGCTTGGCAGTTTCCTTGTCGGCGGCTAAAGATGCGTTGATTGCCGCTTCCGTTTTAGCGAGCGCGTCAGCTTTTACTTTCGCGGATTGCTCTTGAAAGTAAGCCTTGCCGCGTGCGTGCCGCTCTGCGGTTTGCTTTGCTTCCTGCGCTTCGCGTTCAGCTTTCTCTTGCCGCTCCGTTTGTAAGCGCTGATCTAACTTTCGTAATGTCGTCGTGGTGTTCATTTTCTTTTGCTCTCCTTCTTCTCATACTCATCGTTTCGCTCTCTGCAAAGCCGCTTCTAATTCCGGCGTGATGCGTTCCTTTATCAAATTGTCGTGCTCGTCATAACAAGCATTGAAGGCCAGCAACTCTTCATCGCTCCAGCTTGAAAAGTCCCATACTCCGCTGGTGCTGTTACGGTTTGCCGCTTCTAGTTTTGCTATCCTGTTTTGTAAGCTCATCGTTGTATTCTTTCGAGCATTGCTTCTATGTCCGGTGGTAACGGTGCATCCGTTTTCGGTTCACTAAGCCAAGCGTCCAAGCTCATCAATTCCGCATCAGTCAAAAGCGTTAAATCAAAGGGTGCTTCTGCAATAATTGCTTTCATTTCTGTGTTGCTCATTTGAAAAACATCTGCATTCTGTCTCATCAAGTTCGGTGTCATCCACTTCGGTAACTTGCCTTCCAAATGCTTGATTCTCGTTTCTAAGCTCATGCTCTTAATCTTCCTTTCGTTTCCGGGTAGCGTGCCGCTTGTAGCTCTTCCAACCACTCTATCCGCTCCTGCAAGTCCATCAACTCTATGGCGCTCACGCTCTGGTCAAGGATTGTCTTAGCTGCCGCCACACGCGACGACGCGGGCGCGCTTTCATCTTCAGCGATAGTCACCAACACACGCGCCGCTGTGGTCGCGTGCTTCTGAAGTTGGCCGATTGCGGTTTCCACAAGCTGCCGCCGCGCTTGCCTGTAACGCGTTTGGAAGTTCGCGTCCTGCATGAAGCGCCACATCGTTGCTTTGGATATGCCAGCGGCCTTGTATGCCGCTTCTATCGTGCTGTTATCGAGCAACGCGAGAAGCGCCGCTTCCTGCTTCGGCGTAAGTTTTTCGGTAGAAGGGTTCATTATGTTTAAGTTCGTTTCATACGCACGACTGATACCTTTAATTTTGCCATCCATTTAGGCCATTTGTGCCAACTTGTTTCCAAAACGTTCGGGCGTGGTTGCTCTGCTTCTCTCAAGAATCGTCATCGCAAGCTCCATCGGTGCTGAAACAGCGCGCGGGATGAGAAAATCGTCGTTCGATAAAAACTTCCGATCTTCACGAAGTAGCTGGCTGCGCTCTTGGCTCGCGGCAAAGTAGCGCGTTCTTAGGTCAATAATTCGCTGCGCAGTATGATTAACTGCTTCATCCGTTTGTGCGGTCAAAAGGTCATGCTCTTTGATAAGTTTCGCTTGTTCGCGCTCCAACTCGGCGACGCGCGCTGATTCGAGTTGCTGCCGTTCCAAGTCTTGCGCAGCAAGTAGTTTCGCGCGAAGGTCGGAAAGCTGCTCAGTGATGGATTCGACGGTTGCAGCAAGCGCCGATACTCGATTCTGCGCCGCTGTAATTTGCGAATCTTCGCCCGTGCCGGGAACATATTTGCGCCGGGCAGCGTCAAGCGTGGCGCGTGCCGTATCCACTTCGGCTGTAATGGCTACACGGCGGACTTCTAAACGCTCGATCTCTTGGGCGAGCGTTGTTGATTCGGTCTGCTGTTGATTCTTCATTTATTTCCTCTTTCGCGCGTAAGATTCGCGCCTTTCGCGGCCTCTGGCTTGATTGCCTGCTCTACTTCATGCTGCCGCTTCTGTTTTTTCGTATTCGGCGAGTGCCAGCCGCGTTGGAATACTGAAGCCGTCGAAGGTCTTGCGATCTGTGCGGCGCATGGTGATGAGCCGTTCATAAAATCCATTCGACTCGAAGGCCTGCGGCGCGTGTGTTGTTATCGTTGTCATGCTGCCACCTCTTGCGCTTCGCAGTGCGCGCCGATTATTTCGAGGCCACCGAACACTTCGGCGACGGCAAGCAAATCAGCATCACGCGCGGCGATGTTTGCCAGCTCCGGGTCAACTCCATCGGCAACGGTGACAAGCGGCTTGTTTGCCTTTATGAAGGCGCGCCCGATGTCGGATAGTCTGCCCTCGTCTTCGATAGCTTGCGCCTCTTCGCGCTCATAAACGAGTTCGATTAAGCCGGCTTTATGCTCGAGGAAAAGTTCGGTTAATTCCGGCGTCAGTGCTCCCTTCGGCGCGTCCACAGAAAGCTCCGAGGCTGAAGCGCCAAGCGAAACGGAGACGCCAAGCTCTGCAAGATGATAAAGCAAAACTTCCGGTGTCATATCGTCATGCGCTCCCGTCCGTTCTGTATAGGCTGCGAAGCAAGATAGTTTTCAGCCGCCCGGACAGTACGCTCCGCATAGTCGTGACGGCGCGCGGCTTT
>MWWH01000293.1_pt1 | contig 14175 bp, 16 predicted proteins | sample 1047231 | NCBI WGS metagenome assembly MWWH01 (sample SAMN06349967, study PRJNA376086) | soil metagenome | isolation source: MG3-2 sample Antarctic (ecotone) soil | place: Antarctica | collected 2015-01-13 | reverse complement strand
AGCGCGAAGAATGCGATTTGTTGATCGCTCTTTTTGAACACGGCACGAGCCGCGCCCAAGATATGCAGTTGCACACCCACGCCGTAGTTTTGAACGTCGGACTGAGAGCAGACGGCAAAACGGGAACGCTCGAAACAAAAGCAATTTTTCAACACAAAATGACCGCCGGAGCGTTATACCGCGCCGAACTTGCCGCGCAGCTTGAAAACCGTTTAGGACTCTCCGCGAAACGAACGGAAAAAAATCAGACTTTTGAAATTGAAGGCGTTCCGCAATCTCTGATAAATGAATGTTCAAAGCGGCGCGAAGCCATCGAAGCAGCGATGAAAGAGCAGGGCGCGACCGGAGCGAGCCGGGCAGCTTATTTCACCGTCAGCACCAGAGAAAAAAAAGAACACGTTGCAAGAGAACTTCTATTTGAAAAATGGCAGGAAACCGGGCGCGAGCATAATTTTTCAGCGGAGCAGCTTCTAAACCGCGCACCGATCAGAAATTTAGAACTGGAAACGCTCTTTGCTTCACACGCCGCCGCGCAGGAAATAACAAAATCGCAAGCCTATTTCACGACAAAAGAGATAATCCGCCGAACAGCCGAAGCCGGACAAGGGCGAGGAATCGGAATTGATGAAGTTCTGAAAGGCGTTGACGATTACCTAAAAAATGAAGCGGTAAATTTGGGAAAGATTCGCGGCGAGAATTATTACACCACGCCGGAAATTATTGCGCTTGAAGCAAAAATGCTTTTACAGGTGGAAGAATTGAAAAACCGGGCGCAGTCTGCGACCGAGCGCGAAACAATCCCGATCCCTGAAATTTTGAACGCAGAGCAAAGAAAAGCCCTGTTTTTTATTACGCAGAATGAAAGCATCAGCGTAGTTTCCGGGATGGCGGGAACGGGGAAAACTACGCTTTTACATTCGGCGCGGGAGTTTTGGGAAGCTCAGGGTTTTGAGGTCAGAGGCGCGGCACTTTCCGCAGTTGCCGCCAAAGGACTGGAAGAGGGCGCAGGAACCGAGAGCGCGACGATTGCCAGAACTTTATTACAGATTGAAAACGGCAGCCTGAAATTAACGCCGAAAACGGTTTTAGTTTTGGACGAAGCCGGGATGATCGGCACAACTCAAATGGCGCAGCTTATAGGCGAAGTTCACAAGAGCCGGGCAAAAATCGTGCTTGTCGGAGATGAAAAACAGCTTCAACCGATAGAACACGGCGCACCGTTTAAAGAGATTGGAAATAAAATTGGAAAAAGCGAGCTATTAGACGTTATACGACAACAAGACGAATGGGCGCGAAAAGCCGTTAAAGATTTTGCTTTTGGAAATGCTCAGGAAGGTTTGAGAGCTTACGCCGAGCGCGGGTTATTAACCGTTGCTGAAAACCGCAAAGAAGCAATTAAACAGCTTATCAACGATTGGGACAACACCCGGAGCGAGAGCGGAAAAGATTCTTTGATAATTGCCGGGACACGCGCCGAAGTGTCAGCCCTAAACCGCCAAGCGCAGTTAAAACGCGATGAGCGTGGCGAGCTAGGAACGGAATCAATAAAAGTAAACGGCGAAAATCTGCATATTAACGACCGGGTTTTATTTACCCGGAACAGCAAGAAATACGGAGTTAATAACGGCGATTTGGGAACGGTCAGAGGCTTTGAGCCGGTTACAAAACATTTAATCGTCAAGCTCGACAGCGGCGAGCGCGTCAGCGTTCCAACGGTTACTTATCAGCATATTGATTTGGGTTACGCGATTTCGACGCATAAGAGTCAAGGAAAAACCGTAGATAAGGCGTTTATCTTAGCGGGCGGTTCGATGAACGACCGAGAGCTTGTTTATGTTCAAATGAGCAGAGCCCGCCACGAAACCAAAATTTATATCGAAAGAGCCGATGCCGGAGACACGATCAGCGAGCTTTCAAAACAGATGAACCGATCACGTCAAAAAGAAATGGCGCACACGCTTATGAAAGAGAATTTGAGAGAAAGACAGCCGGAGCGCGAACGCGAACGGGAACGCGAATTATAAAAGGAGAAAATAAAAAACTATGGGAATAGGTAGAGACTCAGCTAATTTTGCAAAAAGAGGAATTATAAACTTTATAAGTTTCATATTTTTCCTCGCCCTTTTTGTTGGGATTTTGTATTACGGCTATAAATTTTTGGTAGCGACTTACGGAATAAATCACCCGTATATGACTTTGATAATTGGCGGCTTGCTTTTGGGCGACATTCTTTTTTGCACGACTTTAGGAAAGTATATTGATGAAATTTTATTAAAGAAAAAATAGAATGTCGCAAGGAGCTTTTTCCATTACAGCAAAACTTTTCTTAACGATTGTCTGCACAATTCTGGCGGGATTCTTGGGCGTTGTTTTTTTTCGTGACGTTTACCCGCTTTCAAATTCATTTGAAATTTACGGCGCGGCAATAGTTCTTGCCGGAGTGGTCTTTATCACTCTGCAAACTATTCAAGCGCAAAGTGAAGGCAACGTAGAGCGCGGAGAAACTATAATTCCTGAGTGGCTGGCAAAATTTCGTTCTTGGTGGAAAACGAGAAACGATCCCTATAAATTTTTTTGGGGTGGTTTAGAAATTCCTTTTGCGTCAGGAAATTTAGGACTTGCGGCAGTCGGCGCACCATCGAGCGGGAAAACGGTTTCAATCCGTCTTTTCCTGCAATCCGTTTTGCCGCTTGTTGGAGCAGTGCCGGATCACCGCGCACTTATTTACGACGCGAAAAGCGAAATGATGCCGATTCTTTCGGGAATGGGAATTGATACGCACCCGCAACACGGACTTGTAAAAATCTTAAATCCCTATGATATGCGCTCGTATTATTGGGAAATGCGGCGCGATATTGCCGATAATAGAGTTTCGGCGGACATTGCGCTTCTTTTGGTTCCAGTCAATCGGGAATCAAAAGACCCGGTTTGGGATACGCGAGCAAGAAGCCTTTTATGCGGAGTATTAAACGCATTTATTTACACTAAAAAAGAATGGACATTTCGGGATTTGTGCGCGGCGACATTGACCAAAGAGCGACTGAAAGAAGTTTTAGAAAGTTGTCCTGAGACAAAACATTTAGTTGCTTCGCAGTTGAAAGATGATGATAAGGCGACTGACAGCGTGGTTTTCACGCTTCAAGGTGCGATGGAAAAATATCACGGCATCGCGGCTTTATGGGATTCGATGCCGGAAGAAAGAGGAATCAGCCTTACCGATTGGCTAAATAATCCAAACGGAAGCATTTTGCTTTTAGGTCAGGCAGAGGACGGAACGCCGCTGGGAGATATTAACAAGTTGATGGTTGCCCGGATCGGTCAATTAATAAAATTTCAAAGAGATTCAAGCACCCGCAGGACGTGGATCGTTATTGATGAGCTGCGCCAATGCGGACGGCTTAACCTGTCAGCGATTGCAACAATGGGAAGAGGGAAGGGAGCTAGTTTAGTAGTTGGTTATCAGGATGACGACGGCTTAGAAGATGCTTATGGGAAAAACGGAGCAAAAGAGCTTTTAGGAATGTGTCAACATAAAGCAGTTTTCCGGCTCAGTTCAGATACGACCGCAAAATCAGCAGCGGAGAAATTCGGAACGCAGGACGTAATAGACGACAACGGGCAGGAAAGAACTAGATACTCGGTTTCACCGTCCGAGTTTATGAGCATCAATCATATACCGGAAACAAATATTAAAAATGGCTTAACCGGTTACTATAAATCAGCCGCTATCGGAGCTTACAAGCTCACGATAAATGGGCAAAGATTATTTTATGGAATGCTTTCACCGATAGATCAAAATGTTGAGGCAATTATATACGTTAATGTAAATGATTTTCCTTTTACAGATTGGACGGATTCAGACTTGGTGCGGCTTGGTTATGTAGTTGCGGAAGGTAATACACCGCCGACCTCACAAACACCACCGACCGAGCCGGAAGAGGAGCAATTTAATAATGAGGAAGGAACGCCATACGCGCCGCCCGATTTTGATTTTTGGGACTTTACTTCGGAAGGCGATAATTCCGGGCAAGGCTTCAAAGATGTTTTTCCAAATTCGTCTAGCGGAAAATCTACTGAAGAAAATACTTCAGTCAAACAACCGCCGCAGTCGAAAGCGAATGAGCCAACGCCAAAGGCAAAACAAAAGCCGGACGATGACGATCCGTTAAGCGCACATAAGAGAAGAGGCAAAAGGAAGAGACATTTTACTGATGATGAGTTTGAAAAAGGAGTCCAAGACAGGGGGTAAAATGATTGACCATAAAATCTACAGAACGCACGTTTAATTATCACAGTAAAACGGGCGAGAAAGAATTTACAAAATATCACGTTGAAATCGTCGAGAAGAAAGAAGGCAATCCAACAACCTTTATACTGACCGAATCAGAAAATAATAAACGTGAGAATGGTTTGCCAATCGGTAATGCTTTAGTGTCCCGATCTGCGGAATTTGTTGCAAAGTATTACGAGTTAGAAGGCAGTCAGGTAACTATCTTTGCCGAAATGCGAAACGGAAATTTTACCAAATATTCATTTCTTGATTTTAGCCCGACAATAGACGCAAAGCCGGGAATTGATTTTGCGCCCGGCGGAAAAGTTGAAGTTTTAAGGGAATACGTTGAAAACGAAGTAGCACACACCGAAAGATGGAAACAGCCGCCGACGGTCGAATTTAATTGGGAAGAGGCATCTTTGACCCCGCACAGTAAAGTTGTGCAAAACCCGGACAAGCAGCAGGAACAAACGAAAGAGCCGGAGCAGAGACAAAGACAAGGGAAAGAGCCGGAGCGAGAACTTTAAGCCATCGAAACGGGAACAGCCGTTTCGAGCTTTTCAAAAAAGACTTTGTAATTATCGAAATCGTAATTAAGCATATATCCTTTATGCTTATCGAGAAGAATTATTGAATCTTCGGAGGATTTTTCAGACCAGTAAGCGGAGAGCGCGACCGGGCAACCCTCGATAAAGTAATCAGCAGATACTTTGTTCGACATAAGATCAAAAGCCGCTTCAACAGCATACTTTGTTTTTTCGCCGTCGGAAACGCTTGTTAAAAGTTCGTAGGCTTCGGGAGTAGCAAAAATCTTTACATCGTTCATAGTCGCTTTTGATAATTACAAGGCGAATCTATCAGAAGCACGTTACCTAAGAAACTGTTTTAGGGGTTGGGGAATTAATGAAGCCGAGCCGCCCGAATTATTGAGTTAATTTTATGAATGAAGAAACGAGAAAAAGCATTGAGAATCTCTTAGCTACGGAAGAAAACACATTACTTTTAGGAGCTAAAATAGCAGATCAGATAATCCCTTTTCATACCGGAACAGATGTAATTTTCTTTGACTCAGCGAGGGCATTAATTAAAGGCGTAATGACTGTTTTGATTCTGAACCGTCCGAACTGGACTTTCAAAGATGTTGTTAACGCGACGAGAACAAAAGACCAATTAAGATTGACCTTATTACAATCGGAACATACCAAACATTTGGTTGATAACTATTTTACCCGTGAAGAAGTAATAAATAGTATTTTTTCGATAATTCAAGAAAGTTTAGAAGAAGATCGAGAGCCTAATAATCTCAATTAGACATTACAGTTAAATTTCTCCGTTTTTCACCAACCGAGAATCAAAGGTTTTTCATTGAAAATTAGTGTCCTATTAGACAAAACAGTTATTCTGTATAATAAAATAAGAGTAAAGAAAACGACCGTTTTCTTGTTTTCCCGAACTGGCAAATTTAATTAGCTACCAATTAAATTTATAATCTGAAAACGCAAAAATGTCTTCTATTTATCTCGAATATTCGCCTAGTCCTCAACTAAAACCATTTGTGGCTAGTTATTGGTCTTTGCAGGTTTCTAACATTAAAGAGCCGGAAAATTATCGAGTTTTACCGGACGGCTGCATTGATCTGTTATTTGATAATATTTCGCGTCCTTCAGGCGTAATCGTCGGCAGTATGACTAAATCAGTTTCGGTAACTTTACAACCGAACGCCAAGTATTTTGGCGTGAGGTTTTACCCCGGCGGCGCGTCCTCTTTCTTAAATATCTCCTTGAAAGAAATAGCAGACACTCAATTAAAATTAGAAGATGTCTGGCGAAATGCTTATTCGGAATTTTCAGGTGTGATGGATAATAAACAAGTAAAACGGCAAATCGAAATAGTAGAGAATTTTTTAGAAAAGCAACTTTCTAATAACGCTATCGGAAGCCGGAAAGTTCAAGCCGCCATTACCCTACTTAACGCGCACGATGGAAATTACTCGGTGAATATGCTTAGTAAAACGCTCGAAATAAGCCGCCAACACCTTAACCGCATTTTTACCGACGAGGTAGGACTTAATCTTAAAATGTTTTCCCGCATCGTTCGCCTTCAAGCCACACTCAAACGCGCCCGCCGTGCGCCGGTAAATGATTGGGCGTTATTTGCCTTAGAAAGCGGCTATTACGACCAAGCTCATTTTATTTCCGACTTCAAACATTTGACAGGAGTAACGCCAACCAATTTTTTCAGATAAAAAATCCGATGGTATTTCTTATCTTTCGTGTTCCATTTTTCCAATACGAACCCGTCTAAAAATTAGTAAAATCAAAAACTGTTTGAAGATTACGACTAATTATTATGAAACCCGCCTTAATTATCATTTTAACTTTGCTATTTGTGAGCGGTTGTAACTCGAATAAAAACTTAGCAAAAAAGGAAAATAAACAGATGAAATTCGGATACACGATTATTTATGTCAGGGACGTTGCGGCAGCGGTTGAGTTGTACGGAAAACAAACCGAGCGAAGCACCGGCGGGAATTGAAATTGCTTTTACCAGCGAAGATGTCGAAATGGAATTTGCTAAAGCCGTGAAAGCCGGAGCAACTGCTGTGCGTGAGCCAGTTACAAAACCTTGGGGTCAGGTTGTTGGCTACGTGCGCGATTTGAACGGCGTGATCGTTGAGATCGGTAGCCCGGTTGAATAAGAATGAGTAATAAGCAATCGGAAAAGAAGCAATTAGTGGAGATGGAAAATCAGCTTGTCGCGGCGGCTGAAAGTTTCGCGTTGGAACTGGAATTTAAGCCGATGTTCGGCGGCGTCTGCGCTTACGTTGAAAGCCGTGTTTTTGCGTCCCTTTCAAATGTCGGGCTGGCACTCAAACTTTCGCCGCTCGCGCAAACCGAATTATTGAAGCTGGAAGAAGCAAAACGGCTGCAATATGAAACTGATTCGACTCCGAGCAAGCAATATATTGTTGTGCCGCCGGAAATTTGGACGAACGAAAGAGATTTAGCTGTTTGGCTCAAACAAAGTGTAGATTTTGTAACGGCACAGCCTGCGCTCAAACCAAGACGCAAAAGAACCTCGTAAAGCATTCAATCTTTTTTTAATTCTCTTCTTTGGAGAAAGGAATGACTCTTGAAATTAACGGGCAGAAGTTTCAACTTTTGGAAGTCATTACTCATCCTGATTTTAAGAAGGCAAAAACGGCGCAGTATACGGATTTGGCTCTGATAAAATTGGACGGAAATTACAAAGGCGAAATTGCCCGAATTTATGATAAAGATAAGGAAATTAAAGCCGTTGGAACGATGGTCGGATTTGGCAGAGTTCGCAGCGCGTTCGAGCCTTCGGCAAAAATTCAAGGAAAAATCGCCGGACAAAATGTCATTGACGCTATCGGCGGCAAAGATTTACCCGATAATTTTTTAGCGACTGATTTTGACAGCCCGACCGATGCTACTTTGAGCAGTCTCGGTGATGCAAAACCGCTTGCTCTCGAATATATCATTGATGGTGGAGACAGCGGCGGCGGACTTTTTATAGAAGTTAAAGGGAAATGGTTTTTAACGGGAATTAATACTCGAACGGCACACGACCAAGACAGATTGACAAATAATTTTTCCAAATACGGCTTTTACGGTTCTGTATCTTATTTCACCAGAATTTCGCCTTATGAAAATTGGATTAAGATGAGCATAACTAAATCTTAAGGCGTAAAAAAATGAAGGCTACCGGCGGCACAACAAATCAATGGACGTAAGGGCGAAACAGTGAATTTCTTAAAACAGTCTTTGGTTTTCCGTCGTTGCGTATAATCGGTTACGCCCACGTCATCTCAAGCGTTCAATACTTTCCTGTGTGAAACTTTTGAAGACATGATTTAAAATGGATGGGCAAAATATTATGAATCGAAAACTTATTGTTGCATCACTTACGCTACTTGTTGTCCTTTCTTTAGCAAATGTTAGTTTTCAGCAGCAAAATAAGCCAGCGTCGGTTGGCATAAAGGAGAAGAAAATGTTTCAAGGATTAAGAACTGTTATTTACCATGTAGATAATCTTGAGAAAGCCAAAGCATGGTACACAGTAGCATTAGGAGTCAAGCCTTATTTTGATCAGCCGTTTTATGTCGGCTTTAATGTCGGCGGCTTTGAGTTAGGACTAGACCCTGATATGTCCGGTGTGTCGAAAGGTAATAATGCAGTTGCTTATTGGGGCGTCAAAGATGCCGCAGCGTCATACAAGCGGATGCTTGAACATGGCGCGAAGCAGCATAGCGATGTAAATGAGGTTGGTGGCGGCGTTCGCGTAGCAACGGTAATAGACCCGTTTGGAAACGTCTTTGGCATCATCGAGAACCCACATTTCAAAGTTGCGAGTGAAGAATAAACCCGCATCGAACAATTCAACGTCCGTGGGGCGGAAACCGCAGTAACCTCAAACTGCTTGCGCCAATACTTACGTACCTGGTCACGTCCATAAACAAAACCACCTTCCATCCCGTTTGCCCATTGTACGTCCGGGTGCATCATCGAAATAATCTTTTCAAACTCACGATTGTTAAATGTCTCGTATAAATTTTGCAGAAGCTGTGTTTGTTCGGTAATCATATTTTTATTCTTAACCAGTACGTACGAATAAAAGCTAAGGGGAGCTGGTCTCAAAAGTGCTTGTCTTCGAGAGTATGCCAACTTTTAAATGTTTTCAATATTCTTCTAAATTCTGAGGTGTGCAAAAACTACTCTTTTTGCACACCCTTTGTTACACTTCCAAAAGCCCCCAATAACGCCGATATTTGAAGGCGTTTTTTGAGGGGTTTTTGCACACCCTATGGAAGCAGCACTTTACGCCAGAGTTTCGACGAGCGAACAGCAAACGCTACCGATGCAACTTGAGACGATGCGCGAGTATGCAGCCAAGCGCGGCTGGACTGTTAAACACGAAATCGAAGAAATCGGATCAGGAGCAAAGACGCGACCGAAGCGGGAAGAACTTTTAAGACTTGCTCGCCGCCGGAAAGTAGATGTGATTATCGTTTGGCGGCTTGACCGTTGGGGACGCTCGCTTGCTGATTTGATTGTTTCACTCAAGGAGCTAACAGAAATCGGAGTTGGTTTTGTTTCACTAACCGAAACACTTGATTTAACTACACCGTCCGGGAGAGCAATGGCGGGAATGATTGCAGTTTTTGCAGAATTTGAACGCGACATTTTGCGCGAACGCGTCAAAGCCGGAATCGTTCACGCACGAGCAGAAGGCAAACCACACGGGCGACCGGCAACGGCTTCAACAAAATTAGTTGACGTAAAAAAACTTCACAAAAAAGGATTGAACAATTCGGAAATTTCACGAGAACTGAAAATCAGTAGAAGGTCAGTAATCCGACTAATCATCGAGATAGAACAAACAAAAACTGCAAAAGCTATTGAGCAAGGAATTGAAGCGTTTGAAAAAGGAGAATTCAAACCAGCTAGAAAGGCACTAACAAAACTAAAATCGAAAATTAAACCAAAAAGGCTATCCAAAAAATGAGCGATTCCAATCTCAAAAACTAAAATTCTAACTGCGTCCGATAAATAAAAAAATCAAACTCACAGGGAACGAGCCGGAAATACTTACAGAGGTAAAAATATAATTTGCCCTTCCCACTCCCCTTCTAAGCTACATTCAGCAAGTAGCAAAATCTCCTCAATACCTTTTCCAATCGGTAAATCTTGAGAAATTTCCACGATGCCGGGCATCGGTAGCCCGGACTTAAAACGATTCTTTGCAAATTCGATCATTGTATCGGCATCGTGAGTTAATAAAATGCGCTGCTCTTCTGCCGCCCATTCTAAAACTTCCGTGTCGTGTTTCTCTCTTAGCCCGACATCTTGAACCCGGACAATATCGAGAAGCGGCAAACGGCGTAGCAAGCCGCGCACAATATGATTATTAAAATCTTCGTCAGACAAAAAACGGATCATTCAGAAATTTTATGCAGCGTTCCGGCGACGAGCTAAAAGCCGTTCTCGGATGCCATTTTGATTTGATTGAGCGCGTAATTCTTCGCGGCGTTCGCTTCTTTCCGCAAGGTAAGAATCAAGTTCTTTTCGATTTTCCAAATAGTAGCTGATAACGCTGTATATTTCTTTTAGTTCCAGCGTGTCGTAATCCTGCACTATTTGTTCCGGCGTTGCCCCTTGATTAAAAGCAATCAAAACCGAATCTAAAGAAACACGAGTATTTCCAATGCGAAAAACTCCCGCTTCGGTTTTAGTCAGCTTAATTTCAGATGTAGTTACTAAAACGCTCATAAACACATACTACCACAAAATTATGCTTTCAATTAGAAGGTTATTTTACCCTTTTCCGCTCTCTCGAAGATTATGAAAACCCGGCAGTCCGTCTCTACTCACTCTAAACCGTTACAATATATACAAAATCAGCTAGAAAACATCATACCAGCAAAACATTTTACTGGTATGATGTTTTACTGGTAAAACATCATACTGTTAGCTATACTTTTCAGCTAATAAACTTATTGCTTCTCTCACTAAGCTACTTTTATCAGGCTTAGAGCCTGTTTCTTTTCGTTGTTTTAACTGGATAGTCTCTAAAACTGTAATTTGGTCGAGTTCTAAGTAGTATGTCGCTTTTATAAAATTCTCTTTATTATCCGAAACCTTATTTTCGGGTTCGGTTATTTCTTCCGTTGGATTTTGGAAAATAGCGTTTAGCCCTTGTTGATCGGTTGCCCGTCTCTCTTTTAATGATGCCCTTTTAGCCACGTTTTTCTATCTCCTTAGCTAGATTTCGATATGCGTCAGTTGCTGACGAGTCAGGATTAGTTTTTAGAACTGAGTCACCAGCAAGAGAGCTATCTTGAAATTTTACGGTATATGGAATCACGGTCTCAAAAAGAAACTGTGAATAGGTTTCTTTTAATTCGTCTAAAACTTCTCTTGAATGAGTCGTGCGAGAATCAAACATTGTAGGCAAAATGCCAGTAATTTGTAGGTCTGGATTAATTCTTAGTTTTACTTTTTCAATCGTTTGTAAGAGTAGCTCCATACCCCGTAGAGCTAAGTATTGGGTTTGAATCGGAATGACTACATTTGTTGAGGCTGATAAAGCATTAACCGTTAGCAGCCCTAAACTTGGCTGGCAGTCAATCAATACATAATCATATCCATTTTGAACGGGAGAGAGCTTTTCTTTTAGAACGTATTCCCTACCCGTTTCATTAACGAGTTCTACGTCAGCCGCCGCTAAATCTATATTGGCAGGAACTAAATCTAACCCTGAATTTGTTTTGATAATGACATCTTTTAGCTTCACGGATGAGGAACGAAGCACGCTGTAAATAGTCTTCTCTAACGAAGACGGATTAAGCCCTAGCCCCGCCGTTAATGCTCCTTGAGGATCAAAGTCAATTACTAGAACTTTCCGCCCCAATTCGACTAGGGAAGCACCTAAATTTATAGTTGTAGTAGTTTTTCCAACGCCCCCTTTTTGTTGGGCGAGAGCTATTATTTTTGTCATACTAAGCCATTCTGCTGTTAAGATGGTAAAACATTATGCAAGTATGCCAGTAATATGGAGTGCTGTCAAAACAGTAAGTTGGCTTACTGTTTTGCGGTTTATTGTAGTTTTGACTGCATACTTTTGGTTACGATTACTCACAATAACGGTTACGGTTGTTCACAATAAGAGTTACGGAAACTCACAATAACGGTTACGGTTATTCACAATAACGGTTACGAAATATCACAATAACGGTTACGGAAACTCACAATAACGGTTACGCTTTTCGGGGCTAACTATTTATGTTTATTATGTTATCGGACGTTCAACTATTAGACTTATAGACTATATATTAACAACAACAACAGGGAGTCGTTTTGCTTTTGTTGTTGTTGTTCGTGTAAATTCTTTCTAAAATGTCAGAATCAGGCTTAGAATTAATTCCCACAGATATTATAAGAACGGAAACTGCGCTTTCCCGTTTTCCAATTCATCGCCTTTCAAAGTCAGGCAAAGTATCAATCGAAATCAAAGTTAAAAACTCGGAAGGTGAATTAACAACCCGTTGGCAAGTTAAAAATCCGCCTGACCCACTTGCTTACAAACTGGACACATTAGTTATAAACCGCCGGATAGACGAGCTAGGGAAGCCAATTCCAAAGGTAATAAGATTAGGAAGCCTGAGCGAGATCGCCGAAGAACTTGGGCTAAAAAATACCCGGAACACCGACCACATTAAAAACGCAATTATTCAAAATGTCGGCGCGGTAATAACCGCAAAATTTAGCTATAAAACAAAGGACGGCACGGTAAGAAAAATCGAAATAGCAGATACTCGATACGGAGCGATCTTCACGGGCGAAGAATTGCCAAACGGCGAAAAGGCAGACGCAACCTATATTTTACTTCACGACGTTTACCGGGAAATTCTCAATTCAGCCCCCACTAGACCGCTTGATTATGAATATCTGAAAGAGCTTTCACCCGTAGCGCAAAGACTTTACGAGCTTTTAAGTTATCAAATGTATGGCGCAATAAAACACAGGCGCACCGCAAAAATGCTTTATTCCGAGTTTTGCACTTACGCCCCGCAAACGCGCTTTTTCGATTGGGAACAGGTTAGACCGCAAATGTATCGGCTTCACAAACCGCACCTAGAAAGCGGGTACATCGAAACGGTCAGTTTTGAAAAGTTGCGAAACGATGACGGCACACAAGACTGGTTATTTACTTATACCGCCGGGCGAAAAGCGAAAGGAGAACATACTTTTGCCACCCGGAAACCATTACCGCGAACAAAGGAAATCAAATCAAATCCGGTTCAGCCGTCGCTTATCCCGGACGAGCCGCGCCCGGCACTAATCCCCGACGTTGAACTTTCGTTTTCTGAAGCAGACGAAAAGCTAATTTCTAAAATGCGAGGGTTCGGAGTAGGAGAGAGCAAGGCGCGAAGCCTCGTTAAAAGCCACAGGGAAGCGGTAGAGCGCGAAATTGAATACTTCCCATACCGAGACCTAGCCAACACCAAGAACGCGGCAGGGCTGTTCATTAAAGCCGTTACAGAAGGTTACGAACCGCCGCCGAGTTATTTTGAGAAATTCAAAGCCGCCGACACTAAAAAGCAAAACGACAAGCGAGCCAAAGAAGCGGAGGAAAAACGGAAAATTCAAGCCGAAGAAAGCAGAGCCAGAGATCGAGCGACCGAAAGACTTAACAGCCTAAAGGATAAAGAACGCTCCGAAATTTGGGAAATGAAAAAAGCTGCAATCTTAAATGCCCCTGAAAACCAAGAACCGAGCAAAAGAAAAACGCTAGAAATGGTTATTGATGGAATGATCCGCGCTGAAATAATTAGCGATTTTATAAGCGAAGAACAACAAAACAGCGCAGAGTAAAACGCAATTCTAAAACAAAACTTTTTCCTTAATTACCTTAAAAATTTTTGGAGAGAAGAAGCAAAACGCGACCTAGCAAGGTCTTTCTAATGTTCTCTACAATTCCTAAAAAAACGGGCGGAGCGATAGCGCAGCACGTTAAACCCGCGAGCGATCAGCGAGCGGGAAAAGCAGAAAAATTTTTCAAAAAGAAGCTCAGTTTAAGAAGCGTTACAAAATCCATATTTAATGACTCACACCTGACTCACCAAAGGTTTAAGAAAATCGGCGCAGAATTTCGTAACCGTTTGCTTTAACTGGCTTAAACTTTCTTAGGAAAATCTTAAGAGCCTGTGATAACATCCAACGCAAAAAGCAGGGTAAGCGGTAAGGCAGTAAAAATGAGAACGAAGCCAAAAACAGTCGGCTTTCAACTGGACGAAGAGTATTTAGAACGACTCGAAAAGGAAGCGGCAAAGCTCCAAATGAGCGCGGGACAATACGCCCGGCGGCTGGTGATGGACG
>MWWH01000292.1_pt1 | contig 14227 bp, 13 predicted proteins | sample 1047231 | NCBI WGS metagenome assembly MWWH01 (sample SAMN06349967, study PRJNA376086) | soil metagenome | isolation source: MG3-2 sample Antarctic (ecotone) soil | place: Antarctica | collected 2015-01-13 | reverse complement strand
ACCATGACAACTTTCGTAACCCTCTATAAATGGACGGCCCAGGGCGTCAAAACTGCCAAGGAATCGGTAGAACGTACTAATAATCTACGGCAACAAGCCGAAAAAATGGGCGGTCGTATTTCAACAGACCTGTGGACTCAGGGCCGTTTTGACCTCATATCTATCGCTGAGTGGCCAGATGAGGATACCTATATGTCCTTTGTGTTGGCACTGGCTGCCCAGGGTAACGCGCAAACCGAAACGATGCGAGCTTTCTCGGCTGAAGATATGACCCGCATTTTCAAGAAGATGAGTTAACCAGGGGTAGCTCCTGCAAAATCAGCAACCGTCCCTCGCCTTCGAAGGCGGGGGTTTTTTGTTGCCAAAGGTAGACACATCGCATCCCCGATTGTGGATAGCGTAACTAAGCTTTTATGTTCTGCCAGGGCTTCCCGGCCAGACCGGCCAGGCTCCGGGCGCTGGCGGCGCGCCTCGCTCCCACGCCGGCCACAGTTGCTGGTGTTTGCCCGGCTCCTGAAGACAACACCGGACCGGTGAGCGATTGAACCGGCCACGGCCAGCAGCGCCTCGCTTCGTGTGATAAAATTCGCTCGACAGCCGACCCGACAAGTCCAACAAAATTACCTGACAACAGCCTGACAGGCCCGACAAAGTAGCCTGACAGGCCCGCTATTTTTGGCGGCCAAGCCTGCCAACCCTGACAGACAACAACTCATAAAGGTTAGAGAAGTAAGCCATGCCTAAAGTTACTTTCGCTGAGGCGGCCAGGCCGCTTGGTATTCACCCGAATACTTTAAAGAACTGGCAGCGAGCCGGCCGGCTGCCCGGCGCTGAGAAGCAGCATGTTAAAGGCGTTGCTACCTGGCTGGTGGACCCGGATGAAGTGTCTACCGTAGCATTGCAACATTTGGCAACACTCGACAACACCGCTCGACAAGACCCGACAATACCGGCTGACAGACCTGACAGCTCTAGCGGCCAGGCCCGACAGAGTGAACCCGACAACCCGACAACCATAGAAGATGATGACAGCGGCGGCCGCCGGCAAAGCCTGTCCCCGGCCGGGAACAACATAGACCAGAATATTATGCTATGGCGTGATAGCCTGGTCGCTCCACTAACGGCCCAGCTGGAGCGGCAATTCAACCGGATTGAAGAACTGGCCAGAGAGAATGTAAACCTGATCAGGGATAAAGAAGACCTGGCCGGTCGTGTTAAGGAACTTGAGGCCAGGATAGAAGCACAGCAGGCCGCCCAGCATAAGCAATCTGCTATACCTGTAGAAATACCGACTACTGCCGTAGAACCGCCTGGCACACCACAGCAGGAGCAAAAGCAGCGGCGCTGGTGGCAATTGTGGTAAGACTGATTGATTACTTGACTGGTTAGGATTTAAGTAAGCGTGAATATTACCGATCTGGTTAATCCTCTGACGATTTCAATATTAGCTCTGCTGGTTAGCTCGGCTGCTTTTTATGTCGGTTGGATGAACTACCGACGGGATAATAGTCGGCTTGTTATAGATTTGAATTTTTATGGTAGTAGTACCAAAGGGATGGGTTTTGAAGTAGTTTTAGTAAATAAAGGACGGCGGCCAGTGCGAGTTGAAAAGGTTGTGTTAAAGATGCCAGCTGGCCAAGAGATTCCCCCATTCAAGCTATTTCAGGAAGCGAAATTACCTGTTACTTTAGAAGAATCGGAAAGCATAAAAGCCCTGTTTTACTTAAGTTTTAACAAGTCCGTAGTTAGTTCTCCATTGCAAATTAAGGGAGCTTTGGCCGTAGACACAACCGGCCGGCAATACAAGAAGAAAGTAAGCCGGGAGTTGAAAGATGAGATAGCCCAAGAGTGGGCATCAGAAATGCGTAAGAAGAAGTGGAATGAAGAAAGTAAGCAGTAACTGGAAGGCATTGAAAAGCGAGTAAGCGAGTAGTGGTAAGCGAAATAGTAAAGTGGTAGTGACCTGGCCGGCTGGCCAGCCATCTCTTAAAGATTGTCGATGCGCGATCGCAAGTGCAACCTAATACTTAAGCTGGAGCTTAATCAGGAATAGGAATAGACTGAAGATGCCGGCCTTTAAGTTTAGATCAATTCTGCTCCACGCTCTGCCTGATAACGGCGGCTGGGAGATTTACGGCATACCACACCTGGCTCGAGGCCGGCGGACCGTTATAGCGGTGCTGGACCCGGTAGCCGGTGAGGACCTGGCCCGCCTGGTAGCCCGCGCCGCCGCCCTGCAGCTGGCCGGCCAGGCTGAGTATGATGAGGATTAAACGGGCTGAAGGGGCCGCTTTCAGTATTTCTACACTTTTAACGTGTAAATTACGCATCGCTTTGCCAGCGTAGTCCCCGGCCGGGCACCCAGCCCCACCGGTGAGACGCCGGCTTGAGCCTGGGAGTGCAATTGCTTTTTAGAATAACTATTCTCGCAAGTAATAAAAAGAACGGCTCGGTTAATAATGGTCGCCGGGCAGCACAGCAACAGGGCAAGCAAGCACCAGTCTACCGGGGAACTACCAGCAGCAGCAGAAGCATAAGCAGCCAACCAGGACCAGCAAAAGAAACACGAACTATCACTAACACCACCACCAGAATTAACTACTACTATTTATTAACCATTACCACCCCCATGGTAGGGCAAACAAGACTAGACAGACTGGAAGCAAGAGAGATAGAAGGAATACAAAAGGAATACAGATCAGCTAACATAAGCACTACCACAAAGAATAAGAAAGAACCATCACAATCACCAAAACTAACACATCGACTAATAGACATCACGACCACTACCAGTGGGAGCAGAGAACAATCAGCAGCAGCAATAAGCAAAGAGGACTAACAGGAACAGGGAACAGCAACCAATCAAGAAGAACAATCACCAGCAACATCTAAGAACAATTAAGAACAACAACAACTAACAATCATCATCATCATCATCATCAAGAACAAAGAACAAGTATCAACAACATCAACCATCATCCAATATCAGCTAGCTAGGTGCCTACCGCGCTATATATAAAAATCCAGTAGGCCCGCCACATAAGCTCATAAGCCAGCAGGTTTGCTCTGCCGGCCTGGCCGGATCCGGCCCCGCCTGCCAGGTAAATAGCTTCAGTAGCAGCAGGAATTTGTATGCTTCAAGGGGTATAAACAGGGGGGACGAAACAGGGACGATAAGGGAGTGATAAATCCAGACTTTTTTATTTATTTGAACTCAGCTCTTTTAACAACTTTGAGAAATTGCCTTATCCCGGTGCAATGTAAGGGGCGGCAATAGTAGCAGGATTAGTATGGTAAAGCCTGATTAGAGTGGCTGTGGGAATGTTCTAGAAAAGTACCGGATAAAAGCTTGGAGGAGTATAGGGGTTTTGATCTGGAGAGTTTAGGGGAATGTGCCGGTTAAGGTAGACCCCTCGGTAAGCATTTGTAATCCTGTAGTAGCGGCTACTTGCTCAGAGTAAACTGGCAGATTACAGGACACTTCTAGCCGGTGGCTACCTGGCCGGGATAGGGTTTATTTGGGGGAATTAGGGCGTTTCTTGCGCTTCTGGATAGAGTGCTGTGCCTGGCTTTTACGGGTGGCCAGGTTATTTATACCCGGGTTACTATTCCCTCTGCTGCTGCTGCCGGTAGCCCCTGGTAAGTCCGCATCTATTATTACCGGGGCAGAGAGCTGGGGGAGCTGGTTAGCGTCTCGCTCCTGAGCCTGGCCGGAGATGTAAGGCTCAATGTCCAGGTACAGGGGAGTGTTAGAAAGACTGTTCTCCTGGCTCTGCTCCTGGTCTTCATCATCATCCTCGACGGCGGCGGCGGCCTCGAGCTTACCCATAGCCTCAAGAATTGGCATGAACCGCTCTCGCTCCTCATAGGATAAATCTTTGAATTGCTCTTGCCAGGCTTTAGCTGTGGGGCGGCCGTTCTTTGACTTTGTGGCCGGCTGGAGCAGGTCCATTAAGCCCTGCTCGCGCATCTTGGCCAGGTTCGGCAACAAGTGCTTGATAATTGTCTCGCGGTCCTTCGAGCCGGCGGGGAGCTGGGCGTTATCAAACAGCGCTTTAAATACGCCGGGCATTTGTTTGTAGCCCCAGTCCAGGCTGGCAACAGCAATACCCAGAGAGAACTCCGGGGTTTTAGACCACATCCACAGGGTCTTGGGGTGAAGGCCCACAGATTTAGCGTACTCCTCGGCAGTTAGTGGTAGATGCTTTTGAACCTTTTCCTGCCGGGGTAGAACGTACCACTTCAGGTAATCTATTTGCTCAGCGTTAAGAAGCGGCTTGGGACTGGAGTTCATGGTTGGTTGTTTCCTTTACTCATTCTAGCCTGTTGCAGCCAGGGCGAGGGCGCTCTCTTTTTGTTTCTGTTTCCTGGCTAAATTGTACTGTCGAGTACTGGCTATCTTACGCTGGCCGGGTTTGAAATCGCCCTTCTCATGGGCCTTTGCGTTGCCCCTTAAAACCGGGTGTTCGTAACGAGCCAGATATTCTTGCTCCGGGTGGAGCCGGATATAGCGAACCTTTTCCATCATGCTTTGAAGAACTTCCGCCGGCTCCTTACCTGTGATTAGCGCTACCCAGCACAGGACCGGGAATTGCTGTGGGTCGGTTCGCTCCAGGACCTCCATTTGCCACCAGGCGTCGCTGTCCGGCCGGATGCTATCTTTAATCCACTGCTGTAGGACGGCTGTTATTAGTTCGACTTCACCTGTCAACATCCGCTTATGCACCTCTTGTGAAAGTAATCGGTCAGTCAGTCAGTCAGTTGTGAATGAAGAAGTCTGGCATTTATCAGTTAATAATAGATAGTTACCAGCACTATATCACAATTCGTTAGCTATGCTAACTACTTTGACCTATTACAGCTCACAAGATGTGCTTTGTTTAACAACATTGAGCCTGGGCTATGTAGCCTGAATATTATTTTAAGCAGGGCAGATAAGTTTCTGCCCTGCCGGGCGTTGCCATTAGCGCCGCCAACGCCGGACATCAGGACCGAGCTGATCAGCCAGAAAGCCAATCAGGTTGCCACTATGGCGCTAATGGCAATCCAGCAGGAGCGTGACCGGCTTCAATCGCTTTTGGATGAGGTCCAGGATGCATGGCGGCGTGAAGTAAGCGAACTGCAAGAGGCCCGGCGGTTAGAGGCTTTGACAATTGGACAGTTGACAGAGCGAGTCGCAAACCTGGAGGAGCGGTTGGAGGCGGACCGGATAGCCCATGAGGCAGAGCAGGCCGCTCAGGAGGTCCGCAAGGCTTTAGAGGTAGAATTGCCTGCCCCGATCGTTATCGAGTCACCCGCGCCACCACAGCCTGAAAAGCGGCCATCACTAGGGGCTCGTATGTTCGGCGGCAGCCGTTAGTCTTTTACATGATCTATTGACTCTTTGCTTAAAGTAAAGTTTAATTTCTTCATACCCTTTAAAATAACTTAATACCTGCAACCATATATAGGAGGACGCGCACCATGAACGATTTAGCCTTATCCGACAAAGTAGAGCAGCTACTGGCCCAGATGTCAGCCACTCAGGCCCAGATGGCCGCCATGCAGGCTGAACTGGACCAGTTTAAGACCCCACTTCAACCCCAACCGCAACCTGTCGTAACAATGCTCAACAATGCTGTTAGTGTTATAGAGGCCAGTGAGGCTAAGGCCGCGCCGAATTCCACCCGGCGGCGGATGCTGCGGCGGCTGGCGGGCGGCATGCTGGCCGGTATCGCGGTGGGCACGGTAGCTGTAGCTGTGCCGGAAAGTGCTGAGGCTAAAATAATAGGCCGCACCGGTCGGGTAGGTGCGGTTATCCTGGGCAGCGGCGACAGCATCACCGGCGACCTGCCCGGTGGTACTTATTATAACTACGGGCTGGTGGCCCTAAACGGGACCGGACCCAGCCCCTTTGACCTGGCGGCCAGCCCCTATCTCTTTGCGGCCAACACTGCGATTTACGCTCGCAGCAGTGGCACCGGGGTCTATGCTTCCGGCCAACGTACCGGGGTCTCCGGCTCCGGCAGCATCGGGGTCTACGGCTCCGGCGACTACGGGGTCCAAGGCTCCGGCTACACTGGGGTCGTAGGCTCCGGTATCGGTGATGGCAGCACCGGGGTCGAAGGCTCCGGCAGCAACTCCGGGGTCAGGGGCTCCGGTCTGGGTGCCGACAGCATCGGGGTCATAGGTAAGGGCACCCAGACCGGGGTCTCCGGCTCCGGCACCATCTACGGGGTCTACGGCTTCTGCACCGGCACCAATAGCACCGGGGTCGTAGGCTCCTCCGGCACCTACACCGGGGTCACAGGCAAGGGCGACACCGGGGTCTTCGGCGACGGCACCGGCTCCGACAGCACCGGGGTCTTGGGCATCGGCACCTACACCGGGGTCGATGGCAGAAGTGCAAAAACAGCAGTTTCAGGTTTAGCAGGCAGCGTCTTAACAGCCGGTAGTCTGCCTGCAAACGCCAGCGTGGGAGTATTTGCTAATGCCGGCTACCCTAATTTGGCATTGAACTCGTTTGGTGATAACACCAATTATGGCCTGTACGTCATTGCCGGTACCGGCGGGGGTGCAACCTCTAGAATTGCGGTGGCGGCGGTTTTTAACGGCCCGGTTTATTTTTACGGCGCTGTAAATATTAGTGGCACGCTCTCCAAACCGGCCGGCTCCTTCAAGATCGACCACCCCCAGGACCCCGCCAATAAGTACCTCTACCACTCTTTTGTCGAAAGTCCAGATATGCTCAACATCTACAACGGTATCGCCCGGCTGGACCAGCAAGGCTGCGCTGAGGTCGAAATGCCCGCCTACTTCGAGGCTCTCAACACTGATTTCCGCTACGGTCTGACCTCGATTGGCCGGCCCAGCCCGAATCTGCACATCGCCCAAAAGATGCAGGACCGCCGCTTTGTAATCGGAGGCGGTCTGCCGGGCCAGGAGGTTAGCTGGATGGTGACCGGCATCAGGCAGGATGCCTATGCTAAAGCCCATCCTATCCAGGTTGAACAAGACAAGGCGGGCGAGGAAAAAGGCCGCTACCTGCACCCGCTCGAACACGGCCAGCCGCAAGACAAGAGCGTGGACCCACTACAGCGTGAGAAAGGGAAAAATCCGGTTAAGTAAGTAATTGAGCAACCAATCTGCGCGCACCATCAAAGACCTGGCTGACAGTACTCGACGCCGCGGTATGGGCGCTTACGGGGAGGCCGCCTGGGCTATGATGTGCATGGAGTTTGAAGCCATGTTCGATGAGGCTGAGAATGAATATATTAGGTACATCGAGGTAATGCAGTTAATAGCCGGCTACCAGACGCCCCGGAATATGCAGCTGGGCTGCGTGTGGCTCGATGGTCACGGCTTCGGCGACCATCCGGTCGAGTGGCTGGCCGACGAGTTGGCCAGAGTGCGGCAGTGAATGAAGGATAAATAATAATAGTAATGGTCCTTAAACCGCGCCAGCAGCAAGTCCTGGCCGCCTGCCTACCTGCCAAGCGTACCGGCATCTCGCTCCACCACAATCGGCGTGCTGGCGGCGGCTGCTACTTGCAGCATATGAAGCGAAGGGCGTGACGGTTGGTTGAGCCGGTGATTAAGTGTTGTGTTGTGTTGTGTTGTGTTTATTGTTGTGATATTGACCTCAATAAGATAGATAAGAGTTAGAAAATTATAGTAGTAACCTGCTCTAGAGCACAGCCTGGTTACTCGCTCCATAGACAGACACAGCCGGTACCAGGACTATCTGTGCCAAAAGACACACCTGAGCTGTGCCCTGACCAGCCTCAACTTGAACTAGATAAGCTCTGGTTTTACGTAACCGGGGGTTTATTTCCAGTGGACCGGCTCCTTTTAAAGTCATAAAGGTCATTTAATCCCAACTATCATGGCGATCAGGATGAAGAAACAGCTCCAGTTCTGCCGGGTCAAACTCTTGAGTTTCGACCGTCTCATCCTGAGTTAAATCAGGGTCCCAGGCATCCGGATCGGTACTGTAGACCGGCCGCTTAGGAGGAACCGGGGCTGGTATAGGGACCGGCCAGGTTATATTCAGCCTGGTTAATTTTGAAACGGCCGGTTGCTTTTGTAGCCTGGCCGGCCTGGTAGCAGGCATTTGCTTTCTGCCCGGTTTAGCTTTATTTGACACGCCTGGGCCTCCCATTCCATTCCATTCCATTCCAATTCTGTTTCTGTCGCCAGGTGCAATTGCAGTCACACATCCGGGTAGTGTTTATATAAACACAATAATCTGTGACGGCCGGCTTTTAAGCTAAGCGGCCATACGCATCTTCTCGAAGTCCTCTTCTTCAACCCAGGCCGCCTTACTGTTCCGGACAGCCGCCAGGTGGGCCAGCGCCAGCTCCCTCACCCGGTCAAAGCGGGTCCGGTCTACCCGGTATTCGCGCTCCCTGATTTCTTTAATCCGGCCGGTATCCGGATCCTCATACTTCTCGCCGGTCCGGTATTGCCGGCAGGCCGGCTCCAGGCCCAGCTGGCCCAGCGTACTGGTGACAAGTCTTACCAGGCTCTGGGCGGTTATTACTTTGATACCCAGCAGGCGGTCAATGCGCTCCTGGTTGGCAGTTGCCCACGTATCGAAGTCTCGAGCTTTAAGGGTGCCGGCATTGAAGACCGCCAGGAAATTATCCAGGTTACCCATCAGGCCGGCCGCTTCCAGTATCTCCTGGCGCAGCGCAGTCTTTATTTTTAAATGTTTGGCGTCGCCCAGCATCCGGCGCTCGCGACCGGGTTGCTCCAGGAACTCAGCCTTGTCGCGCTCCAGGGCGTAACCCTCCTGCGAAAGCGCCAGCCAGTTAACCAGCTTCGGGCGGAGCCGGGTTTCTTCGTCATCTTCGATCAGAGCCGGTTCCACCGGCAGCCCCGGCCCGTAGAAACGCTGCAGGGAGTGGCGCTGCATTTGAAGCCGCTCCTCTTCTTTCAGATAAGCTTTTTCTTTGAGGGTCTTATAGGCCAGATCGCTAATGTCACCGGCTGCCAGCACCCCGGCGGCGCGTTCGTCTTTCAGCTCCAGGCGGGCCTCGCGGTAAGCTTCGGCGGCCTCTGAGAACTGGCCCTTAACGGTTACTTCATCGCCGGCCAGCTCGACCTGGTGGCCTTCCAGCTCGACCTGCTGCCAGAAGTTAGCTCGGAGATCAGTCCAGCTCGCGTTGCGGGCGGCGTAGATGTCGGCTAATAAATCAAGGTACTCTTGCTCTTGCCGGCCGGCTATGCGCTGGTGGGTATCGGCATCAATCTCAATTGCCAGGCCGGTCTCCTCGATGTTCTTAATCGCCCATTCTTTAATCTGGCCGGGATCAGTGGGGAGCTGGCGCCGGCGGCTGTCTATCCAGCAGTGGACCTGGCCGGTCCGGGGTGTGCGTACCCTGGCGGCCTGCTGCATCATGTCCTGGTGGGTGTTCACCCCGGCCTCACCCAGCAGCACAACCGTGTCAATGTCCTCAACGTCTATCGAAACGCCGGTGCCAATCGTCGGGCTGGCTATCACGTAATCGTAGGCGCTGATCACCTGGTTAATGTGGGCGATCTTCTCCTGCTCGTCTTTACTGACCGTCTCCGAGTGGAGCGTCCAACCAGTTAAATCCGGGAAGATAGTCTTCAACATTTTGGATAAAGTTTTGGCGGCCTTGCGGCTGTTGGTGGTGATGAAGAGCCGTTCGCCGGCTGCGAGCCTGGTCTTTATCAGATCGTGGACCGCGGCCCGCTTGCTGTAGCGAACGAAGGTCTTCTGGGCCGGCTTGTGGGCGTTAACGATTACCTGAATGTTGTCGCTACCCACGATATTTTTCAGGTAGTTGTAGCTGGTGAGGCTCATGTCGGCGTCCAGAAATATGACTTTGCGGGCTACTTTTACCAGGTACTTCAAGATACCCATGACCGTGGAGCGCTTGTCCCGGACCGTGCTGCCGGTGAGGTGCAAGAGGGCCTGCTCGCTTTCGTCAATTACCAGTAAATCAATTTTTTCTATGGACTGAGTATTGAGCTTTGGCAGGCTGTCGAGGGTGATAGCCAGGGCTTTGACTTTGGACATATCCCGGTTGTCTGGCCGGTCCCGGCCAGCGCCTCTAAAATTCTGGTAGAACTCCAGGCCGTGGCGGTCGCAAGCTTCTTTGAGTAAAGATACCCGGTGACCGGCTACCAGCACCCGGCCGCCCCTGGAGATTGTCTTCTTGATCTCACCGCTCAGCCAGTGAGTTTTACCGGTGCCTCGAGGGGAGCGGATCAGGGTAACTTTGCGGTTGTAGTCAACCGGTATGTAGTCGAGCCGGGGAACGTTGAGCAGATTATCTACCCGCAGACCGTTCAGGCCGGGGATGTGGCATGAGGTGCGAAACGAGCCGCCGGCCAGCAGCAGGTCATCAATCCCCTTGTACTGGCCGTCCCACTCGGCCAGCTCCACCTGCAGACCGGCTAAAGCCAGGGCGTCCGCCAGGGCATGTTTATGGAAGTTAACCTGAAAGTTTGTTGAGGCGTCGCTGTCGTTATCGTAGAAGATCGTAACCAGGCCGCCCGGTCCGGCCATCTGTCGGGCTTCTTCCAGCGCGCCGGCGCTCTGCCAGTTACCCACGCCTGGAACGCTGATGAATGGATAGCCCAGCCTTTGAGCGGCAATGAAAGCTTTAAACTCGCCTTCGGTTATACCGACAATGCCTGACTGCTTGATGCCCTTCAGCGGCGTGTAGACCGGGGCCTGCACGCGAGCGCCGGAGCCGCCATGTTTAGCCGAGCTGAGCCAGTAGTATTTGGGACCGTCCTGGCCAGAGGCATCCGGCCGTACTCTTATGCCTGTGATCTGGCCGTCAACTATCGAGGGTATAAGCAGCGCGCCCAGGCTGGCCGCCAGGCACAACCGGCCGCCGCTATTGCTATGTTTCTCCAGGTAAAACCCTGGAACAGAGCAGAGGGTGGCTTCTCCATAATCGCGTTTAAGTTGCTCCAACACGCGGCGAATAGCCGGCCAGCTGGAAGGCAAGCTCTTAGCGCCGAAGGCTTTAATCTCATCCGGGTTTAGCCGGCGCTTGCCTTCAGGATCCGATAGTTCTTTGTGGTGGCGCGGGTTAAGAGCGAGGGCGGCGAGCAGACTGCTATAAACTTTATGGAGCGTGGCCGGTTCCGGTGTCGGAGTTGGAGTTGGAGCTGGCTCTTCAGATGATTTCTCTTCTTGAGCGCTGCTGCCGGCGCTGCCCTGCTCCTGGTTTGCACCACTACTGCTATCACTGTTATTACCCGGGCTATCCGCTGGTCCTGGTCCCGTTCGTAAATCTGCAATGGTCACATCCGAGTACGGTAGACCGTAGCCGGGCAGCTTGTCGCTTTTAAATAGACAGCCGCCTTTACCGTTATCTTTTACGAAAATCCAGCCGGCGGGGGTCCGGGTGGCTTTTTCCGGCCGCATGCAGAGCAGCCAATAATTGGTCAGGTCGAACTGGCAATAGTCGGTCTTCTGGCAGGCCGGACAAGGGTTGCGTCTGGTAACGCGCCCCTCGCGTCCCCAGCGCGGCTGGTATTGCTGCTGCCTGGAAAAGCTATTAAAGGAGGATTTGCTGGTCTTCATGGCTAGCTCACCGACTTTCCGCTAGCATCCCAGAAGGAGCGTGCTTGCTGAAGCTGGTTAAGCCTGATTACTTTTGTAGTGACAGCGCCGGCCGGTTCATGCGGCCAGGCCTCGCCCTTGATGAAGGGTCGCTCCCTGGTCAGCATGTCCGGATGGCGGTTGAACCACTCGCGGTCGTTCCTGGTTATCTGGTGCCACAGCCGGTGATAACGCTCCGGCAGTCTGAGCTTTTCATCCGGCAAAGTACCCTGGCCGGGCATGGTTGCCATTAGAGGCCAGCCGTTGGGGCAGTCGCAATAATGCGGTTTGCTTTTCTGGCTCTGGCTCTGATCCTGGCTTTTGTCCTGGCCCTGGAATAGTCTGGCGTAGACGCTGGTGCCGGCCAGGCGGCGTGATCTTCTGTTCATCAGGCGGCCGCTCCCTTCTTGGGATTAGGGGTGGCCCGCGTAATTCGCAGTGAGCCGGCCGCCAGGGACTCTGACCGGCAGGCGGCAATCTGCTGCGCTAGATGGGGATCGGTCTGGGTGAGCTGGATTACAAGAGCATCCAACTTGCCTCGGTCATAGGCGGCGCGGACGCTTGGGTTGGTGATCATTAATTGGCCGTAGTCGGGGAGTTTGATGCGCCCGCCGGCGTTCGCTACTACCTCGGATATGTGGCCGCGCAGTACCGCGCGTTGCTCAGTTAAAGGTTCGAGCTGGTCTTCAAGCCGGTCGAGGTTACGGCACAGGACTTCGAGCGCCTCGCGGTCGTTGAGTTGGCCCTCGGTCCATAATTCAAAGGTGGATGGTTCTGGTTGGTAGGTTTTCACTATTCGTGCCTCCTGTCTAAAAGCTTTTAGTCAGGCGGGCTAGGCAAAGGCAAGGGGTTTACAGGAGCTGGGGGGTGTGTGATATAATTTGCTTAGCCGCCGTCGTCAACGGAAAATTTTTAATCAGGTAGTCTTTCCCGGACTGCCTGATTTTTTTATTTCACTTTTGGCTGAGCTTTTAGCAGTGGGTTTTAGAGTAAATTGGGTGGGGCTCAAGTTCAAAATTAAACGGGGTCTTGTTTTTTACCGCAGTTCATGGTATGAAACAAGATAGATTTAACAGAGATTTAACACTTCTTGCGGTACGTGTCGTTTGGTAGGTAATGCGGGAAGCGAAACTCTGGGTTAATTTTGAACTTGAGCCTTTTTGTTTAACGCTACTTCACGTTTTAAGTCTGAACTACTTGGCGGTTGGACAAACTTAAAACACTTTTACGCGTGCTGCTAAAAGGCTCATTTTTATTTCATAAACATTCCTCGATAAAGATAACTTTCAAATTGTCAGACTAGCTACAACTAAGTATATACCCGTGTGGTTCCTCTGTGAAGAGGGCGGTATTTCTGCTCCTAGCTTTTCAATTGTGCCACAAGTAACGGTAGACTTTAAAGGCCAGTAATAGGCCAGTTTTGGGTGACTTTTGGGAGAGTTTTCTCATTCAGAAGAAAAGTCCCCCATCTGAGTTCTTTTCTGTATTTCTCTTTCGTGCTTGAGATGGTGCGGTTCGAGGCCTTGCAGTGCCAAAGCTTCCTTCATGGTCCCACCGTTTTCTTTTTGCCACTCCAGAGCCTTTTGTATCTTCTCGGTGTTTTTACCTGGTTGACCTGGTTGTCGCATCTTACGGCCGCCGATAGCTTTCCTGGCATTCTTCTGGTTTGTAGAAATACTCTTGCTATCAGCAGACTGCTGCCCCTGCTGGGAGGGTTTAGCCTCGCTAATTTTCTGCGTTGAAATATTATCTTCAACCGGCCAGATCGCTGTAACTAACTGCTCACGAATTTCCTGGTAGCCTTTTCCTTCCTCGTAGCCTCTTCCTTTTCCTTCCCAAAGGATGGCCCAACGGAAATCATCAAAGCCTAATAGCCTCCAGTGTTTAAAATCGGTCTTCAACTGCTTCGGTATTGGAGGGTAAGGTGGATCACGGTGGCCTGTTTGTACCAGGAATTCCGCATAGTTTGAGAAATCCTCATCTGTTGGGGGTTTCTCGGAAACTACCAATGTCTGTTTCTCAGGTCCTTTAGTGCCGAACGCGCCGTTTTGGCTTTCCTTCTCTAATGCCTGGCAAAAGCTACCGGCGAATTCAGGCACTGTTGCGGTTTCCGCCTCATCCTTAACCTTCTGGCCTGGCTCTACTAGCTGAGCCAGTTGAACTTTAATAACGTTCTCGGCGTTGACTGGCCGGGTTTTAATCTGGACGATGGTCGTTCCATAAAGCGTGATTGTATAGCGCACTTCGCTATAGGGTAGTTTGATCTCTTCAAGTTCCAGCAGGCTCTTCTTTCTCATAAATTCTTTGAACCAGGCGGTAAAGATACCCGGCTGGTGGCGCTCGTAGATAGTCAGTTCAATCGGCATTTGAGCTGGTGCCAGTGCCGGTTTGGGTTGGTCTGGCGGTCGCGTTAGTAGTAGGGCTGTTTGGCGTTTTTCGTTTGGTTGTAGTTGTGTTGAGTTGGTTTTGTTTGGGCGTTATGGTAGTACCCTGCCTGCCGGTTCCCAGCTGGACCGCTCGGCTGCCTCCTGGCGCATAAGGTCCGACTTTATACAGGTAGTTCTCCCCGATCCCCAGCGTTGTCAGCATGCACCGGTAGGTACTTTCCTTCATCTGGTGGCGGCCTCTAATAAAACTATTGACCGTACTCGGTTACAC
>MWWH01000291.1_pt1 | contig 14243 bp, 17 predicted proteins | sample 1047231 | NCBI WGS metagenome assembly MWWH01 (sample SAMN06349967, study PRJNA376086) | soil metagenome | isolation source: MG3-2 sample Antarctic (ecotone) soil | place: Antarctica | collected 2015-01-13 | reverse complement strand
TCAGGTGCGAAGCGCCTTCCGCTCTCCTCCTCACGGAGCTAGGGCTTTCATCGTGCGCAGGTTGTTGATCCTTTTTGCCGCACTCGCCGCTTCTGCACGCGACTCCATCAACCGCGTCGCCGCCGTCAGCGCACGCACCTTTGCCAATGATTCAACCGCGCGCGTGTAGCGCTTCTGTACCGCCGTCAAACGTTTCTCCCAATATATGCCGACCGTCAAAGAATGCTCGCCGCTCGTGTTTGATGTGCATCCATGCTCCACAAGATTCAAACGCAGCCAGCACAGCGCGACCTGCGAGATTAATAACCGCTCCGCTTCCGGGGCGTCGTTGTAACCTAAGTCGAGGCGTACCTGATTTAATCGTTCGCGCCAACACTCCCGTAGTGCCGGGGTCAAGCAAGACGCGCGGGATAGCATCGTCAATTCCGCAGCCTGTGCGATGCCGCTAATTGACCGCCACAACTCCAAAGCGCGATGCTCGGAAAGCATCTTGCGGAGTTCTTCAACGTCCGCCGGGCGCGGATTATCTTTGTTTGTTTTACGGACAAGCTCGATAAAACGATCCCTAATTTGATCTTCGCTCAAAGGGCCGCTTGTCGTCATTGCGTCCGTTTTCTTAGCCATCTCGTTTTAGTCTCCACTGACGCTTATGCGTGTGGTATCCGGCGGCCAACAGCACGCCCGTTGTCACCGCATCCACCATGCCAGCCAGCGCGTCGAGTTCCGCCTCCTGCTCCCGCCACCGCTCGCTCTCCGCGCGGGCAAGGACGCGCTTCCCTTCCCGCTCGTCGCCGTGCATCGCGTCGAGTTGTGCGATGAGCTGGGCCGTCTCACCGCCCCCGACGTAAACGCTCCGCACACTCCCGCTTTCACGCTCTTTGCGGTAGTAGTAGCTTTTGCCGTTGCGATCTTCCCATCCCATTTTGTGCTACGCCTTTCCACTTGCCCCGCTTTATTTAGTGTGGAAAATTCCGGTAACATTGAATCACCGGCAGATGTCCATGAGGTTTCCTTGCTTCCATGAGGTTAGCAAATGTTAGCTTTTGTGCAGTTCTTTTCAGTGTGGACAAAATCTGCCAATCTTCATGGGGTATCATCATTGCCTCTACCTTACATGGGGTATCCGTGCTTTCATAGGGTAGCCACTGGCTAGGGTTCACCTTACCCAACGTTACTTTGCTTTCTTCAACTGCCCGGCGAGGTAGTGCAAGTATTCCGCGCCTGCTCCCGACTCCGCCGTTTCCTCGATTGCGCCAATGCAGTAGCGAAAGCTGTTGATTCTGCCCTTTGCACGTTGGAGCGACAACAGGACGCCGCACTTGATGACGTGTGCGGAAAGGTGTGCGATTTCCGCGACCGCCTCTTTGTCCTTCTTCGTCGGTTTGTTCCGCGTCCACTTCGCGTAGAAATCGAGAATTGATGATGACTCATCATCAATCAAAGCATCATCAGTATCATCAAATTGATAAGTGGCTGTCTGGCTGTCTGGCTGTCCAGTCACAAAATCCAATCCACGCTCAATAGCTTCCTGCAAATCCACCTTATTGACGAAGCACCATAATTTATACTTTTCAACTTTTTGACTCGGTAAACGCACGGTTATCTGCGTTCGATTGCGCCGCGATGGATAACATTTTTCTTTCTGGAAAAGCTCTGGCTGTCCAGTGATGTTATTGGCTGTCTGGTTGTCCACCCTGGCTGTCTGGTTGTCCACTTCTGGCTGTCTGGCTGTCCAGTTCTGCGGTGGTTCCGCACGCTGGATTTCACGCTCCGCAACGCGCTCTTTTGCTTCCTGCTCTTGAAGCATTTGAGAGAATGAAAGCAGCTTTGCTTCGGTCTGTTTAGTCATTCATCATTGCCTCTTGTGCGATGCCAGCAATGCTTTCGGCGGGAACGCTTGCCAGTCCGCTGCCCTTCATCAAAGCGTAAGCGGCAGCGGCAATTTTCAGGATGTCGCGCGGCACGCCCTGAGAAACGTCATAGATTTCCTTAACTGCATCATCATCGAAGGGGTTGGGCACAAAACTTTGCTCGCACCGGAAAGCCAACATATCGCGCGCTTCCGGCAAACTAAGTGGTGAGAGTAGCGACGGCAGAAAGATGCGCGAACGAATGGCGCGCTTTGACGGGTCGCGCAACTTGTTTTGCAGTTCAAGCTGCGCCGCGAGCACGATCTGAATCAGTTTCGCTTTGTTCGTCTCGAAATTCATCAAGACGCGAATTAACTCCATCTGCTTGCCCGGCAGCCGTTGGGCCTCGTCCAGAAACACGACGGCGGTTTTGCCTTGTTCGTGAAGTCCGACGAGATGCAAGCGCAATTCGTTCTCTTGCGCGAGCATCGAGCGGCGCGGCGGCAAACCGAAATCGCCGCATATTGCCTTCAGGAGCGCGAAATCTGACGGATAGTTAGGCGATGGTAGGAAAGCAGTCGAAAACTCGTCTGAGGCGGCAATCTGCCCATGCAAATGGCGTAAGACGGTTGACTTGCCAAGTCCAACGTCGCCGAGTATGCACGTCAGCCCTTGCCGTTGCTCGACAACATAACGCGCCTTGAAAAGCACGGTCTTAATTGCCGGTGTGATGTAGAGCAAAGCAGGATCGGGAGTTAGAGAGAAGGGCGAAACTTGTTGCTTAGTAGCAATCATGCGCCGCTATTTAGCATGGGCATCTACGGTAATGCAAGGTAATTTTTAGGGGTAAGGGTAGGGAATTAGCCTTTAAGCGCGCTGCAACGCCTCGTTAATTGTGTTTTGGATGTACCAGTCTGCATCTTTGCGCTTTCGCGCCTTTTCCGAGTGCTGCATGAGAAGGGCGGCGACTTCATCCGGCGAGAGCGGCGGACGCCAACGAAAGCAGGTGACGGCGAAAAGCAGATCGGCGGCGCTACGGTCTGGCTCGCCATCATCTTTGACTTGTACCGATTGCAGAGCTTTATCGTAAGACGGCACGCGGCGCGCAGAGCCAACTCGCCGTCTCTTGTGCGGCGCAATCTGTGTTGCGCTCGGTGCTGGTGGATGAGACACCGGCGGCACATCCACGTACAAACCTACCGCGCGAAGATCAGCAACAGTCACGATGCGGGAATGTTCGACCATGACCAACCGCACACGCGGATAACTGCCGTCGGCGCGTCGGTGCTTTTGTTTCGTGTTGAATGAACCGGCGAGACGGAGCGCGCCCGTTGCGCCTTTATCCGCGCCGGTGGCAACGATCATCCCTTGCTTTGTTTGCTTATAGTCAGTCGCGCCGAGCCACACGGCGACGAAGGCTTGGAAGCTGCCCGGCGATGTTTCGGTGACGCAAAACGCGAACTGTTGAACTCGTGCGACCACTTCCGCCGTCAGATCGTCGAGCTGTACGAGCGCATGTGTGCTTGTGTCTTTCGGCAGATGAGGCTTGACGATCAAGCTACAAAGCGAATCTTCCAACCAGTGCTCGACACTCTCCCACATAAACGATAATCGCCGTCGTCCGCAGAACTCTTTTTCTTTGGTTGCCGACTTCTCGTACTGAATCATCACATCCCAAACATCAACGCCGATGGTCTGGAAAGCTGAGAGCATCAGGTACGCTTCATCAACTGCGCTTATCGCCTCACGACTTTGTTGCCGTCGGTTGATGATTACATCTTGCATCATGAATTTCTCGCGCGCACGCGCGGTTGTTGATGTTGAGCGTGGCGAACGAGCGAAAGCGAAGTTTCGCCGCGTGACTCTCTCTTTGCTCGTAAACTTTGATATGGTTTTCTATTGTTAGTGGTCTTTGTTAGATTGTCCGGCGTCAAACAATGGAATGTGCGATAACGAACAATAGTTTATTCGAGTTCAAACAATGGATTGTTCAAATTCAGACAAACGATGTCACCGTTAATTAAGCACCCGAGCAAAAGTTATTAGGTATTTAGAATTGGTTTTCATTCAACAAAATGGCGATTCGAGCGATTCTTCATACCGGAAAATTTATGATCGAGTGCTTATAAGTGCCTGTTTTCGCATTATCCAGACCATCTAGCCATGCTTGCCACCGCTTGCGCTCGACGCCAAGAAAAGACTTCCAGAGTTCTTCTAACCGTTTCAAATCGCATTTGTAATGTGTCGTCGGCGAGCCGTTGGCGCGCATCACGCGAGTTTGAATCAAGCCCAATCGTTCAAGCCGGGCGCGTGCGTTCCGCACTCCATGACGAGATAAGCAGAGTTCTTCCATCCAATCCGCATCCGACTTCCACAGCAACCCGTCGGCGCGTGCGCCGCGTCCCTGCCAATACAAAAGTTGGTTAAGCATCATGCCAGATTCGAGCGAGCCGGTCAGATGAACGAATGAACGCCGGACAATGACGATCTCATCTTGTCCGCTCATCGCCAGCAGCGTGTGGACAATCGGCGGGTATGGTTGCTCACTGGTTTCTACATTCGGCTTTGTTCGTGCGCTCATTGTCTTCCTTTCATGGATACGCTAAGAAGCACTGTAACTACTTGCCTACTTTATATTCTTTGCTTAACACTCCGGCGAAGCTATCCGTTTGATGAATTGAGTCATGCGGCAGTAGTTTGTAAATCCATTTGCGCTTGCCGACGGGCGGCACGGCATTGCACCAACTTTGCGCCGCCGCTGCTTTGCGTTGCACCGTCTCGTCAGTGAGTTCCGCCGCGCTTTTCACTTCCAGCAGATAAAGCGTTTTGTCGTCATCGGCGATAAAGTCCGGGTTATAGTCACCGGCGGCATAGAAGATTGGCATTTGCCCGATGGGAACGCGCGCCCAACGCTTGATCGTCTTTTCGCGGTCAAGAATGTCGGCGAGCCACTTCTCTTGTTTAGAGTCAAATTCCGCTTCGGGGTAAATAGTCTTTTCGTATCCGGTCAGCAAACATTTCTTGCAATCATCATCCGGCGCGTCTTTGTAGTTTGGCGCAACGTAGCCTTGTGGCACGCTCTTCGTCCATGAGCGCCACGCCAGCGTTTCGCCGGTCGGTTGATAAGTGATATGCGTTTCGGCGACAACGTGCTCGTCAATCTGTTCCACAAGGTCGGCGACTATTTCCAGCGCGTGTGACTGAACGATGTTTTTCCATGTCGCGGTATCTTTGTTGATTTGCTTCATGTAGCGGCGAATCAGTTGTGGAACGAGTTTCATATCGCTTGCATCGCTGGTGCTGATGCCGTCCCCTTCATCGAACACCGTGCGGACAAGATAGCGCAAAGGGTCTTCGCTCATCTCGTAAGCAGGAACGTCGAACGTGCGTTGATCCGTACCGCCGAGAATTGTGCCGACGAGTGTTTGCGCTACTTCGCCGAACGCGCGGCGCGGCGTGATGTCGAAATCTTGCAAGCGTCCGGTGCTGCGATAGTCGGCAGCAAGTTTTGGTATTTCGATCAAGTAAGGCGAATCAGTAAGCGGCTCAATGGTGCGCTTTTCTGTTTCGGCTTTGTCTCTCTCTTTGATCTCTTTCGTGCGAATTGGCACGCCGTACTTTGAGGCGTTGGCTTGTGCGTCTCGGACAATTGCGGCGAAGTGGTCATGGGCGGCAATCTCCAGCGTGTCTAACTCTTCGTCGCCCGTCTGCACGTTGAAGGGCAGACGCATCCCGCGCCCGATGGTCTGCTCCGTCAGAATGTCAGACTTCGCGGCACGCAAGGGAATGATCGTATAAACATTTTTCACGTCCCAACCTTCTTTCAGCTTGTTGACGTGAATGACGATCTCCTTGTCGTTGGTCGGGTCTTCCAGCTTGAGCAAACCGGTGATGTCGTCTTCGCGCAACTCGCCGGTGCGCGAGTGTGTGACGATAACTTTGCCTTTGTACTCGCCGCCAAAAAAGTCATCAGATTCAATTGAGGCGCGCACCTGTTCGGCGTGGTTAATGTCTTTCGTGCTGACGAGGACGATAGGCAAGAGGCGCGGCAGTTGATGATTTTCGCAGTAGGCTTCGAGCAGATTCTTTTTGCGCCGATGGCGCGCGATGCCGTCTTGCAGTTGCGCCCGTTCAAACTCTCCGGCGTGCATGTCGCGGCGACCGAGAATGACAGGAATTTTGATGAAGCCGGAAGGCTTCGACGTGTCTTTGAGATGCGTGTCGGCATCACGAATCGCTTGACCAAGATCGTAACGATAGATGATGTTTTTGCCGAGCGGTGTTGCGGTAAACTCCAAGCCGAGCAGAGGCTTGAGTGCGTTGACGGCTTGCATCGAAGCATCGGCGCGGTAGCGGTGCGACTCGTCCATCAGCAACACAAGGTCTGGAAGGTTGGCGAGCAGGTTCGCCATGCTGTCGCCCAAGATTTCGCTTTTGCCGGTTCTGCCGCCGTGAAAGCGACGTTGCTCGTTTTTATTGCTGAATGTCTTTTCGACGTTGAAGACGAAGATGTTGATGTAATCGTCGCCGAGCAGTGACGGCAATCCGCGCAAACGGTCGGCAACTGTCGCGCGCTCGTAGTCGTCGCCGGTGATGAGTTCAAAGGGCGGCATCTCCGTATAACCTTCAAGCGCGTACTTCGGATTGCCGCGCGTGAAGTTGGCGATGGTCTTTTCGTAAACCGTGCTGCCCTTTGTGAGAATGAAGAAGTTGCGCCAGCCGCGCGTCTTGTGAAGGTAGGCAATGCACGCGCCAATCAAGCGCGTCTTGCCGATGGCAGTTGCAATGTGAAAGCCGAACGACGGAAAATTGAAGCTGTCAAACCGCTCAAAGCCGCCGCGCCCAGCCACTTCTGCCTCAATCTCCGATAGCGAAATGCGTAAATCAGGCAAGTCGGCAAGTACCGCGTCAAGCGACTTGAGAGCTGCCTTTTGTGGCGTTCGCAAGGCGAGGTCTTGCGCGATTTGATTAACGATGTTCACGCGACTGTTGCTGCCTCCGCTTGCGTGATGCTCTTGCCCGAAATCGGTTGCAGCAACGCGCGCGGGAGACGCTTTAGTTGCACGCTGTCGGGCATGGAGAGTTTGCGCTTCGACTTGATGCAGTAGAGCGTCAGCGATTCATCTTCGGCGAGTTCAGAGGCGAGTGCGTCAACGTATTCCTGCGTGACGATGCAATCGGCGATGTGCGCGTAGTGACGCCCGCGCACGCCGTGATAGTTGCCGCGTCCAAGTAACTTGAAACCTTCCTGCAAACAAACGGCTTCGATGAGCCGCCCGTTGGTGTAGTTCAAACGCCAGACGCCCGTTTGCGCGTCCTTCTCGATCAAAGATTTGCCGAGCGTGTAATAGCGAAAACCCTCACCGCCCTGCCAATCAACTTCATTTGTGATGCCACCTGCGTCTGTGCCGTCAACTACCTTTTGCAGACGCGGAACGATGTGCGTTTCGCAATGCTCGCCTACTTCACTCATCACGAAACGGCGGTTCATCTTCAGTGCGACTGCGCCCGTTGTGCCAGAGCCACCGAAACAGTCGAGAACGATGTCGCCCTCTTCTGATGCAATCGCAATGATGCGGGCGATCAGTTGTTCAGGCTTGGGCGTCTCAAACGGAATTGTGTTTGGTAAAAGTTCGCGCTGGTGTGCCTTAGCTTGGCGCGTGGTCAAAACATCTGTCCAGATTGTCGGGTATGGGCGTGCCGGTTCATCCGGCGCAGTTTCACGGGTGTAAGGAACCCACCTTTCGTTGCCATTAGCAGCGCGCCGCTTCCAGATTAACCGATCTTCGGCAATTGCCTTACTCACACCAGCTTTGCCCATCGCCCAACACGCTTCCTGTCCGTCGTCGTGAATCGGGTACACATCATTCCCATCTGGATCAGTAACAGGAAAGAACATTGTCGGTCGGTCTTTCCGCAAGCTGTTCTTACCGTTTTTCTTTAACAGGCGGTCGCGGTAGAGCAATCCTGTTTCTTTGTCTTTCCTATAAGCTGCTAATAGGCTTAAATCTTTTTTCTGCTTGAAGTTTGTCGCGTTTGGATTCCGTGAGTAACAAAGAATGTAATCATGGTCTGGTGTAATCGGCACTTTGTTATCGTTCGGGCTATCAACCTTTTGCCAGATGAATGTCGTAACAAAATTTTCACGTCCGAAAATCTCGTCCATTGATGCTTTCAAGTAAGCCTGCTCGCTATCGTCACAGTGAACCCACAAAGAACCATTAGGTGTAAGTAATTCTTTTAGCAACTCTACGCGGTCGCTCATCATGTCCAACCACAACGAATGTTCCAGCGCGTCGTCATACTGCGTGAAGGCTTGCCCAGTGTTGAACGGCGGGTCAATGTAGATGCACTTGATTTGTCCGGCGTAGCCGCTCTTGGCGAGCGTCTTAAGCGCGTAAAGATTCTCGCCACTGATGAGAATGTTATCCGCCGCCGCGTCGCCATACCTTCCGGCTTCGACGAGCAGACGCGGCTGCACTTCATCGTAAGGCACTTGCACCGGCGCGCCCGTCTCTTCATCACGGATCAGCGCGTAGCCGTCATGCTTGCCCGCCCAATTCAACTCTAAATCGAAACTTACAACATTGGGACACTATGCCGCCTTCAAGTTTTCAGCGGCGAGCAACTCTGCGACCACCGCATCAATCTCCGGCGTGTAGTAAATGCTTGACAGTTGATAGGGCCACGGCCCGTTGCGTTTGAGATGCCACTCGACGTCTCCAACCAAATCATTGATCCGCGTCCGCTTGTGGTTGCGCGTGCATTTGTCATGGACATCCCCGAACGCCCGCTCGATCGGATTGGCTTTTGGACAATAACTTGGCAACCAGACAAACTCGAACCGCGGATGATTGGTCAGCCACTCTTCAACCGCCTTCGCTTTATGAATCCGGTAGTTATCCGCGACAAGGTAAATCTTGCTGGCCGTCGCAAACTTTCGATCATGCGCGCGCAACAGGTCGATGACAAGGAAGCGATTCTTCCGCTCAGCCAGAACATGCGTGATCTTCCCCGTCGCGTAGTTGAGCGCACCGGCCAGATACCGCTTCTGATTCTGCCCTGGTGTCATGATCTCGCTCTGCGTTGCTTTCAGCATCCATTCGTAGCCAATCTTGGGCAGCAGATGAATGTCCAACTCATCCATGAACAAGAGGACTTCGGAGGAGCGCAAATGCTCAGCAATGTTGCGGATACGGGCCAGTTTCGTCACCCGCTCCGGATCATCATCACGCGCCACGTGCCGCGCTCGCTTCCACGCATACCCCAAGCTGTGCAGCGTGCGCCGGATAGCCTCGCGCGAGACGCGGTAGTCACGCCGCGCTTTCAACTCCAGAGAGAGCGTCTGGCAACTCCATCTGGTGCGACACCAACCATAGGCGGACGGGGCACGTTTAACGAGCGCCAAAAGCGAGCGTTGCCAACTAAGCAAAGCAGGCGTGCCCACCTCGCTTTCATCACCCAAGAACAAGTTTCCCTGCCGGTAAGCCGCTACGACGCGGTAAACACTCGAACGCGAGCAGAGCAGAAAAGCGGCGATCTCGGTGGGCGTATGGCCGTTGGCGCATAACAACAGCGTATGAATCGCCAGCAAGTAGCCATAGCGTGCTTGACGCAACTGGCGCAGCATCTGCTCTTGTTCTTCAATGGGAATTTCAAGTATGGTTTTTCCAGGCACAGACGGTTCACCTCTTCTACATCAGTTAGGTTGCACTTACCGATGTATCAGAAAGAACTGTTCTGTGCCAATCTCATATGCTCTGATGTAGTGTCCCAATGTCGTGTGTTTCGATTTAGTTTGTTTGCCATGCAATGAAGCGCGGCGGCGCTTCCCCTTTACGCGAAGAACTCGCCGCCGCCGATGATCTGCAATTTCTTGTGAAAGCGTTTGATTGCCCGAAAGTCGCCGTCGTCCGTCACCACAACGACACCGGCGCGGGCGGCTGAAAGCGCGATTAAGACATCGGCGAACAATTCTTGCTTTGCTGCTGCGGTGCGTGACTGTGACTTGCCGCCCGCGTTCTTCTTTCGCTCCTGTGCGAGCAGGTGCAGGATGCGCGTTGCCGGTAGCCAATCGTCCGGGTGCGGCACAATCAACTTGTCATCCGTCGCCGCTCGCTTCCAAGTTTCGACGTAAGCGCGATACTCCTTCGGGTCTGCCGCCGTCATCAACTCCGCATAGACGACGCACGAAAGATGTTGACCGCCCGGCAGCGTGCGCGCATCGCCAAAGACTTTGCCGCCGATGATGTTCGTGTCGAGTAGATATTCTCTGCGGCGCGTCACTTCTTCTTTGTCTTACTCCCGTGTAAGCGTTCGTAAGTCATCTTGTAGGCACGCAAAGATAGTTCTTCGAGCGTCATCTCGCTTGTCGGCTTCGTGCGCGTTGCGCTCCTGTCGCCGTTGGTTGATGTCGTGCTTTTATTTCGCGCCGCCGTGCGTGCGCCTTTGGTCGGCGGCTTCGTCGCTCGCTTCGGCGCTGTGTTTGTTTGGCTTGCCATAAATATCACCTCCTCAAGATTTCGTCGGCGTCTTTCTCCTCGCCCTTGTCGGCGCGGACGTAGCGGCGACTTGTGCCTGCTTCGGTGGTCTGCCGGGCTTGCGGTCGGCGACAAGTCTTAAATCATCTTCGTTAATCAGATATGTGCCGCCGAGCATCTGCGCCGGTAGCCGCCCGCCCCTAATCAACACTTGCACGCGGGTCTGGTGAATGCCGAGACGTTCCGCCGCGTCTGCTGTGGTAATCAGTTTCATAGCCCCACTTGTACACGCAAATAAACTATCTGTCAATGCGTTTATTTGTATTGACTAACTATCCGTATTCGCGTATAGTTTCTTTCGTCAGTCAACACCACTCGAAACGGAGAGACAATCATGATTCAACTTACATCAGCCGCAACACTCCAGAACGCGATCACGAAAGCGCGCACCGTTAAACCCCGCGTCCACGTCAACCGCTTTGGCTCCTACGCCGTCACGAACAAGCAGACCGGCGCGACCTACACCGTCGAATGCATGAAGCGCGATGGCAAACGGTTCGCGCACTGCACCTGCAAAGCTGGCGAGCGCGGTCAAGGGTGCTACCACCTGGTGGCTGCCGTGTCCGCTCACCTTCAACTCGCGCAAGAGCGTGCCGCGTTAAACTTCTAAAACAAACAAGCCGCGTCGGGTCTTGTACACCCGACGCGGCTTTTCCCTTCAACCGTCAATGTCAGTCAACACTTGAAAGGATCAGCAATGAGTGTAAGCAAAAGGCACTACGAACAACAACCCACCACCGCCGAGCGATTACAGAATGCCCAAAGCCGTGTTAAATTCGCCCTCAGACGCGCCGACGAGGGCGAAGCGACCTTCGAGACGCTTGACGAGATTTCACGCGCTCTAATCGCCGCTAATAGCGATTTGGAGATCGTCTCCATCGAACTCGACGCGCTGCTTCATTGCGCCGTGTAAGTTTCTGCAACCGTAAACGGCAAGCCGGGCGCGTCCTGCTCACGGATGCGCCCTTTTTTAGGTGACGAATTTCTGGCAGTTCGTCATGCTCCAGCACGCGCAAAAGCCATAAAGCACGAAATCAGACCCACAGAACGGAAGAGGGCGTATCTGCCTCGCCACTTGCGGTGACGGATAATCACACTCTTGTCGGTTTATGTGAGGGAATTTGACAGATAATCAGTAGTTGTGCCGCCACACTCAGGGTTAAGGTTATAAAAGCGAGAGGAGATTATCTTGAGCAAGCAAACTGAGCTAAGAGATAGATTTCTATCCACAGTTACACACATTAATAGTGTCAGTTCTAAAGTCACAAGTAACACAGTAGCGCGTGGTCATCGGATTTTTGTTTCTCCTGATAAATACAAACTATATGAGGGTCTATTCCTCAGCGCGTGGACATACTGGGAACAATTCATCAGACAGCTAATGATAGCTGACTTAGCTGACTTACCCCGTAGCGTACTGACAAGAGAAGTCAGAGCATTTCGTACGAGGAATGCTAATGATCGGTTGGCGCAACTGATACTTGATCATCCCGACTCTGACAGATGGGTAGAGTGGTCATCTGTCAATATCATAATTAAAAGGGCTAATGAATACCTCCCGGCTGGACATAGGTACGCTGCATTGCAACCGGTTCAAACTGATTTCCACAAAATGAAGCGAATAAGGAATGCCGTAGCGCACAAAAGCGACAAGGCATGGGTTGATTTCAAGGGAATGATTACATCCCCGCCATTTTCGCTTACGCCAACACAAACACGCGGGGTAACGGTAGGGAGATTTCTATCAGATCATAATTGGAATGGTTCAAGTGTCCTTGAACAATCCTTAACCATTACGGAGACAACCGTAAGGAACTTAATTCCTTGATCGGCGCGGCACAACAAGTCGCTGGAGGGAACGGCGAATTAGCTTGCTTTTCATCCGCGAGACTTACGTGTAGCTGCGTTGTGTGCGCCGCCCCTCAGCTCCAGCGTTCGGCTCGCACTTCCAATGTAAGAGTATGGAGATGAGAATATGAAGCGATTTACCACAATGGCTGTGGTTGGAGCTTTATGGTTGGGATGGATAGTCGGCTGTACTGTTCCACAACGATCAAATTTAGGGCAAAATACAGCTACGCCTACAACCGCGTCATCTACACCGAAATCAGTCTCTGGAATAAATGCTGTTCTTGATATTCCTGACGGATTCAAGCCCGTTTATAAAATCTTGGAAGTCAAGGACGTAAGTTTCAAAAATCCGAACACTCTTTCAATCGTCTCAAGAAAAACTGTAAATATCTCATTGCCAGACGGACTAGATCGCACAGCCCTTGAACTCAACATGAAACAGGCGGCAAAAGAGCTATATGAAAAAGAGAAGCCCGATGCCCTGATGGTTTACGGTTATAGACATGGTGAATCAGCAAACACACCTTACACCGTTGCGATGCTAACATTTGCTCCTTATGGAGATTGGGGGAAAGCAAGCGAAAAGTCTTCTCTCGACAGTTACAAAGCAGTTATTGAAGTCAGAGACGCTTATTTGTTCAAACCTGCCTCTAGCGGAATGACTGTAATTCTCGAATATGGTGGAACAGCTAAAACCAGCGTAGAAATTTATAAGAACAGCCGCGATGCTTTCAAAGACATTAATAAAATTGGCGAACTTCCTAATGGCACAATTGCAAAGGTTTTAGATAAAGGCGAGTATCAGCTTAGTCCGACGGAGAGATTTCCCATGTATAAGATAACAGCCACATACAATGGGAAAACATCTACAGGCTGGGTTTTTGCTGAAAATACCAAAATTTATGCAGAGGCTACACAGTAATCCTCGTGCGATGCCGATCAACTCCTTCAACCCGACCGCCCTCAGCTTGCGTTTCATCAACCTTCGCTGCTACATCTCAGGTTGTCGCTCTCGTCGGGCGGCGGGTTAATTGGGTGTTAACCTTTCCAAAAAAACCCATAAGCTCCGTTATCGGATTCTATTTATTTCGGCTCTGTGTCGGCGCTCGTTGCGGCACTCATTTTCAAGAGCCAAAGCACAAGATATTGTGATCGCTGCTCGCGCTCTGTAAGCCGCGTCGTGACAATTAGCGGGCGTTCTTCACGAAAGCATCAACCACTAAATCTTGTGGTAACTTTTCACGCCGAAGAATCGAGAAAGAAAACTAAAAAGTTGGCACGGTTGACCGCATCGTCGATGTCACCGGCGGAAGTCAATGATGACCCTTCGGTGAGCGAAGCCGCCACCGCTCCCAATCTTTTCGGGCGATGTTCTACCCTGATTTCGCGCGCTGTCGGTCGCGCAAAACCTGCGCGATTTCCGCGCCGCTTTGGTCAGCATTGTTGCGCCGCGTCTCCCATTCCTTGGGCGTCAGAGTGCCATCCGCCAACATGCCGAATCCGTACCCGACGAGGTAACGCACGCGCGCCAGTTCTTCGTAAATCAGCCGCTCGTTTTTGGTGAATGAATCGTCTGCCGTCAAGTGTTCAAGTGACACGTTTCGACACCACTCGTTGACGTTTTCCGCGCCCCTCGCCGCTGCCAATTCGGCGAACTTTTGCCACTGACTTTCGGGCACACGGAACGATACGACGCGCGTTTCTTCTGCTTTTTTCATCACCTGAAATGATAAACAATTGGTTGTCTACAATGCAAACAGAATGTTTGCATTGTAGACAGAGAAGTCCATAAGCCCAGTGATTGCGGTGGTTACGTTTGTAAACAAAATGTCTACAACATATACATCCCGGCGGGGGTGACGTGTCTCACAAAAATCAGGTGCGAAGCGCCTTCCGCTCTCCTCCTCACGGAGCTAGGGCTTTCATCGTGCGCAGGTTGTTGATCCTTTTTGCCGCACTCGCCGCTTCTGCACGCGACTCCATCAACCGCGTCGCCGCCGTC
>MWWH01000290.1_pt1 | contig 14246 bp, 16 predicted proteins | sample 1047231 | NCBI WGS metagenome assembly MWWH01 (sample SAMN06349967, study PRJNA376086) | soil metagenome | isolation source: MG3-2 sample Antarctic (ecotone) soil | place: Antarctica | collected 2015-01-13 | reverse complement strand
TAACTGAAGTTTGTATTCTCTAAAAGACATACTGATGGCTTCTTCAGGTTTGTCAAAGGTTGCTATTACTTGAATGCGGTTAATTCTATTTATCCAACGCCTGATTACAGATAACCGGTTTTGTCGTGCCCATCCATAAGAAAATCCACCCCCTTTTTCCTGCTCTGTTTCCTGTTGCTTTATCTTAATATGAGCTTCGCATAATTCTAATAGCCTGATGTAGCCAGAGGGCGACACGAGGGGTAACAAGTCTCGTAATACCCAAAAGGGAATGTGGTTATAAGGGTCACGGGTAGAAGTAGATGTTACATTTCGAGGGTTAAAAATATAAAACATCCATTTTGAGACAGCAGACCACATATCATTACTCCAGGGTTCCGGACAGCCAGAGAGTGCTTCCAAAATAGAGTATTGGCTGCTGTTTGTAACTATTGCATCGTGCAGAAAGGCAATAGCTTTATGTTCTGCGCTGGGAGATTGCATAGTTTAATCAGTCTTTCAGGCACTACTTAAAACAGGTTTTTCTTAGCTCGACTTTATTCATAACTATCATATAAGTCAAGCTAAGAAAAGCCTGGCCGAAAAATATTAGAACAAGTGTTTACTACTTTGCCCGTCATTACAGCAATGTTGACTTTCCGCCAATTATTTACTAAACTCGGAGTACAGCATATGTCCTTCACACGACCTGCAGCGAGTGTACTTGTGGCCGGCCCAGCTTAAGAGAGTGACCCACTGAGTATGTCCGCACTCGCAAGTTACCTGACACCGTGACTGACACGTTTCGCGGCCCGGCTCGCGATAAACGCTAGCCACCTTGAAGCTAACCGGCGGTCGCTGCGAAATAGGCGAGTATACAAGTTTACCCTGGCAGCCTGAGCAGAGGACGAAATTATGGCGAGCCCAGGCTCCTGGATAAAGGGTCTGGGTCTGGCCGCATTCACAACGCACAAAAACGGTCGTGTTGCCACGGCTGGCCCGTGTGACCTTTAGCATCTTATAAGCCTTGACCACCGGTGGCTCAGTCAGTACTACCTTTTGGGTCTTGCGCATGCCTATGTCTGCATTAGACGAGGCTCTATAACTATTCTTCAGGTTCACTCTGAACCAATCGCCAATCCTCGACCCTATCGACTTACTCCTTTCGGTTATTAGCTTCATCGGGCTAGACCTTCATGGTATCCGCAATCAACAGCATTAGAACCACTACCTGTACTGGCATACAGATGTACTATCCATCTGCTATCTGGCTGTTGTTATGTACATATGGCCGGACCTAAAAGGGAGATACTAATGGACAGAGCCAGGAGGCCACTTCGCCTGGCTCTTTATATCACATTCACCATCCTATTTTTTAATTCCATTTCCTGAGCTTTTTAGCCTTTCTCCCCATGTACTTTATGTTTTTATTAAAATGGATGCTATAGTAATGTATATCCCCTATATACCCTTGTACTGGTCGAGATTGGCTTGAAAAAAGAATGGAGTATTGATTTGATTATCGCAGCTCGTTATTCTTTTAATGGAGGCGCAGAGGCAGTTAGAGAAAAATATCCTCATCTGCTGGCCGAACTAGAAGCCGCAATTGCAGCAGTAGATGCTGAAGCACATCGAGTAAAAGAAAGCAAAGAAAAAACCATGATGGGGCAAATGCTTTACAGTCCCGTTAGTTTGAATAAGGCTATAAAAGAACCTCTGTTTGAGCAGGGTTGGTTAAACCATCGGGTAGTGTGCCAATATTCAAGTGAGTATTACACACCAGAATATGCAGCGACCATAAGTGAAAACACAGGTTTTCGAGATATGGATTTTGTAAAGGAAAAATTAGGAGTAGAAGTACAGTTCGGAAAATACTCTTTTATGGTTTATAACGTTGCTGCCAAAATGACTATATTCCGAAATCTAGGCTATATTGATGTAGGGATTGAGGTAGTTCCTGCAAAAAGATTTGCGCTACAAATGTCTTCTGGCGTTTCCTATTTCGAGCAGTTCGTTTGGGATTTAGAGAAACGTGGCGTAGCTGATATTGATGTACCGGTACTTATTTTAGGTATAGACAGTAATATTCCTGGAGATGGTAAACGTCCGCGTGGTGATAGGCTTCTCAAAAATATAGAAGCCGTTGAATATAGCAAGGAAATAATCTAAACAGGAAAAAAGCAGGGCTGAGAGTTATCCCAGCCCTGCTTTTTTTAGCGGAAATTTCCAGCAACTCTACTAATCATTTTACCCTTTTGCATCAGGTAGAGTTACCCAGATAGCTGGAATCTGGCTTACTTTCTCACGACCAGTGGGGGTATGGACCGGTTTACCTAGCTGCCGATAAGGAAGCACGCCTGCCTGAAAATCAGCAAACCTCTTTTTTGTTATTTCAATGTATTCCTGCTCTTTTTCACAACCAACAGCCTTACGGTTATTTAGCCTTGCCGCTAAAAGGGCTGAGCCAACTCCTGCAAATGGGTCAAGTAACCAATCATCTTCATTTGTTAAGGCTAAAACACATCTTTCCACTAATTCTATAGGGAATTGGCAGGGATGTGCTGTTTTCTCAGGATGGTTGGATTTTACGTTAGGGATTTCCCAAACTCCTGATTGCCACTCTTCTTGCAAACCGGTCCAAAAATCAGAGGGGTTCTTTCCTAAGGGGTTGCCGGATGGCTGTCCTTTCTTATCACCCTTATAGTGGAGCTTTCCAGGATACTTTGAAGGAACGCGAACAGTATCTAAGTTAAAAGTGTAATCATCACCTTTGGTAAACCAGAGCAGCACTTCATATCTTCCTGAAAACCGTTTCGATGCGTGTAAGCCGTGTTCAAAATGCCAAACAATCCGATTACGTAATTTTAACCCGTGCTTTTTGAACAAAGGGTAGTAATATATATCCAAAGGGAAAACTTCTGAGTCTTCAATATAATTACCTACTTGCCAACAAAGTGAACCTTGCGGAGATAAAACTCTGATTAACTGTTCAATAATGGGGTTGAAATCTTCTAAATATTTATCAAGTTTTGCTGCCTTTTCGTACTCCTTACCTAGATTATACGGGGGTGAAGTAATAACAAGCTTGATGGAGTCATCCGGTATATCCTTTAAGGTATCTATACAATCGCCAGGAGCAACTACTAAATCAGAGTTTAGACTAAAAGTATCTGCTATATCTACTTCAACGGGGATAACATTTCCATTCCATAAAAGCAACTGCGGTGACTTTTTTGGCATCAAGAACTTCTTTCTTTTATATAAAATTCTGCCTGAACATCACTAACTCCTCGGTTGTCCCTTTACTGCCATATCCTCAAAACATGACCATGGAGCCACAAGTAACCTAAAAAAGTAGTCTCTGCTGACTAGCCTTTGGTTATAAGCCGTATAACTGACATTTAACGGTTACTGTTTTACTACTGCTAAACCTTAGTTGACTCTGTATATCATAGCTCAAAAAACCTTGTGGTAGTAGTCTATGTCGCACTGCTAGAACCTCTTCAATCTTCATCCTGTTCAGCTTTACCGTCCGAGTCTTTTACTGTTCGCTACTCACCTTCATCATACCTCGTGTTCGCGATGAAACCATCGGTACAGCCAGGACCGCTCCTTTGGCGGGTGTGGTGGTGCTGGTGACTCGCTAACCGCTTGGATGGGTAATTCTGCCTCTAACACCTTGCGAACCTCCTGAGCAGCCTCATGGCTGTAAGCCAGGCTAACTTCTAGCCGTTCTTCAAGGTTCTTAACTCGCTCACGCAACATACCAATTTCCAGCGCCGCCTCAATAGCTTCTTGCCGCCGGTCCTCTTGCACTCGGCCTAATTCAGTGAGCAGATTATTACGCTCTTCACGCAGGGCCATAAGCGACATAACAGCCGCCCGGTTTTCTTCTTTTGACTTACTCAGGGTGTTAGATTTATTGGCCGGTACATCTTCGCCGTTACTGTCATTTTGCTGTGTTTGGACATTTTGCCGTCCAAAGTCATTCTGGATGCCAATGTCAGCAATTCGGCGCAGCCTGGCATCTTCAACGCTGGCCTGGCTAATAAGCTGGCCGTGTTTCTTGCCGTTGCTAACAAGCTCTCCGGCCTCAATAAGCCGGTAGACGGACCGCAAGTTCATACCTAGCATTTTAGAAGCACCGGCTGGCGTGACCCAATCGGTTTTGACATACTCGGAATTGGCGCTATTTGCTGTTTTGTCTGTCATTTTAGGTCAAAGCAATTTATGTCAAAAGGTAATTAAGAAAAGAGAAGAGGAATGCCAGGCCCGACCTGGCGGTGTATACCTGGCATAATAGCACACTGCTGGCTGATTTTGCTGTTCTTTGACTTCCTATCAAGGTCAATTTGCTGTCAGCATTTTGCAGCAAAAGAAAAGCGCCGCCCGGTTAAGAGCGGCGCTGGCCTGCAGGAGCGGGCCGGGGGCTAGAATGGTAAGTCTACTACTACTTCAATCGGACCAGCCGCCCCGGACTGAGACCGCCTGACACAATACCGGGTACTACCGCCGGCGGCCTGCTCCATTTCGTTAAACGCCTGACTTATTTCAACCGCCTGGCTGAATGTAACGCAAGCGTCAACCTCTTCCACTAGAACGGGGCTAAATGGGCCGCTGTCGGGGTTGATAGATATAAGCTCCCAGTTGTATACCGGACTGCTATCAGCCGGGTTAAAAGCCTCATAGCCGGCGGGTGTAATCCAAACCCGGTCTTCCGTGGAGCGGGCCTGCTGGCCGGATTGGATACCGGCCTGAAAGCGGTTTGTAGAGGTTCTCATTTCTAGTGCCCTCCTAATTCCCGAACAGGCAGGCCCGGTCGTGAGCCAATTCTAACGCGCACTCATCACAATAAGCCCCAGCCTCAGCCAGCCGGTCACACCACTTCTTAGCGCACTTGCCGGCGGCGATAGCTTCCTGTTCGGTTAAAGGCCCGGTCCACTGGCCGGAGGCTATATCCTCATCACTCAGGAAAACGTAATCAGCCGGCGCTGGCTCTGGCTCTGGCTCTACCTCTACCGCCGGCTGGCTGGGAGCGGCCAGAGCAGCCGCCTCCCTTCTCGCTGTCCACTGAGCCTTGTAAAGACCGGCCACGCTTGCGCTATGGTAGCAAACCAGGCCTTTTTTGCTATTCGCCTGGCACTCGCACTCAACTATCAATTCAGCCGCGCTATTGAAACTGAAGCGCACTTCGTACCGCTGGCCGGGCTTGGAACCGGCTACCAGGAAGCGGCCATAGCCGGTTATACGGGCCAGGGGCTTGACGCTCCGGGCTTTAGCTACGGCACGCTCAACGCTCTTCCGGTCAACCTGATTAAATACTAACATCTGCTATAATCCTCAAGCCTCCGGTCGTGTTCCTAGCACTACCTTTGGCACTTGCTCTCTGGCGTTCCTAGCGCCGGGGAGCTTTTTGTATCTTCTATATAGAATTATATAGTATTACTAAAGAAAAGTCAAGAAATGTAAAGAAAAGTCAAGAATTAAAAAATCTTATTGAGAAAACCCTTTACTTCCTGTTACATAAGGGTTATAATTTAGTCGGTAGACACACAAAATAACAAAAATAGTCAGAAGCAAGTCGCAGGAGGTAAGTGGAGTATGCCTAAAGAGGTTGAGAGTGAGGTTTTTTTAACGGTAGAGGAAGCTGCTGAGGCTTATCCCTGGCCTATGGCTACGCTCTACTATTTTCGGACTTTAGGGCTGCTTGATAGCTACAAGTTTGTAGGGGATAGACGAACATACTGGAAGGTAAGCGAACTGGAAGCGGTCAAGAACCGGCCAGCAGAGGCAACAAAACGAGGCCCAAAAAAAGAAAGCCACCTGGTAACGGCTAGTTAGACAGGTGGCGCAAGGTGATAAGAGTGTTTACGGCGCTCTTTCCACAGGTGGAGTATATCAGAAGTGTTCACCCTGATTATCCGGACCGGCGATAAAGTGCTGTCGGACCGGCCAGCAAGAGCCGCTTGAGAACGCTTTTGGTCGTAAAAACGTAATATTACGACCAAATGTAAGCCCTAAAATCGGTCTGATTTCTCACACGATGAGAATAAATAGCTTGTCGGACCGGGCCTAAAATGGTATCTTTGACCGGTAAACTAGAAATTTAGTGCTAGGGAAAAATTATTAAGTGAGAGGAATTTCAGGCTACTAAGGAACAAGCCCCAATTCTGGAAAAATTGAGGCTTGTGGTGGAAAAGCAACAACTAAATTATTGCTGTGATATTTTCCATATGTATATAAAATTATATCACAGATTAAAGAAGAAATTCAAGGTTAGGCTTACCACCGCTCTCTTAGAACCTGATTGGACCGCAAAGCGCGTCAAATCAACGGCTGAACCGCCAATTAAAATAGCGCCCGGTTCCCACGGCTGGCAGGCTGTGAGGGGCGCTAAAAATCTAAGAGAGGGCAAGCCAAGTATACCACAACAGTGTATTAGTGACTATAACTCAATTGGCACTATACAGACTGAAGTGATAACCGATGCTTGCCTCTCAAAGAAAAAGAGAGGCAGACCTTGAATAACCTAAGGAAAAAAGATTACACACCGGCCAGCACCGCCGGCCAGCACCGGCCTGCGCCACTAGCGCCACCCTCAGACCTGGCAACGGCCAGCGCCACCAACGCCAACCTGAAACGCCTAACGGACCGCTTTGGTGAGGTATTAGCCGGCCTAAGGCGGCTCTCACTCACCCACCACTCCACCGAACACTCCGCAGAGTTCACTACCTTAGAACGCAAGATAGCTCATATCCTGCTGCTTCAGGAACAGGCCGCAACTGCTACCGCAACCTCAGAAAGTGAGGCGGCAAACTAATGAAAGTAGCAGTATGCCGCTCAGTCATAAATAAGAGCAAAGACTTTGAAACGCTGGCTACCGGCTTTGTGGGCCTGGATTTAACACAAGCCGAACTTGCCCACGAAATAGACCAGGGCCACGCCTTCACCACTCACCACACTGGCCGGCGACAGGCTGAGAACTTCAATGGGGCCGGTTTTGTCGCTCTGGACTTTGATGACGTGCTGACTGCCAATGTCGAGTTCATTATGGGTGATGAGCTTGTAGCCGACCATTACGGTATCTTCTACCGCACACCAAGCCACACACCACAAAACCCACGCTTTAGGCTCATATTTCAGCTTGGGCAACCGATAGATGATGCCACCACCTACCGGCGCACCGTGGCGGCATTTATGTGGCGCTTGGGAACCGGTGGCGCTGACCGAACCTGTAAAGACCCTTGCCGGCTGTTCTATGGCTCTAAAGACAGCCAGCCTACAGTGACCGAACACGTAATACCCTTAGAACTGGTAGAGGATATTTGCAGCCAGCACGAGGCTTATTTGGAAGCTCAAGCCCAGGCCAGACCAGCAGCGCCAGCCAGACTAAACGGACCGGCCAACAACAGCACCGGCCAGGGCAACGGTAGCGACAAGGGCAAAAAAGCATACCTGGCTAAAGTGCTGGAAGCTCAGTGTGACAAGGTAAGACAGGCCGGCAAAGGCCATCGACACGAAACGTTAAGGGGAGCGGCCCGATTGATGGGCGGCTATCTGGCCGGTGTATCTTCGCCTCAACTGCTGGAAGAGTACGATGTTCGTAGCCAGCTAGAAGCGGCCTATAGCACTCACTCTGACCTGAACCAGAGAGAAATGCTTAATACAATTTCTTGGAGCTTAGAAAGAGGCCAGCGTGAGCCGTTATACGTGCCTGACTTGACGCCAGCGCCAACGCCAGCGCCGGCCAGAGCAGCTAAAGCTAAAGGACCGGCTGCGGTTGGACCAGCCACTAGCGCCGGCCAGGACCAGGGCCACGGCCAGAAAGTAGACCTGGAAACTGGTGAGGTTATAGAACCAGGTCCGGGGCCGGTCCCTGAAGTTGATAGCGACAGCGCATTGGCTGAGTTCGAGCCTAATGATGAGGGCAATGGCGAAGCCTTCCGGTCAATCTACGGTGATGACTTCCTGTATTGCGGCGCGTTTGGCTGGCTGTCCTGGAATGGCAAGTTTTGGGATGCTTCACTGGCTGAGGCCCGGCTTGACGCTAAAGTTACTGAAGTGCTACGCCGGCGCAGACTAGCCGCAGTTCTTTATAGCAAGGAAGCCGTAGTAAAGGCCAGTATTACGAACCGAGGCCGTATCAATGCCTGTATTGAGGGATTACGGCAACGACTCGCAGTCAGTATAGACGATTTCGATAACAATCCAGACCTGATAAACTGCCAAAACGGAGTGGTGAACCTAAAGACCGGCCAGCTAATCAGCCACGATAAAACTCAACGCTTCACATACTGTATCCCGACTTCTTACAATCCCGGCGCTGATTACAAGCCCTGGACTGACTTCTTATCTCAGGTAATCGGTGACGGCGCTGAGGTTGTAGATTACCTTCAAAAAGCGGTTGGTTATAGCCTGACCGGTCATACCTCCGAGGAATGCCTTTTCTACTGCTACGGTCCGACACGCGGCGGCAAAGGCACATTCACCGAAGCTATGCTGGAACTGCTAGGTTATCCTCTGACCTCAGAAGTAGATTTCAATACCTTTACGGCCACCAGGGACGGTGATAGCTCTAACTTCGACCTGGCTCAGCTACGGCCAGCCCATATAGTCTTTGCCAGTGAAAGCACCAGATACAGACCTCTCAACGCGGCTAAGGTCAAAGCCCTCACCGGTGGCAACCGGGTACGCTGCTGTTTCAAGCATAAAGACTTCTTTTCTTACCGGCCACGTTACTCTATCTGGCTCACTTCCAACTGGCCGGTCAACGGTGATGTGGACGATGATGCCCTTTGGGGCCGGTTGAGGGTAATCTCATTCCCCCATACTTACCTGGGCAAAGAAGATAAGTCACTCAAGCAGCGCATCAAATCCCCTGAAACGTTAGAGGGCATTCTGACCTGGGCGGTTGAGGGCGCTATGGCCTGGTATAAGGCTGGCAATAACGGCTTAAAGGCTCCTGAACAGATTAACACCGCTACGGAAGCTCAGCGGAGCGAGGCCGATTATGTACAGAGCTGGCTGGATGAGTGCTGCGACACCAGCGATAAAACCAGTTGGGAAAGCCACCCGAATATCATTTCTTCTTACCGGGAGTGGTGCAACCTAAACGGAACTGAGCCAAAAGGGATGAAGCAGCTTTCAACCACCCTCCGCACTAAGGGATTTACTACCGGTGTCCAGCACAAGATTGACGGTGTGAATCATAAAGGTGTCCAGGGTATCAGGCTTTTAGCCAGGGCCAGAGGATAGGATGAAAGATGGAAAAGGTAACGCAAGGGTAACGGTAACGCAAGGTAACGTAGTTTCTGGGTTTCTCTTACAATTTTTTTCTCATAGAGATTTCTCCGAAAACTACGTTACCTTGCGTTACCGTTACCAGACTAAAATAATAAATCGTGCCTAAAAGAGAAAAAACTTTATAAAAAAGAGAGTAAAAACCGATATGAAAAAAGCTGAAACTGAAAAAGAAGCTGGAGCCGGCCAGGGCACGAGCAAGAGCAGGGCTGGCCGCAAGAGCGTTTGGAGCCAGGAATTGCAGGATGATATATGCAGCCTACTGAGCGCCGGCCTTTACATCCGGACCGCTTGCGGCCTAGCCGGGCTTCATTACTCGACTTATTATGCCTGGGATAAAGAAAATAATGAATTTTCCAACGCTATAAAAAAGGCCAGGGCGCAAGCGGAGACTACATCCATACTCAGAATACGTAAAGCGGCGGCTGGCGGCAATATCCTGAGCGTGACCGAAGTGACCTACCCTGACGGTCATACGGAGAAAAGGACCGTCTATCAAGCCTCACAATGGCAAGCTGACGCGTGGTATCTTGAGCGGTCATACCCCAACGACTACGGCAAGGCCCGGCAAGAACTGGCACTGAGCATAGTTAAGCCTAATAAGCCGGTGGAAGAAATGACAACCGATGAAATCAGGGAATTTATCGCCAGTACAAGCGGCCTGGACTGACTGATTGAGCTAGTTATGCGAGAGGCCGGCGCTGGACCGACTGACTGACTGACTGACTATTGATGATGATGATAATGACAAACAAAAGAAAGAAAGGATAGGATTATAAAAATGAGCGTTGATTACTTCCACGAGAAACAGTTAAACAAGCGGCTGGCTCAAGCGCCGGCTGCGGAGCGCAAAGCCTGGGAACAGACCGAGCAAGACCGCCTGGCCGAGCTGGAAGCCGAAAAGGAACAGAGCAGGGCTGAGAACGCAGCAATCAGGGGCAATTACCTGGCCGGCCTGGAACAGCAGAAAGCCGAAAGGCAAAAGCAGGACGAGGCCCAGGAAGCCAGAGAACGCACTGAGAAGGAAACCGGGGTAAAGGCCAGATACCGCCTTTCTTATCTCCAGGCCGGAGGGTCGCCGGAGGGCTTCGATAAGGCGTGGCCTAAGATGTACGAGGACTGGTTAGCCGAGGAAACCAGGCACTCGCTAGACGACCTGAAAAACAGCCTGAAAAGCCTGTACCGCTAACTAATCAGCGCCGGCCACCAGACCAGACCATACCACATCAAGGCCGTGCCAGCCTTCTTCTCCTGACAGGGGCGTGCTTGCTTGCTTGTTTGCTAAAAAGCGGCGGCACGTCCCTTTATTTTGCCTTTGCCCTGGCTGGTTAGTCGCTGGCTGGCTGATTATAGGCACAGCCGGGAAGCAGTTTGAGGTCAATATTATGTCTGTAAATGCGGCTTTAAGGACACAATCCTGCTGGAATAACGCTTCAGGGCCGGGTTACTTCGCCCGGTTGCTTATATTGACTAAACAGCACCAGCCGGCTTAGTAGGGTAAAGCGTCTTACAATCATTCCAAGCAGCCTCATAATCAGGCCCATGCCTCGCATAACTTCCGTAGACTGCCATTGCTATACTCAGCCTGATTATTTCTTTTTCTGAAACCCTATCTCCTAACCGCTCCAATCGCTCCATTTGTTTTATAAACTCTTGGGCTTTTGACAAGGCGGCCTGTTTATTACCTCTTTCTTGCCCGTCTACTTTCTGGTAAGCATCTATATACTGCTCTTTTTCCACTTTAAGGTAAACTCGCACTGGCGGTTCGAGCGTGTTAAGAGCTTTGGCTTCAATAAAAACTACATCCGTAGCTTTAACGGGGCGATAATCAAATTCAATAATACGGTTTTTCATACCTGTTCCTTACAAAAAGGAGTCAACTAGAACCTGAAGCTCTAAATATCTTCAGGTTGTTTTAGGTTTATCAGACTTTGGAGAAATTCTTTTGCCAGGTTACTATTTATATTAGTACTGAAATTTCCACTAAATATAAAAGCATAATCGCTAGTTAGTTGTGATACTCCTCTTGAATTCCGGCCAGCCCAGTGAGGTTGTATGCGTGTATATTCTATAATTTTCTGGTCTACAATAGGTACTAATCTAGTAGTTAGCTTTTTTTGTTCAATATCTATACCGATAAAATAGTAGCAAATAATTATGTTGCCTTTTGCTAATTGTTTTAACACCTTGTCAACATTGTACCCTTTAGGGCTTGAGCTTAAATTTTTAAGCTTAGTTTTTACATCCACCAAAACTTCATATCCAATTATAAGCTTAAATTTCAGGTCATCTAATCCGTGAAAATTGCCAACCTGGGTAATGATTTGTTCTATCTTATTACCACGCTCGTTGACATTATCAATTGCCGCAGCTTCTAGGATTAACGCCTCGTTATCACTTACTGTTTTGTCTAGCTCAGTTTTTATAGCTAAATAATCAGGGTCAAGTAATAAAGATTGTGCTAAATCCACGCTCGCTAGAATTTTTTCTACTTCAGCTTCAGTTGGTGTATACCTAACTCCGGCAGGTTCAATATTATGTGTAGCCTCAACAAGAAGTGCTAAATTGTCATCCCACGTAGATTTTTGGTGAATAGAAAAAAGAGCTTCAAAATTCGCCGGTGTATTCTCTAAAACAATATCTAAACCGTTCTCAATGGTGTCGTATTTACGCAAAATGTTAGAACCAAGAAAGCTACCTTTTATATTATCAACTCTAAGACTTTGTGAGCTATGACTTATTTTGTTAACAAAAGTTGAATTCGCAATAAGTAGCAATATTCTATTAGGGCTAACAACACAAACTAAAAATGGCAGGTGGTCATATTTTTTTAATCTTGCCAGGCCAAGTATAACATTGGAAAAAGAAGGGTTATTACTATTATTAGTCGAAAAACGGATTGAAAAAAAAGGGCCGGTATAAACCGACCTTTCTTTCGTTAGATTGAATTCTCTTGCTACCTCTTCAGCTAATTTCTCTTTTGAGAAATTAGAGTTTTGGCTTTTATAAGTGTCAATAAAATCTACTAACCTAGAAATCCAAGACGTGTTGTTGTTCGGCTGGCTCTGGTTGTGTGAGGTCAGAAATAAGCTCCTTGCTTTTAATCCTACTTTTTTTAGTAAAAGCTAGGGTGCTGCTTGCTTTATTTTGTAATGAGAGAGTATTTCTCTCCCAGAATACACCCTCATAGAAACCTTGTATAGTCTTATCTTTATTAGCTAACTCTAGTCTCCGTTCGGACAGAAGGCAGTATTCCTCATTTAGTTCAATGCCCAGGTAAGACCTTCCAAGCTTTTTAGCTACTACGGAAGTAGTTCCACTTCCAAGAAAAGGGTCCAATACCACATCATTTGGATTGGTACTGGCTAGTATCAGTTTAGCTACCAGCTTCTCACTTTTCTGGGTAGGATGGTCGGTATTTTCAGGCATTGACCAGAATGGAATCGATATGTCGGTCCAGAGATTTGAGGGATGGGTATCTCTAAATCCACCATCTTGGGTATCTTGCCAGTCTTTAGGAGTACCATCGCCATTTCTGTATGGGGCTATAACCTTCCTGCGAACTTTAACAGCATCGAGGTTAAAGGTATAATCGTTAGACATAGTACAAAACCAAATATCCTCACTTGAGTTTTTCCAGTTTGTTTTTGCACCTCTTCCTTTTTCACGCTCCCAAGTTATCCTATTGCGAACAATAAAATATGAGGAAGCAGCGGTGTATATAGAAGCAGAAGAAAGCCAGTCACCACATATATAAATAGACGCATTTAGTTTTAGAAGGGGTTTTAATACCTTGAAAACCCCATCAAGCCAGAGCGTGTATTCATCAACACTGCGCCGTGAGAATGTTTGACCGTTAAAATCTTTGGTTAAATTATAAGGTGGGTCAAGAAAAAGAAGGTCGACAGATTTAGCAGGAAGTCGCTTGGCAATTTCTAGCGTATCGCCACAAATGGTTCCTTGCGGTAAGTTTTGAATTCCTTCTACCGGTAAATCCCTTATAATCAGTGGAAGTAATCTCAGTTTATCTTCCTCTGTAAGTACAAGGGTACGGTTCATAGGGGCACGCTGTTTTAGCTGCTTTACAGGTATACTACTGCTAAACTCTTCTTGATTATTAAGCATATCTCTCCTGAGTATTTAAGGTCTTATCTACAACTGGTGAAAATCTACAGCTTTTAGGGTTACTTTGTTTAACTCTATATCTAAGTATTTAACTTCTTTGGCTATTTATAAATGTAAATTATTGTTTAGGGACACAATCCGACTTGAAAAAAAAAGACTGGCTGAAGGCTGTCTACTAGGACAGCGCCATAGAGTTTGAAACCTATTATTCCGGCCCACTTTGGGTAACGTTGTGCATTAGATGCGGATAGTAACCTTCTGAGCCAAGTTCATATCCCTCGTCAAACCCCTGATGGTAAGCTTCTGATGTTCGCACTTCCATCGTATCGCGATGGCGCTGTGAGGACTGGTTTTGAGTAGCAACCAGGGCCTGTTCAATCAGCATTAGTAAACGTTCCTGTTCGCCTTCGTTTAGCTTAAGTTGAAATTGTTTAACAATATTTTGGGCTGTAATATGCTGAATGGAAGGACCGTGAAACCTCATACTTTGACTCATACTCCACACCTCTCCGATACTACTACTGGCTTTTATTTAATTAGGCCCAAAGTCAACATTGCTGTAATGAAGGGCTAACTAATCTAATCAATGCTTTGGGAAGCCTTAAATTCTTAAAAAGAATTAGCGAGACCTGGAAAACGTTGTAGGGTTAAATAAAGTTTTGTAAAGGCTAAATTTCTATTTTGCCCTACGTTACATCAATGTTGACTTTGGGCCTAACTGAAGTTTGTATTCTCTAAAAGACATACTGATGGCTTCTTCAGGTTTGTCAAAGGTTGCTATTACTTGAATGCGGTTAATTCTATTTATCCAACGCCTGATTACAGATAACCGGTTTTGTCGT
>MWWH01000289.1_pt1 | contig 14269 bp, 11 predicted proteins | sample 1047231 | NCBI WGS metagenome assembly MWWH01 (sample SAMN06349967, study PRJNA376086) | soil metagenome | isolation source: MG3-2 sample Antarctic (ecotone) soil | place: Antarctica | collected 2015-01-13 | reverse complement strand
AAGGCTGCTTTTCAGCCTTCGCAGACGACGATCTGAGAGCAGCCCCGCCACAAGCTATTGTGGTTTGATTGAATTTGAGAAGATTATCAGCGACGTAATGATTATTATCGGACTCCGACAATATTGAGTAACTGTTCACCTACCGGACTAAACAGCAGCAAATAAAGTTCATAAAACTGCGATTCGCACGCCACGATTTTCCTCTACCTTCCGCTCGTTCGACGACTTCCGACTCCGGCACGAGGCCATGAACCTTTATAGCGAGGCTCACATCTCCAGGATTTACGCGCAAGGTGAACGTGCTATTGTCCGCCTCGTCCACCGCCTCACAGACAACATTGAGGATTTGCAAGCGCAACTCATCCGCACACCCCAGCCCGTCATCGCCGCGCTCTCCAAGGAACTCGCCAAAGTTAAAAGCACGCTCGCTCGTAACACTGCTGCACTGATTCGAGAACGCCAACTCAACCATCAACTCCTGCGCCGCCTGCGTGAACTGGAGCGCGAGGTTGAACGTGGCGACCAACAACCTGTTCAGCGCGACTCGCATAACTCCTCCTTGCCTCCATCACTCGATCCGCCGTGGCAGAAAGTCCCTCGCACCAGAAGCCTCAGGAAGAAGTCTGGCCTGAAAGCCGGTGGACAACCGGGTCATTCCGGAACCACGCTCAGGCAGGTCGCCTTGCCTGACCAGATCATCCTTCATGCTCCTGATGTCTGCTCAGGCTGCGGTGCGCCTCTCTGCCAGAGCAAGCCGATGAGAGCACAGCGCCGCCAGGTCTTCGACATCGAGGATGGCCGGATGAAAGTTACCGAACATCGAGCCGAGACTAGGCGCTGCACGGCTTGCGCAGTGTTAACGAAAGCCAACTTCCCTGCCTCGGTGCGCGCTCCCGTCCAATATGGACAAGGTGTGCTCTCACGCTCTGTCTATCTTTATCTCTATCAACTGCTGCCCATTAATCGCACCACAGAGATCATGACGGATCTCTTTGATTGCCGCATCTCGGCAGCCACGATTCAAAGAGCCACACGCTTTTCTTCAACAAAACTGGTCAATAGCGAGCAGCGTCTCAAGGCTTTGATCCGCGACTCTGCTGTTATCGGTGTGGATGAAACAGGACTGCGCGTCGCCGGACACGGCGCTTATATTCACGTCGCGCGCACTGAAGCGCTAACGCACTATGGCTTTGATGAGCGGCGCGGCAAGGCGGCCATGGATGAGATCGGCATCCTCCCTCAGTTTACGGGCACGCTGGTGCGTGATGGGTGGGCATCATATCGGTGGTACGAACAATGTCGTCACAGTCTCTGTAATGCTCACCTCTTGCGCGATCTCATCTTCGTCGAGGAAAGCAGCCCCGCGCAGAAGGTCTGGACTGCACCGCTCGCCAAACTCCTCCTGAAGATCAAGGACACGGTCGCTCGAGTAGAGGTCAAGACCGACACTCAGTTGAGCGAGCAGACGAAAAATGAGTTCCTTCAACGCTACGACAAGTTAGTCAAAAAAGCTGATCGCCTCAACCCGCCTCAACCGAAAAGAAAAGCGCAGGTTGACGCAGCGAAAAAGTCGGTGGCGCAACTAACACCACGACGCCTCGTCAACCGCTTGCAGCGCCACCGCGATGAAGTCTTGCGCTTCATGTCGGACCCGAGTATCCCCTTCGACAACAATGGCTCGGAACGTGACCTGCGGATGGTTAAACTCCAGCAGAAAATCTCCGGCTGCTTCAGAACGCCTGATGGCGCGCGCTCCTTCTGTCGTGTCAGAAGCTATCTCTCGACCGCTCGTAAGCAGGGTCATTCCCTGCTCTCTTCGCTGGAACGTGCTTTTAACGGCAAGCCGCTCCTCTTTCAATAATCGAAAATCAATCGGGCTGGGTGCTTGGGTAGGTGAATAGTTACAATATTGAAGGAGCGTAGTCCAATGCCCACAGAAGGAAGCGAGGAAGAAGAAATGCCAAGGCTTCAGAAGCGCCGATTCGCAATAGATGAAACTCCCTACTGCGTTTGGGACTGGGATATTCGTCAAGTTAATCTCGATTACCTTGACAGCATAGACCCGCGCTACTTTGCCCACATGGCAACGATTCACGGCCCGTCTCTGGAAGGCGAGGAGCGGCAGTACGCCGCGGCGGCTCTGCGCATGGCTTACACCCACGGCCTAGAAAGTTTATTCGCACTTATCTGCGCAGCCATCCAAGCGCCTGATTGTGTTGTTGGCTGGCTCCTGAAGTACAAAAACATCGAACTTGAAAGCGTAGTTAAGAAGATCAGCGGGTGGGAGTCCGTTTATTCAAAGCTAAAGCTCAACCCGATTACATGGGAGAAACTCGCTGAAACCTTTCTACCTTTCACCGCCGGGGATGCTGAGAGAGATTCTCGCGTCAAGCAGGCGTTTGGCCGCCTCTGGGGACAATTCGCACACGACTTCATAGATGAAAACAACAGGCTTGAATATAACAGCATCAAGCATGGTATCAGGGCACGCATGGGAGGTTTCTATCTCGCGATGGGACTCGAAGACCAGCCTGGAGTACCGGCACCGCCAGAGCGGATGGAAACTGTTGCCCAGAGCGATTTCGGTTCTTCATTTTTCGTTGCCGAAAAGCTCCAAGACGGGCGCAACCTTCGAATCAGGCGACAGTCTTTGAACTGGAACCCTGAAAACTTCCTTCCCGCGCTGGATCTGATTTCAACATCCATTACTAATGTCATTGCCTTCCTGAAGCTCATTAACGGCGTGCCACCGGCAGAGGTCGAATGGCTGTGCCCTGACGATGAGGCTTATTTCGAAGAACCCTGGGCACGCAGCAGGGGCGGCGTTTATTCATTGGGAATGAACTCGACAATCGAAGCGTCTTTCATCACCCCTTTATCCAAAGAGGAAATCCTGTCTGTTTACGTGCGGGAAAACGAGGAACATCAGAGTAGTAATACAGAGAGCGGTAAAAGTTAAAGCTGTTTTGATAGCCTATAAATCTAACGGGGCGACCCTGACCCGACGCCATTTTCCGGTTTACAGAAAACAACTAGGCCGCCCCGAATTGAAACCATCAGGACCGAGGGAGAGGGCCGTGACTTACCGGCGGTTGCCCCAGCTTTTTCCGCAATCCATCAGCTCGCTCGCGCCGCTCGACTTCTCGTCGATAGGCCGGATCAGTCGCCATGCGCTCCTCATGGACGCGCTTTCTCTCTTCTACCGCTTCGCTTCTCTGGCGACCGGACTCCACAGATGCCACCGCTCGACGCTCGCGCTCGGCAAATATCCACTCGATTGTGACCTTGCGCTGTAACGCCGCCTCGATTACCTCGAGCGGAAGATGGATAAGGTCTACACGATTCAGCAGAGTTTCGGCGCGCTCCAATTCAGCACTTAACCCATCAAGACGTGCCTCTTCAGAGTTTCGCTGCTTTCGCTCTCTGTTGTTTTCAGCCATCGCTTTCAGTTCCCTTCCCTTGCGACTTCATCATCGCTTCATCCACTCCTGAAGACGGAAACCGCGCCATCTCAAGTAAGAGTGATCGGATCGGGGAATCAAGCCGGATGATCTTGATTGGCTTCTCAGGCGCATCCCTCAGGTCAGACAACCATTGATGATGCCCGTCCGCCACGTAGTTATCAGAACTCACCAGCACGGGGCGTTGCGGTCCGTCGAAGCTTCTGGCCTTCTCTACCTTCTCCGGTGAGAACTCAGCCTGTGAGGGCTTCAAAGTGTTCGGCGCAACCCTTTCCGCCGAGTGACTGATGCCACGCCCTCTGAGGAACTGCACCATCGCCCCGCGATGCTCGGACTTGACTTGCGGCATGGAGGCGCGCGGGATGTCCAGAGAGCCAGAGCCTTCGGGAAATTGTTGCCAATCGCTCTCATTGAGCGAAACAGCTTTCGGCTTCGCTTGCTTCAGAGCTTCCATCTTCTTTTTCAGAAACCCTTCGGCTCGCCCAAGCCGCTCAGTCGCAACCCGCTCGATTGCTTCCAACTGACGACGCTCACCCGGACGCGCAGCGGCAGGATAGAGATAAGTGTTCAGATCGTGCTTGAGTTGTTCCTTCTCCACGTCTGACCTGTCGGACTCGTCTATCTGTCGCAGCAAGGGAGCAATGGCATGGCGCACGCGCGCGTTATTCATGAGCTGGCCGCGAGTCAGCCCTTTATTCTCGGGCTTCACTTTCAGCTTCTCGAATTGCTCAGTCAACAACTCTTCATCAGTCGGCGGCTTGATCGTCTGCACACCGGCACCCAAGAGTGACAATGACGAGAGCGCAGCGCCGCCAGCACCGGAATCCTGCCATGCGTCATAGACATCACCGAAAGAGAGCGGAACAAGTAGCTTCTTAGCTTCTTGCCCGAGGCTCGTCTTCTGCCCGCGCAAATCTTCACCGAGCGCGGTATTGACCACAATTGATGCTTGAGGGCTGAGTTTCGTTCGGATGAATCTTTCAACCACAGCGCCGCGACCGGCTTCATATTCACCACCAGTTTTCAGAGAACGGCCACGGCCCGAGATGCCTTGAGCTAGATAGCGGAAGAGTTGTGCATAGCCAGCACCTAAATCTATCCGCATATTGCCTAATCGAATTTTCGCAAAGTCAGGATCAGTGGGATTCACAGCCACGGACGCGCCCGCGAGCTTTGCCAGCCCAAGAAAGCCAGCCGTAGCAGCAAAGTATTTTGTCAGCTCTGCGCGAGCATAAGCCTTCCCTTCCGGTGTGCCTCGAAACGGTGTGGTTAAGAGTTGCGGACGACTGACTGCGAGCCGTGGGCTGTAGAACACCTGCGCCAGCGTGCTATCTATTCCACGCCGACCTGTGAGACTTCCGCGCCCGCTGGCATAGCCGATGAATCTGGCAACATCCCGCAAAGTCTCAGGCTCCGCGTTCGGATGAGCAGCTGCGAAATCATCGAAGACATTTGAGCGAAGCGAATCAACGGCTACAGTGAAAGCTCTTTCCGAGTGACTGACGCCGGGAATGAGTCTTGCGAACTTAGAACCATAAGCTTCTTCACGATCAAGAAACTTCGTTCCCTCATCCCTGTTTTCCGATGCGAGATACAAGCCAGCATCTTTGCGCTTTTGCACCAACTCAGGATTTGAATGGATGTCGTCGAGGATAGCGTTTGCTTTCTCTTCCGAGCGCAGGGCTTTGATTGAATTACCAAACGCTTCAAGTCCACGCCCCGGATGAAGAACACCCAAGATGAGGTTTTGTCTCAGTGTGGCTGAATCATCAAAACTTGCTTGAAATCCACGCGGCAGATTCACCGCAGCATTAACTTCACTTAGCACCCCAGCACGTTCCTTCTCGGGGATGGCCTGAATATTTTCCCGACCTCTGCCGTTCGGCTTCTGGATGACATGAAAAGAGCCTGCTTCATCCACAACTCGCACGCGGCCACGCGGCACGCCCCGTTGACTCTCCACTTCCGTCAGCAGCCCGAACGTCGGATGACGGTATTGTGCAGCAGGCTTTTCAACGAACTGGCGGTTAGAAGCAAACTCCGGCTCGCCCTCTGGATGCCCTTTACCGCCTGTAGGAAGCAGCGCGCCCTCGACATAACTTTCTACCGCGCTTCGATCACTGCCACTCACGCGATCACTAACGACACTGGAGACGCCAGCCAGGTTGCGCGCGGCGACTTGTCGAGCCACAGGGTTAAGACCCTGCAAAGCCTCGCCAGCGCCATGCGCGACACCGGCAGGCACGGCCATCGTCATTCCTGCTTTGATCGCTTCTCCTTCACCACGGTGCAGGTTCTCAAGCGCAGCCACGACCGGAGCAGCAGGGTTAGCGTAGCGAGGCGCAGAGGCGACAACGCCCGTCACTCCACGAACAACACGCCCCACGCCTGTCTGCTCTGCCGGAATCGCTTGCTGTGCGCCTTCGATGAACTCAGCATCACGAGCGGAGTCTTGTGGGTCACGGACAAAGCCAGCGACATTATTCATCAGCCGCGACGTTCCTATGACAGCATCACCAATGCCTTTGGCGACCGCACCATTGCCAGCAGATAAATCTTCCGGCTTATACCCAAGCCCTTCGATGGCTTTCCTTGCCGCTTCATCGCCTTGTGCTTGTCGAGCATCGGACTCAGAGACTTCCCCACGCATCTTTGCTATCTCAGCCTCAGCAGCTTCCACGCCACCTTTTGCGTAAGCGTTGACAACGCGAATATCTGCATTCGTCGGCTGGACTTCAAAGCTGTATGACTTGGATTGCGGGTCGTACCCACGTTTCAACTCTTCGAGTCCGATGTCAGGCGTGATGATGTTGTGTCCCGTCTCCGCTCGATACCGCCGCCCGACATCGCCAGCACCGAGAGCATCAAGCAGCGCGTCCGCCATCTCATCAGCGTTCGGGTATGAGTGATTCCCTGCCGTCTTGACCGTAGCCTTGACGAGCTTCCCGCCACGCAGCGGCGACGACTCAGGGACTTCCTGCATGCTGGCTCCGGCGAGACGAGCGCCGCCGGCAGCCATGCGCGCGGCGAAAGGAAGATCAGAAGCCGTGAAGGGTTGAAACTCCACCGGCTTTGCATCAGGCATTTCAGCGTGCAGCGGAGCATCGAAATCTGCCGCTTCATTTACTGAGGAAGTAACAGCGGGACGAAGCGCAGAGTCAGACAACTTCACGCGAGACTGATACTCAGGGAACGCTTTCAACAAGCCACGGGTGAGCGCACCGTCATCAAGCGACTTGATATGCTTGACGAGATCGGCGTCAGACACGCTCCTGTATTCGGGTTGACGCTCCTTGATCGTGCGCGCCACAGTCTCATCGTCCACCTCACGGAACTTGCGGGCGAACTCCTGTTCGTCCGGCAACTCTGGAAACGGAGGCGTTGAGCGCGTGAACTCTGATTCTTGAGTGCTCATTGGTTGTTTCCAAATATTCCAAACGGGTCAGTTGGAGCAGTAGGCGAGGCAGGCTGTGAAGGCGCAGCCGCCCGAGCCGCACGACCGCCGCGCGCACCCCGCCGCTTTTCCAGATTATCTAAATTGCCCTGAGCTACCTTTGCTGCGTTGTTATAAGACTGCGCGACCTCATCCTCGCCGCGAGCGCGTGCCTCCGCAGCCTTCGCCGCATTGAAAGCAACGTCAGAGCGATACCGCGCAGCCTGTGACTCCTGAATGTCATCGGTTCGAGATGAGCCGCCTGATGATGCGCTGCCGCGCCGGAAGCGGCCACCGCCGCCGCGAGGACGGACGCGCGTGTTAGTAACCGGCTCAGGAGGCGCTCCCGATGGGGCGAGCTTCGGCTCGCGCGGGCGAACCCTTGCGGCAGGGATGCTCTCTTGCGGCGGGGTCGCAGCAGGTGGCGTGACTGGCGACGCGGCAGACGGCGCGGGCGCAGCCTGTATCGGCTCTGTCGCGACGCTTGGTGCGGGTTGCGGCGCAGCTCCTGGCGCTGGAGAAGCTGCGCGAGGCTGGATTGCAGACGCCGGCGCGCCGTCTTGCGAGTAGACTTCTTCGGGAAATTCTAAAGGCGGCTGGCCGTCTCGTGAGCGGGCTTGATTGAGCCGCGCGATGTCGATAGCCTGTCGTCTCTTCTCAGCTTCAGTCATTCCCGACGCAGAGTAGATCTTGACGACGACCGGATCGCCGTCTACCGAGTCTACATACACGACATCGCTGCCCACCGTCTTGACTCTCTGTGGATTGAAACCGCTGCCACCTTTCCTCGGGAGCGCGGGCGGTGGCTCCATCTCCAAACGATTAAGCTCAGAGTCCACATCCGCCCTTGTGCCGCGCTTGTAGCCTTGCGGGAAAAATTTACCGAGGAAGTTTGAGTACGCCCGGCGCTGTGATGAGAGCTGCGCGGGGGTCAGGCCGGAAGCGGCATGTGGTTGCGCGATGCGCGCGGTCTGTGCCTGAAGCTTTTGAACCTCCAGTTTCTGCTTGATCTGCTGATTGAGTTCAAGCATCCGACGCCTGCTCTTTGCTCTTTCATCAATAGCCGGATCCAGAGCGCCACGACCAGCTCCGCCGATCATGCGCCCTGCTATGTTTGCCAAGCCATATTCATCGACCGGATGACCCGATGCGAGCACCTGATTGGCTCCCGCTCCGGCCTGGTCAAGCAGATTCAGGAGCGCCGAAACGAGCCGACCATTACGATCTTTCGGCTTCTCCTTCCTAAGCCTCGCAAGCTCAGCTTCCGGGCTTTCCTCAGGCGGCGGTGCTGTCTGAGCAGGCGCAGGCTGAGCAGAGGTAGACGCGCCGCCGGGCTGACCCGTTTCCGAAGCTTTCATCACTTCATCAAAGCGATCAGCATCTGGCACGGTTGCCGCATCAGGCGAAGGCGTGTACTCCTTGCCCTCTTGCTGAGCCAGCACTTGCGCGACAATGGCACGCGGCGACTCTTCCTGTCCGAACCGCAGCGGCGCATCCGGCTCAGTCTCAAGTCGCGGTGGCGTGGTCGGGTCTTCGGTGGAAATAGTGGTCGTCGGGTCAGGCTTAAAGCTCGACTCGTCCTCATCGAAACGCTGCATCATGTCTTTGCGACGGCGCGGTTGAACGAATGTAGGCATTAGGGGAACTCCTCTTCAGTTAAGGCTTAAAATCAGACCTCTAAGATTTGGCCGGGGGGCGGCCATGTGACGTGACAGGGCGCGGGCGGTCTCGGTGGTGTCCTCGATTGCCAACTGAGAAATGGCGCGAGCTAACACATGCTCAGGCACGAAGCCGGAAAAACATGCGGCGATGCCAGTACGGAAGATCTCTCGTTCTTCCGCAATCAGTTGCAGCGTGCGAACTGAGCAGGCCGGGAGCTGTAGATCTTCATACTCGAATGGCGAATCGTCGTTGTCGTTTTCCATAACATCGCCCAAAAGAAAAGCCGCCCCAATATTCGGCGGGCTGCACGCTGGCCGAACTACTTGAGACGGACGGGATAGAAGCTATCTGGTCCTTTTAGTTATCGCTTGCTATCGCCTCTCGCAAGCGTTGGATCTTCTGCATGAGCGCCATGTGCTGAGAGTTGACGATGCGCTCGATTTCACTGAGCAGGGAGAGTTGCTCTGCCGTGCTCATCTTAGCACTACCTGACCTCTGCGACTCAGGGTTTCTCGGCGCAGTTGGCTGAGATGAAAGGTTGCGATTCATGCCGCCTTGCTTCTCTTCTCCGCTTCGAGCTTTGGCAGGTTCAAATTCCGCTCATACATCTCAGCCGAGTATCTGAAGCCATGAGAGAATTCTTTCCAGCGCGGATCACCGCTATCACGGAGCAATAAGACTGCCGCCCAGGACGCAGTATCTCCATCGGCGCGCGTTTCTTTGGTTTCTTCGTCATGTCGGAGGCTCCCTCTCGTCAAATGGCAGCGGTGGGCTTTCCTCTGCCGCTCGAAATTCACGAGCGAAGGCAGGAACGCGCCTCAACTCATCAATGTCGTCAGCAATCACGAGTTCAGTCTCGCCGGCACGCTTTGTAATGCTCGATTTCCCGTAAACCACTGATTCGACAGCTTCAGGAGGGGGGTAGTGGACATTTTGTCCACCCCCCTCTTCGACATGCTCTTTGTCCACTACCTCTTCTTCTTTGGTACTGGACAAGCGCGCAGCTTTCAGACGCTCTAAGGCCCGCTCCAAATCCTGAATTTGCTGGAGGCTAATTTCCGCCTGTCCACCCGTTGCGGTGTGCATTTCCAGCGCCCGCTCGATCTTGGTATGGGCGAAGTTCAGATTTGAACGGATCCGGGTCTCCGCGTCGTTGCGCGCCTGACGTTTGCGCGCCGTGTGAATCTTTCCGACGGGATGAGCTTTCCGCACGGTCGAGGCAGCGTCTTCCAGCGCCACGCCGGGGTTGGTCTGCCACTGCCTAGAGTGGCGCGCGTCTAATGCAGCTTCAGCTGCGAGCCTCGCCAGGTGGATGCGATAGCGGTGCGGCGTCGTCTCGCCGGTCTCGCGGTCGTAGAAGTGATCCTCGACTTCGATGACGCTGCATTTCTCTCGCTTAGCCCACGCGAGATACTCTTTGCGGTCGCGCTGGACGGTTTTCACCGACCGCCCCATGTGACGGGCAATCGTCTCGTCGTTCGCCCCGAACCATGCGGCACGCTTCACGCGCTCGCCGCCCACCCCGATCATCGCGTCTACCCAGCCGCGCAGCTCCGGCGGCAGATTCCAGCCAGCCAGCAGGAAATTAGCTGAGGCTGTGGTGTGCGCGTAGTCAGCGGCCAGTTGTTCAAGCTCCGGGTCCCGCTCGATCTGAGCCGTTTTGTCAGCCGCGCGAAGATGAGAGAAGAATTCACCGACGCTCAAATCCTGACCATGATTGACCTGTGCGCTCATCATGTCGCCTCGCTTTCTCTCGCAGAGGCGAGCAGGTAATCGTCGAAGCCTTTGCCAAGATGTGACGGCCACACCTTTATGCGCGGCTTGAAGCGCGCTTCCTTCATCTCTTCGAGCAACCGCTGGAGCGCCCCTCTGACCGCATCGTTCGAGCGGAAATCAGAATCGAAAGCGACGACGGGTTGAATGTTCGGCCAATCACGTTTGAGATTCGAGGCGAAGTTTGCGCCGAAGGTAGTGACGCCAGAGGCGGCGAGGACCGGCACGTTGAGCAGGTGAGCGATCACATCAGCTTTTAATGCACCTTCGGTGATGATCAATTCCCTTGCATTCAGCATCAGGTGCGGCTTCGCAAAATGGAGCGGCGCGCCGGATGAGACGCCATCAGGTTTATCTTTCGATGAAAGCCAGATGTACTTGCCAAGAGCGTCACCCTGCTTCCAGCCTGCGCGCCTGTACGCGAGCGCTTGAATGCGAAGGCGCACATCTCGAATGGGGATGAGGTAGCCCGGCGCTGTCCTGACCATTCGCCAATGGCCGGCTTTGCGATAGAAGCCCGGCACACCCTCAAGACCATCAGGCGCAAGCGCATTGCACATCTCACGCGCGGTGGCTTCGTCAGGAGTGGAGACGTAGCCAGCAGCGCGCAGCGCGGCCACATCAAGCCCGCGCGTCAGGAGCGCCGCCATGTGTTCAGATTTGAGCTTGAGGCTACACATGAGACGGGTAAAGATGGCGTCACGATGTTCAATAGGAGCGAGCGCAGATTGAACCATGGGAGGCTCGTCGAGCGGCATAGACGGTCGGACTGCACCGGGAAGGTTATCTATCAGCCGGTGCAGATACTCCCCTGCTCTATTGACCTTGAAGCTGCCGTGCGGAACGCGCGAGCAGAAGGCAATAACACTGTCCCTTGAGTAGCGACACCAATCAGCTTTGCCACAGATCGTGCAGGGATGTTTTCGCGTGACGCGCAGAGGTTCCGGGTAAGAATTCATGCTGATCGCCTCTCTTCTGCTGAAAGGCGACCAATCTCAGCGGACAGCTGGCGATTGAGTTGCTCAAGACGGACTATCCGCGTTTCCTGAACCCAGTTGAGCCAGAAAACGAGCAGAAAAAGATTTGACGGCAAAGGCTTCTCAGCCTCAGCAGATTTTGATAGAATCATTGCATCATTGGTTCACTTTCTGTTTTGCACATCGGCCCGGGGCTCCATCCGGGCTTTTGTGTTTCTGCAAATAGAAAAGCCTGGTTCCTCTCGTAGAAACCAGGCTTATATTAGATACCACTCAGTCGTGTGTCAGGAGATGTTCAAGAAATTCTTGAATGTCCATCGGATCCGATGGACATTCAAGAGACAACTTGAATGTCCATCGTTTTCAGACCTCGCTCTCGGCGCGCCTCCGGTAGAACCGTGCGGCGCAGATATTCATTTGATTTAACTTTCAAATGCTCCGCAGCGTAGTCAAGCGCAACATCACCCGGTCTGTTTCCGCGAAGACTAGCTTTATCCCTCAACTCTTTCGGCAAGCTTGAGTCCTTATCTCTAATCTTTTTAAGCATATCTTCATAGATGGCCAATAACTCTGCCCGAAGTTCAGGATTCCAAATAACATTGTGCGCACCGCCATGCTTTCCTCTAGTTCCATTCTTTTGATCATGGAAATCTGGATCAAGCCGACACTTTGGACAGCGCGGCGGAAATTTACCTACGCCTCTCTCCCAATCTGATTTGTATTTGAATGCCACCTTTACGGGCAGAAACTCCTCACCGCCGCATCGGTACTTAATCGGAACCGCACCATCTTCTCGCCGATCAAGCCCAACTTCCGTACCCTGTGTGCCGTTCGGCCCATCATCCAAAATCATGTGCTCAGTGATCTTGGGCGGAGCTGGTCGTGGCTGCTTACTGAAGCAGTTTTGGCAGACGCCGCGAAACTCAGGATGCTGAAACCGTTCTGCCCTCATGAAGCTCTTACCACCTAAGCAGTCGGGGTTGTTGTCGGGGTTGGCGCAGATCAATCTAAACTTTACTTTGCTATTGGGTTCACGGTCGCGCCGGTTGAGTTTCGATTTTGTCTTAGGGTGTATTAACGGCTCTTCCTTCCTTACAAGATAACGCGCGCAAGGTGTGCACCTAGGGGTGCGGTCTTTCCACGCGGCTGGACCAGTAGGTAACTGCCTGTACCTCCTGCCTTCGCATTTCGGGCTGACGCGGTCAGGACAAATTAGCCAGACATGGGTTTTGCTCTTCGGGTCTAGCTCGACATAGCGGGCGTAAGGGGTCGGTATGTGTACTGCATAACTCGGTGCTACTGAAGCTGTTTTATTCATCTCACAGTCTCCGTCTGCGTTGCTCTGAATTGAATCCGGCGCGCCCGCTACGTCAGAGATGCGCAACTGTCCTCCCACTGGCCGGTGAGAGTAAGGCGAGCCGAAATTGTAGAAATTACGATTGCATATTCAAGTAGTAATCTTCCTTTTCCTGACGCTTAGACACTAACGCCCGCTAGTTGACGGCGACGGCGCGCTGCTGCGCGTATCTCACCGAGAAACCGTGCCTGTTGTTCGGCGTCATAAAGAATCCTTCCACCCTTTGATTTGGCGCCAGGCCGCACGATAACCGATTCGCATGTGTAGACGAAGAACGCCCATTCGTCTTTCTCACGCAGTTCCTCAATAACCGCAGCCTCATCAATTCCCTTCTCTTGTTTGTAAGCGGCCACAACTTGGCGCAGCTCAACAAGCGGATCCACGCCGCGCTCGCGCATAAGATCGAGGAAGTAGATTGCGGCCTGGGCGCGGCGCTCGCTCTCTTCAGCGCGGAAGAGATTTCGAGCTGCCGCGCCGCTGTACTCAGTCGCCAGACACGGCAACCCCCAATTCCCGGCCAGCAACTCGACCCAGTTGAGATCTCTGACAATAAACCGAAGCCAGCCCCAACTCTCTACGTTCCCGAGTCGGAGCGCTTCGAGCAGCACATCGTCGGAGGCACTCCTGACGTCCTCCTCCGTCTTCAGCACGTCATCGTGTGCGTAGAGATGATGATGGTCATATTCGTCATCGTCCTGTTTCTGTTTTCTGATGGGAGATGCGTACTTAATGATACTCCAGACTGTTTCTTCGAGCTTGTATAGCCACAGCTCTGTGTAAGTCGGTCGTTCAGCCGAGTCAGCCAGATCATAGCGTCGAGACTTGACCGCTGTTGACCGAACCTTACCTACGCGCTTGAGTAGCTGGTTTGTACCCATAATTTCCCCGTTCAAACGTGAGCCATAATCTCTAACGCCTATTCGTTACCCTGCCGCAGCAATGGCGCGTTCCAATTCTTCGACGCGGCCTGCGAGGTCAAGCAACTCCCGAGCTTTCATGGTGAAATCAAGAATTGTCTTCGCCGCTGCGACCTCAGCCGAGGGCATCTTGCACGTCAGGTTACGGACGAGACAATCAACAGCTTGAGTCGTCGCCCCTTGCAGCGAGCCGAGCGCCCCATCGAAAACTTTATCCTGCGCTTTGCGATAACGCTTCCTGAAAGTCTCATCTTGCAGCCAACGCCAGATCGAAGACTCCGACACCCCGGCTGATTTTGCGGCCTCCGAAATCGATGGATGAGCCAGAAGCGCGACAATGGCCTTCTCCTGATTGCGCGACAGTTCTCCCGTCTCAGGAGCCTTTTTTGCTGTGGACTCTCTCATTTTCTCTCAAATCCTTTCAGAAATGTCCCGCTTGACCCTTCCCCGAAACCAGTTTTCAGGGAAACCACAGCAGATTGTATCACGTACACGTGTACACAAATACACAGAGATTAACCCACTTCGATATTCATAATTCACTGCTTGAGCCAGTCGGTGAGCAGCCTTTCAACCAAAGCGCTGAAGCCCCGCTTCTCTCCCTGTTGACGAAGACGAGTTACCACATCAGCATTGAGTTTCTTTGGTATGAGTGCCGAGACTTGCTCATAATTTGGATCATTGCGCTT
>MWWH01000288.1_pt1 | contig 14275 bp, 13 predicted proteins | sample 1047231 | NCBI WGS metagenome assembly MWWH01 (sample SAMN06349967, study PRJNA376086) | soil metagenome | isolation source: MG3-2 sample Antarctic (ecotone) soil | place: Antarctica | collected 2015-01-13 | reverse complement strand
CATAGCGTTTTATCTGCGATTTGAAGCTCGGTAGCTGGCTGGTTTTGATTAACTCTACGGCGTCCGCTCCGTCGTGGCTCGGCGGCGGCGGTATCATCGTTAAAAGCAATTTGTAGTTGCTGACGTTAATGACGTTCAAAGTGGCGAGCATTTTTAATGTCGCTTTCAACGCGAGCGCGTCCGGTGTAGTCGGCACGATTAGCAAATCAGTATGCGCGGCAAGCTCTTTAAGGTCGGATTCGTCCGGGCGGGCTTTGGTATCAATGATAACGTGCTTAAAATTTCTTGCCTCTGCGCTGGCTTGTTCTTCATCCATGACCGAAAACGGTAAAAGTCCGGCGGCTGCCCAATCGCTGCTGCTGCGGTTCGGGTCACCGTCAACTAAAAGTGTATTGCCTTTCCTGGAAAGATAACCAGCGAGATGCACGGCGGTTGTCGTTTTTCCTACGCCGCCTTTAAAACTTGCGATTGTAATTATCATATCGCCGTCATCATAGCATAAACCTTTGATTACACAAATAATCGCATAATCAGTTATGCGATTATGCGATTATGGTTTGATTGTAAAACCAACTTTTTGCGCGGCTTCGCTCAATCGCGCATCGTCGCAAATAAAAAGCCTTCCTTTCGGTTTCTCCTTACACCAAACGAACGCGGCGGCAAGCTGAAACGAATCTAACGCCCGTAGGCTGTAAGTGTCCGGCAATTCTGCGGCAATCGAGTGGAGTTTGTCGCCGGTGATAATCTCGCGCCACCCGCGGCGCATCGCTTCCAGCCGGTTAATCGCAAATTGCAAGCCTTTTGCGTCTATTTGATTTTCGCGGTGAAGGCGGGCTAACGCGCTGCGTATTTCGACGGTCGCGCCTGACCAAACAATAACGCGGCTGCTCTGTCGCCAAAGCTGACGAAAGCTCTGGCTCGCCGTCTGTCGGACACAAAGCGGCACTAATGCACTTGAATCCCAAAAGCCGTTATTAGTCCTCATCGCGTTCTGCTCGAATAACTGCGCGAATCGCATCTAAAGACACTTCTGGCGCGGGCAAATCTAAGAAATCGTCGTTCTTTTCTTTCAACGGCAGGCGCATCAGCCCAGCGGCTACTAAGGCTTCTTCCTCTGCGTCCAAGTCCTCGCCGCCTGCAAGCGGCATCACTCGTGCAATCGGCTTGTTACGGTCTTTTACTACCAATTCCTCGCCGTTTTTCACTTGTTCAAGCCACGCGCTCAAATTGTTTTTCAGGTCTGCTATATTGACGGTTTGCATAAAATTCTGTCTCCCTCATAGCTATTATAGCTATAACTAAACAAAAAGCTAATTTTTGTGAATTATTTCAATAATCCAATTACTGATGCGCGGCTAATTTTTAGCTTCCGGGCAATTTCTGATTTGTTTAGTCCTTCGCCGTTTTTATAAAGTTTCTTAGCTTCACCTTTTTTCTTCGCGGCAGTTGGCGGTCTGCCGTGCGGTTTGCCTTTTTCTCGCGCGCTGGCGATTCCGGCTTTTACTCGCTCGCGGATTATATCGCGTTCAAACTCGGCGAACGTCGAAAGCATTCCCGCCATCGCTCTGCCCGACGGCGTGGAAAAGTCCAAAGATTCGGTTAAAGAAATAAAAACCACATTGATTTCCCGTAGTTCGTTTAACGTCATTACTAAATCGGCAAGCGAGCGACCGAAGCGGTCAAGTTTCCAAACTAAGATGGCGTCAATCTCACGGCGTTTTGCCATTTTCAAAAGTTCTTCGCGTTTCGGTCGGGTTTTTGCGCCTGAGCCGACTTCCTCAACTTCGGCGGCGAGTGTCCAGTCTCGATTTTTAATATACTCTTTCATCTTTTCGAGCTGCATCGGCAACGTCTGCTGGTCGTGCGTGGAAACGCGAGCGTAGATTCCGACTCTCATAAAGGCAGGATAACGGACAAACAAAAAGGTGTCAAAAAACTAAAGTTTTTTGACACCTTAAATCAACACTTAAAAAGCACCTGAAATCAAGTCTTTTATGAAGACTAATTTTAAAGGGTTTTTTGACACCTCGATTATTCTAAGTTTGTCTTGTCCAAAAACTTGGCGAAATTTTCGATTGTAAAATGCTTTAAGAAATTAATTTCCTCGAAGAACTCAATAGCCATCTGAAAGCAGTACTTTTTGGACATAGTAAAATCTATTCGCTTTGCTGTCAGTTATTAAATGGCTAAACTTGTTGGTAATCCGCAATGTGATAGGTTAATACATTTCTATAAGCCTTTTTCTAAAAGAATTCCTTTTGCAAAACTAATATTTTCATCTAAGAAATGTGCCCTGCAAATGATTACAGACCGGGCGGTCGAATTTTACTCATCTCTTTAAAAATTAATTTCGGATAGAAACAAGAGCAGTCAAATATCAAAACTATATGAGGCATTTAAGTCAGCGTGAAAAAATTGACCTTTCCCATTATTGCTGTTAAATTTGCCGTGCAAAGAATCCATTTTGTAAGTCTCAAATTAGAAGCACCTTCTTTTCCCCAGTGAGAAAAACGGGTTCAATTGCAGAACGATTAGAATCAATTAATGTTAATTGAGATGCAGATTAAAGGAGAAACTATATGAAACACCTTACCTTTCGTTTACTATTTTTTGTTCTGATAATCATTCAACTTTCCGTCTTCAATTTCGCTCAAACCAAGCCGGATGAGACGAGCCTACGGCTTGAACAAGGTAAACCCGTTGAGCGCGAACTCAAAGGCGGCGAAGTTCACGTTTATTCGATTCAATTGAAAGCAGGACAATTGCTTAACTTAATTGTTGATCAGCGCGGCATTGACGTTGTCGCGGCATTGTTTGCGCCGGATAGAAAACAACTTGTGGAAATTGACAGTCCGAACGGAACGCAGGGACCAGAACCCATTACAATTATTGCGGAAACAGCCGGTGAATATCAGTTGAAAGTTCAATCATTGGAAAAAGAAGCTGCTGCCGGGCGCTACGAAGCAAGAATAGTTGAGTTGCGAGATGCTACAAGACAAGATATAAGCCGATTAACGGCATTGAGATTGATAGCGCAAGCGGAGGAGCTGTCTCAGCAGCAGAAAACCGCTGACTCTCAACAACGAATACTGGAAAAATATCAAGAAGCTATACAGAACTTTCGCGCCGCTAATGATATTCGAGGCGAGATAAACACACTTTTCAGTATTGGTCAAGCGCATTCCCGAACGGGTAAGTTTTCAGATACACTTGTCAATTACCAGCAGGCATTAAAACTCTCCCATAAAGGCTCGGATCCGGAAGCGCAAGCCACAGCCTTAGAGCGTATTGGCGACACCTATGTTGATATGGGCGAACATCAAAAGGCTATTGAAACCTATAATCAGTTGCTGGCACTGGGAAGGATCTTAAAAGATAAGTACAAAGAGGCTACTGGACTCAACCTAATAGGCGTTCTTTATAGCAAGATTGGGGAATGGCAGCTTGCTCTGGATTTTCTCAATCAAGCGCTTTTGATCTACAAAGACCTTAATGACCAAAGTAAGCAAGGGGTTGCGTTTCTAAATATTGGTGCTGTTTATTCTGACTTGGGCGAAGGGCAAAAAGCAATTTATTATTGGGAGCAAGCCCGCCAAATTTGGCATGATCTAGGACACACCTATGATGAAGCTGTCGTACTTCTTGGTATCGGCACGTATTATTTGCAGATAGGAGAGTATCAGAAAGCGCTGGAATACTTCACTCCAATTCTGGCGCAGGCGCGGAAACAAGAAGACCGCCGCCTTGAAATCTATGCCCTTAACAATCTTGGGAGAACTTATAGTTTGCTAAAGGAATGGCAAAAAGCTTTTGACTTTTTAAACCAGTCCTTATTAATGAGCCGAGAGAAAAAAGAAGATATAGAAGGAGTTATACTGACCAATCTGGGTGCGCTTTATTATGACAAAGGTGAATTGGAGAAAGCTATTGATTATTACAAGCAGGCGCTTGATCTACACCGCGCCACGTTAAATCGTACTGAGGAAGCCGGCGCACTTTATCTAATTGCACGCGTAGAGCGTGACCGCGGAAATTTTAAAGAAGCGCGAAACGCTATTGAATCCGCTATCACTATAATTGAAACTTTAAGAACTAATGTGCTCGGGCAACAATTACGGTCATCATATTTTTCTAAGGTGCACAGAGATTACGAAATATACATCGACATTTTGATGAATATGCACAAACAAGATCCGGCGGCTGGATATGATATGAAAGCTTTTCATATCAGTGAGAGCGCTCGCGCACGGTCTTTGCTCGATACTTTGGTTGAGTCGAAGGCGAACATTCGCCAAGGAGTGGATTATAAACTGCTTCAACAGGAACAGACTTTACAGGAGCAGTTAAATAACAAAGCCAATGAGCAGATGCGTCTTCTCAGCAAAGCGCACACGCCGGATCAAGCTGCAACAGCAAAAAAATCGGTCGAAGACGCTTCAATTGAACTACAGAATATTCAAACTCAAATAAGGCAGCGCAGTCCACGCTATGCGGCATTAACTCAACCACAGCCTTCGAGCGTCCCTGAAATACAAGGGGAGATACTAGACGCGGATACCATCCTTTTGGAATACTCGCTTGGTGAAAAACGCAGCTATCTGTGGGCTGTCAGCAAAACCTCCACACAAAGTTTTGAATTACCGCCTGGTTCTGAAATTGAGAAAAGTGTGCGCGGCGTCGTTAGTTTACTCAATAATGGCAAACGCTGGGCTTCCGACGTAGAAATCAAGGGGGAGTATTCAAAGGCTGTCACACCTTTGAGTCGAAAGCTGATACCTTCCAAATTAGTAACTCAATTGAAAGGCAGGCGATTGATTATAGTGCCGGATGGCGCTTTACAGTACCTTCCATTTGGTGTTCTGCCATTGCTTTCAGAAGAATCAAAGACAGAAAAAAACAAGACGCATAAAACAGATTCTGTGCCATTAGCGGTAGAACATGAAATTATAAGTTTGCCTTCCGCTTCTACTTTGGCTGTTCTTCGCCGAGAAACAAAGAATCGAAAATCAGCATCAAAAAGTATAGCCATTTTCGCCGATCCTGTATTTTCAGAAACCGATGAACGACTCGCAACAGTTAAAGCTAATCAATCAAAAGTCAATCAATCCGCTAAAACTGATCTAAACCGGTTATTGCTGGAACGAGCTTTTAATTGGAATGGAGAATCAAATAAACCTTTATCAATTCCTCGTCTTCCCTTTACACGGCGCGAAGCAGAGGGAATATTTGCTATCGCCTCAACAGTAACTTCATTAAAAGCACTCGACTTTGAAGCCAACCGTAACAACGTATTAAACCCCGCCCTGTCTGACTACCGGATTATACATTTCGCTACGCATGGGCTTCTAAACAGTGAACAACCAGAACTGTCCGGGATTGTTTTATCCCTCGTTAATGAACAGGGTCAGCCGGTTGACGGCTTTCTGCGATTGAATGAGGTTTACAATTTGAATTTGTCGGCAGACCTTGTTGTATTAAGCGCCTGCCAGACTGCTTTGGGGAAAGAAATTCGTGGCGAAGGATTAGTCGGATTGACGCGTGGATTTATGTATGCGGGCAGTCCGCGCGTGGTCGCCAGTCTCTGGAAAGTTGACGACGTGGCGACCGCCGAATTGATGAAATTATTCTACCAAAAGATGCTTCGAGAGAAGATACGTCCGGCGGCGGCATTACGAGCAGCGAAAGTTGAGATGTGGAAACAGAAGCGATGGAACGCGCCGTTTTATTGGGCGGCGTTTGAATTACAGGGTGAATGGCGCTAGGCAAAACAGTTTGGACACTCACGCCGGAAGCGTTCGAGCGATTGCTGTCGTCTTTCGACGCCGACCGCGAGCGTGCCGGGCAGAAATATGCAACCACGCGCCGCAAGCTGTCGGAATTTTTCGAGGCACGCGGCAGCCACGCGCCCGACGAACACGCCGACGAAACCATCAATCGCGTGGCGCGTAAAATTGTTGAAGGCGAAGCGATTGAAAATCTGGACAAGTATTGCTACGGCGTGGCGCGGCTCGTGTGGATGGAGGCGACACGCGGACGAAACAAAGAACCGATTGCTCTCGATGACAACCACGCGCATCCAGCCGCATCCGGCGCGGATGAGGAAGAGCGAGAACAACTGCGGCAGGAGCGAGAGCGACGGCTCGAGTGTTTTGAAGAATGTTTGCGTAAATTGCCGGACGAGACGCGCGCTTTCATTGTTGAATATTACCGCGAAGAAAACGGTTTGAAGATTCGGCAGCGCAAGCAGCAAGCCGCGCGTTTTAATACGACGCTGAACGCTCTGCGATTGCGCGCCAGCCGTTTGCGGCGAGAGTTAGGCACGTGTATCGAGTCTTGTCTATCGCCCGGCTCTGACAGACAATCGAAATTTAGACACTGATTAGTAGAGACGGATTCCGTCCCGAATATGTTCAATCGGCGGCATCGCAAGATTTGAAGAGGAAGATTTCAGTTGGAACAACAATCTGCATTTGAAGAGACGTGCGAACGTTACCTGCTCGGAGAATTGTCCGAAGCGGAGCGCGAGCAGTTTGAAGAATCATACTTTACGGATGACTCGCTCTTTGAACGCTTTTTGGCTGTCAAAGACGAGTTGCTCGACGCTTACGCGCGCGGCGAACTCGTCGAAGAAAAGCGTTCGCGCTTTGCCAGACATTTTCAAGCTACCGTGCCGCGCCGCAGACACCTCGCCGAAACGCAAGAATTTATCCGCGCGGTTACGGCGGTTTCGACAAAAGCGGCAATTACGGACGGCGCGACTGTGAACGCGCCGCTTTCAGTTACAACTCCGAAATCGTCCTGGCGGCAATCGCTCATTGATTTTTTTAAGCTGCGCACATCCGCGTGGCAAATCACATTTGCCGCATTGTTGTTGATTGCGCTTGGGGGAACATGGGTATTCATGCGGCTTTGGCAGCAACAAGTAACGCGCGATGAACAAGCCGCTCTAAAAGCCACGCCTTCGCCGATAACCGCTCTGCCGACCGACGAAAACTACAACACTGCGCCAGATTCCGACACCGCAGACGCGAATCAATCGCCGGTCAATACGAATGTCGCTCCTAAACCCGCGTCGAAGAATCCCGCGAACAATATTCAATCACCAGCCAACACAAATAATCAATTACCGGCTAACACAAACACCACTCCCAAACCTACGTCGAAATCACCAGCCAACCGCGAAACACAAATTTTGCCCGCCCAAATAGCTTCCATTATGCTGTTACCCCTCGCGTCGCGCGACATCAGCGAAGCCAACACACTGCGGCTTAATTCCGCCACGCGAGCGGTGCGCGTACGCCTCGCTTTCAAAAGCGATGATTACCGCAATTACGGCGCGGCACTTACGACTGTCGCAGGCACTAGCGTGTGGCAACAGAAAACGCTTAAAGTCAACGTTAGCGGTGCAAGCAAAAGCGTAACCCTCCAATTTGCGCCCTTGCTTCTCAGCCAGCAAGATTACATTGTAACTCTCACAGGACAGACTGCTGCCGGTCAAACGGAAACCATTGGAGAATATTACTTTCGCGTCGAGCGCAGTCCCACTCAAAACACACCGACCCAAACACCTACGCCTTAACTGTAATGTAGGTCGTTACTAAATCAGACAAAAAAAAATTCTGACTATAAATGGATTGCGGAATGAATGCAGATTGAACTCGCCTGAAAACAGTCTGTATCTATCCGCGACGGTTAATTTTTCTGTGCAAATCTTTCATTATCCGGTCATCACTGACACATTTTTTGGTTTTTCTCACTAATTGGTAGAAATGAAATTATCGCGCACAGCGTTAAATAAAAACAAAATAAAGGAGAAATTTATGCTCAAAAAATCTTTATCTGTCGCGTTACTTGGATTGATGCTTCTTTTGATGAACCTTCAATCAATTAACGCACAAACGAATACAGGCAATAATGTCGCAAATGCCGACACCATTAAAGCAAATGTAACAAGACGCGGAACCGGTGAAAAGGCACGCGTTAACGTCAAAATGCTGAATGGAACAAAAATGAAGGGGTTTATCAGTCAGGCAGGAGACGATTCATTTACTCTTACTGATTCAAAAACCAAGCAAACCAGCACTCTTGCATATAGCGATGTGGCACAGGTGAAAGATAGTGGATTATCAACCGGAGCGAAAATTCTTATCGGTGTCGGAGTTGGAGTTGCAATTACGGCAGTTGTCTTAGTTGTTGGTCTGAGAACAGGCACAAAAGGCGGACTTATTGGTTCTCCATTTTGATTTGAAAATCGGGTTATAAATTTATCTCTCGTACAAATTTACCTCTTACTAAACCTAAAAAATTAAGGAGAACTACTATGAAAAAACCAATGCTCAATCTAACTGTATTTTATACTTTACTGCTTTGCGTGTTAATGCTTTGCGCCGGAGTCGGCGAGTTGAGCGCAAAGTCTGACGCAAAGGCGAATAACCGCGACCGGGAACTGAACGTGATGACGCGCAATATGTATCTCGGAACTGATTTTGACGATATCTTTGCCGCGCAAACCAACCAACAGCTTGTCGTGGAAGTCGCCAAGGCTTATGCGGAAGTCGAGGCGAGCAAACCCGCCGAGCGCATTGCCGGAATCGCCGACGAAATCGAAGCCAATTCGCCGACGTTAGTCGGTCTTCAAGAAGTTGCGCTCTGGCGAGTCGGCGCGCCTTTCGACCCGTCTCCGTCTGAAACCGTAACATATGATTTTCTGCAATTGCTTCTCGACAAACTCGCCGCTCGCGGACTGCATTACGCGCCGATTGCGATTCAAACGAATTTTAATGCCGAAGTTCCCGCCGTTTACAGTTCGACAAACGCTTTCGACGTGCGTTTTACCGACCGTCTCGTCGTGCTGGCGCGGACTGATTTAAAAACATCGCAATTTAAACTTGAAAACACAGTGGCGCGGCAGTTTACGACGAATCTGACATTTACCAGTCCGACTCTCGGAACGCTGACGATTCCGCGCGGCTGGATTTCGGTTGACGCGAAAATGCGCAGAAAAACGTATCGGTTCGTCAACGCTCATTTAGAATCTTTTCATCCGCTCGTGCAGTATTACCAATCACAGGAACTGCTGCAAACGGCAGGCAAAACGAATTTGCCGCTTGTTTTTGCCGGAGATTTCAACTCGGACGCGGAAGGAACGGGTGCTTCTCCCTTCGACGCCGCATATCTAACCCTTCTTAATGCGGGTTTCAATGATGCGTGGAAACAGACGCATCCGAACGAGCCAGGATTTACGTGGGCGTTGTTTCTGGACAATCCATACGTTTACACGAATCCGTTTCAGCGGCTTGATTTGATATTGATACGCGGAGAAATTGACGCGCTCGGTGCGGATGTTGTCGGCGAAGATCCGCTGACCGACCGAACGCCGTCCGGCTTGATGCGTTCAGACCACGCCGGAGTTACAGCGTCGCTCGGGTTAAAACCATAGCGTTTTTACAAGCGAAAACAGAAAACTAAGCAGAACAATTTTATTTTATTGATTCCGACGGTCGTAAATTCGACCGCCCGGGATAACTGTTGCTAATTTTTGCCGTCAATTGACGAAAAGGAGGTTAAAATGAAAGACTTTTCGCGTCGACAGTTTCTTAAACATATCGGAGCGGCTGCGGGTTTGTTATTAACGAGCCGGGGCGTTTTATCCTTACCCGTTTTTTCAGACGGTTCGCAACCGTTTGAAATGCTTGTCGTTGGCGATTCGATGATTTCCGCGCAGGGTTTGAAGAAAGAAAACAAATTTTATTATCTCGTCAAAGAATGGCTTCAACAGGAAGTTTTCGGCGTGTCTAGGCAAGTAAATCTCAGGGTCAAAGCGCATTCAGGTTCGAGAATTTATTTGCATGAAGATGAAATCGAAGAATATCGAAAAGTCGGAGACGACGTTAATAAATTCCATCATCCCGAAATAAATCTTTCCTTTCCGAGCATAAGGGCGCAAATGGATTCTGCTCGTAAAGAATATGAAAATCCCGAAACGGTCAACCTTATCCTGCTTTCGGGCAGAATAACCGATGTTTTAGTAGCTAATACAGTCAATCCGTTTCTCAATGAAAAGAAGATGCGGGAATTTATTCATAAATACTGCAATGAAGCGATGCAGGAGATGCTTGAGCATGCGACAAAAACTTTTCCAAACGCCGTAATCGGCGTCATCGGATATTTTCCGATTGTTTCAACCAAAAGCAATGTCAATCAGCTTTCCAGATATTTATTCAAAGTCGTTAAGTTTCCGCATCCCCTGCAATGGACTTTCACTAATGGTATGAGCAAACAGTTTATGAAAATCCTTCGCAAAAATATGGCGATGCGTTCGAGAATTTGGGTGTCTGAATCTAACCGCGAATTGAATGAAGCGATTGCCAAAGTCAACGCGAAATTTGATAAACCAAAAGTGATTTTTGTTGAAACGCCGATTACTGAAGATAACTGTTACGGCACAAAAAACACACTGCTCTGGGAAACCGATAAAGACAACTTTCCAAATGACGAGAGGTATCAGGAACGCAAAATCGAATGTCCGCAAGCCCTAAGCGAAATAAAATTCCATCACTACGGAAAACTTTCAGAACGGCTTTGCGAGCTGGCGGCAATTGGACATCCGAATATTGAAGGCTCAAAGGCGTATGCCGAGGCAATCAAAAATAAGTTATACTGCACCCCGCTAAGACAAACTAATTTCAGAGCGAGTATTCTAACAATTTGGGAGAATACTTTTTATGGGAAAGGGCAGAATTTGGACTTCTGAAGAAAAGGCGAAAATCGTAGTTCAGGGTTTGAAAGGTCGCCGCGTGGCTGAGATTTGTAATGAATATCAGATTCATCAAACACAGTATTACAAATGGCGCGAACAGTTTTTAGAGAACATTCCAAAGGTCTTTGAAACTAAGGCGCAGAGCAAAAAGGAAGAACGGCTGGAGCGGGAGAATCAAAAACTGAAAACGATGGTCGGCGAGTTGACGATGGAACTTAAAAAAAACGATTGGTAAAGTTTCAAAGGCGACGTAGCGCGATTATTGAAGAGTCCGACCGATTGGTTTTGCCGACTATCCAGCGGCTCAAAGCGGAGCATCCGTTTTGGGGTTATCGTCGGATTTGGGCATATCTCGTCTTTGTCGAACGATTGAAAATCAACCGAAAGCGCGTTTACCGGCTTCTCAGGGAAAACAATTTGCTCGTTAAAGGCGATGAGAAATTAAAAGCAAAGCGGACAACTCAGCAATCAAAGCCGCGCCCGGACAAACCGAATAGTTGGTGGGGCGTAGATATGACGAAAGTTTCGACCGATGAAGGCTGGGCGTATTTAGTGGTTATTAATGATTGGTTCACGAAAAAGATTCTCGGAGCGTTTGTTGCTGATAGAAGCCGCGCCACAGATTGGCTCGAAGCGGTGAACCTTGCCGTTTGTCGGCAGTTTCCCGTCGGCGTCCGGGAAGCGCAGAGGCTGGAGTTGAACTTGATGAGCGATAACGGCAGCCAGCCGACATCTTTGACTTTTATGCGTCAGTGCCGCGCTCTTAGAATCAAACAGGCGTTTACCGCCTATGCTAATCCGAAAGGCAACGCCGATACTGAACGCCTAATTCGCACCATCAAGGAAGAACTTTGCTGGCTGCGCGAATGGGCATCGGTCGCGGAACTGGCAGTCGAGATGGAAAAGTTTGTCGAATATTTCAATGACAATTACTTGCATTCGGCAATCGGCTACAAAACGCCAAATGATTTTGAAAACGAGTGGTTCAAGAACAATCAAATTACTCGCTCTCAGGCAGCTTGATTAACGGGGTGCATTACAGAACTGCTTTTTGTCTTCCTTAATTTTCTGAACCCTTATGAGCGTAGCCACTCGGTTAAAAATATTTGCTATTCTTAAGCCCATATTTTGTCTTTAAATTTTTGAGATTTTGCACAAAGAAAATTTGGTATGAGTAGTAAGTATTCTGTCGCTAGAATCACTATAAAAAACCAACAAGGTTCTTTTTGACAAGACTAACCAACAAGAAGTTTTGACCGCTCTACTCATTTCCTCTTCCGGTTAAATATTTGATTAGAAAAGGTGATCTTTCGCGGCGAAATACTATTACGTTTCTAGTGTTTTTGAGTTTCCTCTGTAAAAATTTTGTGTATTAGATTATGGGGTAGTAAATAATTGGCTTCTTATGAATATGAATGATGCTGGTGAGCGATAAATTTTCTGTGTCTATAATCGTATACGATAATAATGGTTTCAAGGTAAAGGCTTTTTCCTGCCTGTTACAGACTCAAAGAAGTTTTCCACAGGCTAAGGTTAATAATATTAGGTTAAATAACGGATAAAAGGATAGAGAACTTAGAAAGTCATTAAGCCTTTTATTATCAGACTCTTGCAAATTCCCTGCGATAATCAAACCTACATATTTCACAGTTTTGAGTTGTTGCGATAATCAAACCTACATATTTTGATGCCTTGCGATAATCAAACCTACATATTTTGATGCCTTGCGATAATCAAACCTACATATCCGACAATCAAACCTACATATTTGCCTGTGGAAAACTCAGAATTTTGAATGAAATTTTTGCTCAAAATCCCTTGCGATAATCAAACCTACATATTCCGATAATCAAACCTACATATTTTTGTGGTTTTGCGATAATCAAACCTACATATTTTGAAAATCGGAGCTACTGCTTTTCTCCGCTCGATAACTGCCGCTCGATGCGTCCGTGCCGGTCGTTAATCTTCCGAGCTTCAACGCTGAAAAACGGATGCGGTGTCAGAATAAATTTTGCATCAAGCAATTTATTGCGGTTTAGATGGTCAAGCGATTTTTGAACTTCATACCAAAGCAAAATGGATTTTTCTTTCATCTCGTCTAAGGCTTTCAAAACGTGGTTAAGATTCAGCGACGGGCGGGCGTATTCGGCTAATCCAAAATCGCGGATAATGGTTGAAAGTTTTATTTCGTAGCGTGTCGTAATGCTGGCTTGCGTAAAGTGGTGGCTCATTCGCTTGTGAAGTTGGCGAGCGACGATGTTGCTATAACTCATAGCCTTTTCATAATCTAGCTGCCGGAACGAACCGCTTTTAATGCCTTCCGATACTAGGCTATTGAACCGAACAAATGCCTTTTGCTTTGTGCCTGTGCCTTTCCAATCCTCGCGGGTTTGCAATCCTAATGTTTCAAACATATTTGAAATTAAAACGGCGTTCCCGTTTTCTGTGGTAACGGTTAGCGTGGTTTTCGCGCAGATATAAAGCGCGTCTTTCAATTCTTTAATGCTGTAACTATGCCCGCTTTTCTTTAATTCCTGTTGCAATTGATAAAGAGTAAATGTAACGCCAGCGCGGTCGTCTAAAAAAACGCCTCGCTCGGTCGTGGCGAATCGCCTCAAAGCATCTTCTACAAGCTCTTCGCGCTTCGATGGGTAGTAATAACGCTCCTTACCGTCTTGGTCGGTGATAACGGCGGGCGCAACCTCAATTTTATACCTTGTGCCTCTGCACTCAAATTCACGCTTGAGAACGCGCAAAAACTCGCCGCCGATGCGCTCAACTTTCCCCCAGTGATATTTGGGCATAAAGTCGTAAAGCTCTATTGTGTTCGAGTAGCGCGGTTGGTCATTAGGTTTTAGGTCAAGTAACCGAAATAACGATAACTGCAAAGGATAACTTTGCTCGTAATCATCCAGCAGCTTGACCGATTCCGGCGCGGCTTCGATTTCCGCCGGTGGCTGCGGTGTATCTTTTTTCCGGCTGTCTTTAATCATTTGCTATTCTCTAATGCGATTATACGATTATGCGTATAATCAGATAATCAGATAATCGTTTATCTTTTATTTGTAAGCCAAGCGGTTAATAATTCCTCTATCAAGTCCGAATAATTTAAACCGCGCTCATCATTTAGCAAAGCGATTTTAACGGCTTTGTAAGTATCTTTTCGGACAAAAGCCGGTGCTTGCGTATAATCCGGGTGGCTACGCTTGCCGCGTATCGGTGCGGGTGCGTCTATTTTGGCGGCAGTTCCGTTACGGCTCGGTTTTTTGGCTTCCGGCTTGGTTTTTGCAGGTTGCAATGCCTTCGCCGGTGGTGCGGTCGTCGCTTCTGCTGTTTTCCTGTCTGAGCTGCGATTTTCCGTTTTGCTGGCTTTTGCTTTGGTTTGTGGTTTTGTTTCGGCTTTTTCGAGTCCGCTAAATAATCCGGTAAATTGTCCCACGTTATAAAATCTCCTTAGCTAATTGCTCATAAGCTGCGGCGGCGGTTTTTGCGCTGCGGTCGCGGACTGCTCCG
>MWWH01000287.1_pt1 | contig 14288 bp, 20 predicted proteins | sample 1047231 | NCBI WGS metagenome assembly MWWH01 (sample SAMN06349967, study PRJNA376086) | soil metagenome | isolation source: MG3-2 sample Antarctic (ecotone) soil | place: Antarctica | collected 2015-01-13 | reverse complement strand
TTTACCTCTCTCTGTTATATGTTTAGCTAGTTGCATATAGGCTATGCTGGCGGGGTGTTTGGGGTCGTAGTCGGTTATTGGTTCGTTCATGGCTTGGCTCTCGGTTAGCTTGATACTGTGGGGTACAGAGTAGGGTAGTAACAGGGCAGGGTAGTCGGTTTTTAACTGCTCTATAAACATATCGGCTATGTTCGTGCCTGTCTGTACCATTGTCGGTACAATGCCTAGCACCTCTACGTTAGCCCCGTAGCCCTCTTTTACCCTTGTTATTAGGTCTAGGGCTTGCTGTAAGCCGTGCATAGCTAGGTAGTGTGCTTGGGTTGGTATTAGGGCGTAGTCGCTCGCTACTAGGGCGGTAATCGTTAACATACTCTCGCTAGGTGGCGTATCTATCAGTATAAAGTCGTAGCGGGGTAGTAGGGGGGCTATCAGGCTTTTAATCACCTCGGCGTACTGGCTAGGGTTACTGGCTAGGGTTGCCTCTATCTGGGCTAGTATCTGGTTACTTGGTATCAGGTCAAAACCTTTAAGCGGGTCGTTTATAACGTGTTCTATGGCGTGTTTGCCCTGTAAAACATCGGCTATATTAGGCGTGTTTACTATGTCTACCCCTAGGCTTAGAGTAGCGTTAGCTTGTGGGTCTAGGTCTATTAGTAAAACCTTTTTACCGTGCTTGGCTAGGCTACTGGCTAGGTTTACCGCCGTTGTGGTCTTGCCACTACCGCCCTTACGCAAGGTTACAGTTATAACGGTTGTCATTATTTAGCCCTACTGTTCAGGTTTAATGCAAACAGGTCAGGGTCGCCGTATAGCTTACCCTCTTTTGCTAGTTGCTTAATAATATCGTTCATAGTTAAGCCCTCAGCCTTTAGCTTGTGTATCAGGTCTAGGCGTTCGGTTACTGCCTGTAAGTCATAGCGTCTATGCCCGCCCGCCCCGTTCTGCTCGTAGGGTAGTAGGGCTAGCTGGGTGTAATACTTTATCGTACTCGGTCGTATACCTACTTTATCGGCTACTTGCGTTTGTGATAGCTTGCTGTCGCTCATTGGCTTAATATCCTTGCTTTTGCGTCGTCAAACTCGGCTTGCGTCATTATGCCTTGCTCTTTGAGGGTGGCTAGCTTAGTTAGTTCATCGGCTATACTAACGCTACCTTGTGTAGCCTGTTGGGTGGCTTGGGCTTGGCTTGCGGTGCTCGCTTGCTTTACTAGAGATATAACCTTAGCTAGCTTAGTTTTAAGCTCCATAGGGGACTTGTTGTCCACAAAAAAGATAACCTCTTGTCCGTCGCTTAGCACAAGGGTAATGTATGCCTCTTTGTCCTTGTTTTTCTTTTTAATTAAAAAAGCAAAAATTCCTACTGCTAGTAGTCGGGTAAAGGTAACTCGTCGGTGTACCTCGTCTTTACCCTCTATTGCTACGTCGGCTATTGTGGTATTAGGGATAGTAAACTTGGTTATTAGGCTACTAAACTCGGTCTGTTTTTGGAAAAAGTTTAGAGCACCTTTAGACTTTCGTTTGTCCCCGTAACCGCCCATATATTCTAGAGACAACGCACCTACCCTAGCCCCCCGAGCGTCCTTAACCTCGGCTACTTTTTCTTGATGTTCTTGGTAGCTTTTAGCCATTGATTTACTAGTTTTGTCTCCCGCCTCTTTTACTTTGTCAAAAAACGACATATAACTCCTTTATTTAGTTATTACAAGTGGTAGGCTAGGGGTTTAGCCACTCTCCCGTACTACCAGAAACACCACTGTTAGTCTGAAACTGGACTTTAGCAGTATTTACGCCATTAGGTACTTGGAACACAACACACCCCGTTGCACTCGCACCAGCGGAGAGCGTATACGTACCACTTGAAAAGCTAGTACACTCGGTTATAGGGTAAAAAGAGAGCGTAGCATTTTGGTTGTCAGTACCGACTAGGGATACATTGTTATTCGCATTATCGTTATAAGCCGTAGTACCTTTGTTTACTATCTGTAATTTTACAGCGACAAAACGCTTACCAGCGTCGGCACTTAGGTACTGGTTGCCACTAGAGGCGGGGTCAATAATTTGCTGGACGGTAACTTGTAAGCCATTACCACCGCCGATATTTATAGCAGAGCCAACGTGAGCAGTTGCCGGCTTAGGGGTTGTTACTTCTGAGGTTGTCGGGACGCTAGTAGTCGTTACTATTGGTGCTGTTGTCGTTGTCTTGAACACAAACATAGCTAGCAATATCCACCAAAAAGCCCCGAACAAAACAGACAGGGCTACAAGGTGCTCGCCTAGTTTTTTATCTACCTTTTTGTCTTTTGTGAGATAAACAATACCTAGGATAAAGCCCACAAGGGGGATAATAATTGCGAGTACCGTAAAAGTACCGTAACTTTCGTGGTCTTTTGCTTCTACTTTTTTCTCTGTAACTGTGCCATTTTCACTCATTGTACCGTCTCCTTTATTACTCATACTGTTATTAGCCCCTCGCTCTTTAAGTGTCGTATTAGCCTTGGGCTTATTGTTTCTATGGCTTTGGGGTCATTATCTAACTCGGCTTGTACAAGCTTGGCAAGTTCTACGCCTATTTTGTCCAGCTCGTCGTCGGTCATACTAGCAAACGGGTTAGCGTCGGCTGGCTTAGTTGGTAGGTTTTTACCTATCAGGTCTAGGCGTTGTTGTAAGGTCATTTTATGCCTCTCTTTGTTCTAGTACCTGTAATTATACTTATCGGTACTAGGATATTATCGTTACCTGTTAAACCGTTCGGTCGTTCGGGTGTTCGGTTAATAGTGTTCATTGCGGTATATTAAAGTACCTTGCTAGTGTGTTTACGCACAGGTTGTATGCCTCTTGATTGCCATGTACTGATAGTTGTACCCCGCAGTCGGTTTTAATACGGTCTAGCTGGTCTGAATCAGGTGGGGTAGTCCGTGGCGGGGTAGTCGCCGTAATACCGCCAGTACCTACATAGATGTTCTTGTTGTCAGGGTTTAGCGGCACAGTGTAGGGTACATAGCCCGTACTGTCGGCTGTACAGGTCTCGGCGTAACCATTAGTACCGCCAGTTACTCTCGTTGAGTTGGACCCCAGATAGGAAGCAAGTTGTACATTCGTCTTATATGCCGTAGGCGTTTTGGTGCATACGGAGGCTTTATAAGTGTTGGTGTACGTTGGGCTAGGGGTGTATGTGGTCGGTTTACTACCGCTACTACTAACCGTACCGCTTGGTTGGCTAGGGCTTGGTGTCGCCCCGTTCTGTACGGTCGTAGGTGTTAGTGTCTTGGTGTTGTTACTAATATCAGTTGGCTGTGGGGTTGTTGTAGTACCGCCTTGGGGAGTCTGGCTATTACTAACCCTCTCGTTTATATATAGCCCCGTAGGTAGCGTTATCAACGCCCCTATAGCTACCCCTATAAGTTGCTTGTTGCCCCCTACGGTCTTTGTAAATGCCTTTTTGTACTTGGCTAGTTTTGCCATTTTATTTGCCCAAAAATTGTTAATATGCCCATTGTTAAACCTACTCCTATAATTACTCCTGCAATGAAGTAGAACTTCATAACCTGTCTATCGCCAGTCTCTCTTAGGTGTTTGTCGTTGTTTAAGCTCATATCGTTATCCCCTCAAACGCTTGGTAATAACGGGGTAGGTCTGCCTCGGCGTTTATAGCGTCGTTATAAACTTGTAGCATTTCTAGGTTCTTGTGGCGGGTGTAGTGGGCTACGGCTAGGAGGTCGCCCTTATAGTGCTTTACCATTGTCGTAGTAAAGTAGTGCCTAAAGCCGTGTACGCTGTTTTTAATGGCTAGGTTGTCTAGCACTTGTTTAATAATCTTGCGTACTGCACGTGTCTGTAGCCGTTCGTTTAGTGAGTTGTTGCTGTTGCTAGTGAATAACGCCCCGCTTTTTTTATTAGTAGCTAGCAGGTAGTCATTTAGGGCGGTAGCGGTGTAGGGGTGTAGTGCTATCGGTTCTTTATCGTCTCGCCCCTTACCCTTAATAAATGCCTTGCTGTTTTTTAGGTCTATGTCGGTTACGTCTAAGCGGGTTAATTCTATCTGTCGCAAGCCTTGGTACATAAATAAAGCTAGCATAGCCTTTAGTCGTTTATTGTTGGCTGTTGGTTCTAGGCTTTGTAGGTAATCAGTCAGGCGGGTTATTTCGTCGCTACTTAGCCCGTCTTTTTTATGCTTCTTGTCTTGCTTAAAGCCCTTTAGGTCTTTACCGCTTATATCCTTGGTAATGTCTACAGGCAATAGCCCCGCCGTATGTAGTACGCCCGTATAGCGTTTAGCACTCGTAAAGTATTTATTCTTAGTTGATACGCTGTAATCTGTTCGGCTGTCTAGGTATCGGCGGTACTCTAGCAGGGTATTACGGTTAAAGCCGTGCTGGTTTATAAAGTCTACATATAAGCCTATGCGGGCTTTGTAGTCGGCTCTGGTTGTGTCGTTTACTGGCAATAGGTCAAACGCTTTTACCGCCTCTATGGTGGTTAGCCGTAGCTCGTACTTGGTGGTTGTGGCTAGTTCGTTCGTCATAATGCTATATACCTTTATATCATACTTACGAAGTACAGTATATAGTCTTACTTATAGTCGTGTCAAGCCTAACCGTTCGGGCGGTCGGTCGTTCGGTTAATCTTTAGTGTTCTTGTATTTTGATGTATAGTAATACATGAACATCTATTCTGTTCACACATCGGCTAACCACTCCACTTGGCGGGGTGGTTTTGCTTTTATATGAGTATTGACTTATACATACAACAAGCATACAATGTATAGTATGAATAACGTATTACTAAGTATCAAAACCGACGAACAAACTAAGCAGGAGTTAAAAAACTTTGCTTCTGAGTTAGGCGTGTCTAGCACCGCCTTTGTAAATATGGTCGTAAAACAGGCTTTACGGGATAGGCGAGTAGTCTTGAGCACTGCCCTTGAGCCGACCCCTTATCTAGAACAGATTATGAGAGACGCCGACGCCGATTATAAAACCGACCGTGATATTACACATACTAAAGGTGCAAAAGGGGCGTTAGCCCACCTAGACGGCTTGATGAAAAAGTAAATTATGGACGTTGATTTTACTAAGGCGTTCAATAAACAATTTGATAAGTTACCCCGTAAAAAGCAAGAGCAAGCTAGGGACGCTGTAGCCCTGTTCGTAAAGGACATATCCGCTACATCTCTCCGTAATCACGGGCTAAAAGGCGAGTGGTTAGGCTACCGTTCTATCAGTGCGGGAGGCGACTTACGGCTACACTATAAAGCTATAAGCGAGACAAAAGTGCTCCTTGTCGCTGTCGGCTCTCATAGCCAGCTTTATAAGTAAGCCTATGCGTAATGATTGACAATCCATCAAACTTATGCTAGTATGTTACTGTTGATAACAAAAACATAAAAACTAACTTAAGTATTAAGCAAGGAATCATCAATGTCTAACCCTAATCAAGCTCCCGCAAGTCCCGAGCACAGAATGTTCGCCCACCAAGAGGTAGTACAGTTTAACGACGGAGAAATGGCACTAGGCTTTCGTACGCCTGGCGACCGATTAACTCTAGGTGAAGATAGCATGCACAAGTATGCCCGCAATTTTGACTTTAGTGATATGGCTATCATAAAAACTCGTAGTGGTAACACTTATGGTTTAGCACAGGGTTTAGTTATAAACAAAAACCGCCAAACAGCGTCTGAGCTACCAGCAGAAACTATTGATGTTACGATTGGGGAGCCTTGCGTAATGCCTGGCGTTGGCACCACCACCGAAGTTGAGAGCGTAATGTTGCGTTACAAAACTGGTGCACCTGGCAGTAGTTTTGCTGACCACCAAGTAGACACGCCAAGTCCCTTTAGGGCATTAGAGGGACAAGCAGGGGTTATAAACAACCCACCGTACTAAGAGTAGTCTAACCTGCTATCAAGAGAGCCGCCCACTAGGCGGTTTTTTTGATACACAAGAAGTTTTACACCTACTCGTCCTCTGGTGGTGCTATTCTCTCGGGGTCTATATCTATCTCGTATTGCTTACCTCTAAAGCCCGCTGTTTGTCTGTTATCTCTTGATAAGCTAACGACTCGGCTTGTATTAGTAGTTTAGTCGGCTTTATGCCGCTTTTTAGGTTGGCTAGTATCTGGTTTATATGCTCTTGGTATTTCTCTATAAAGTATATGTTTATGCCTAGTATGCTAAACGGTCGGTTATGTATGCCTAGCCCTGTAATAATGGCGGTGTATTCGTCGTCAGTCCAGCATAGGGGCTTTATCGGCGTACCGTGTTGCTGTTGGCTGTCTGTATGCCTCTCTAGGGCTGTCAGGCGTTGGCTTATGCTCATACTACTCCCGCTGGTCGTGGTACGGTGTTTAGCCATTGCTCGGTAGTGTTATTTAGTTCGCACGCCTCATAGTTGGCTAGCTGTTGGCTGTTTAGGCTGTGGGTAGTCGCCTCTTTACCGCCATATAAGTACAATATACCCGCCTTGTCGTTTGGTTCTTGTACGCCCAAAAACTTTACTAGCAGTGGCTTTCGCAAGTCTTTAACTGGTGCTGTTGCTTGTTCTAGCTGGTGTAATCTTTGTTGTATGTTCATTGCATTTTATACCGTTCGCCCGTTCGGTTATACCTCTTATTATACTACTTATCAAACGGGTTATAAACATCTGGGTAGCGTTTACTTTTACCGCCCTCGTAGTAGCCGTATGCCCCGTAGTATTGCAACGGTATAGCACTCGTACCCGTGTACCTGCCTTTAATAATGTTTAAGTACATAGGCTTGGCGTAGCCGTCTTTAGCGTCTGCCTCTATGTCTTGCTCTATCTCTTTAGCTTTGGCTGGGTCGTTTTTGCTCTTGGCTAGCAGTTCTTTAGCCGTGATTATCTCTAGTACGGTGTTGGGTTTATGTATAAAGCTCATACTGCCCATAACGTCGCCGTAGCTGTCTACGCTGTTTATACTGCCCTTATTCTTTTGGGCTATAACTAGTATCGTCGCCCCTGTCCGTTGCTGTACCTCGGTTAGTTCTTGCACGGTCTGTATTTCTGCCTGCACTTGGTTAGCGGTTAACGGTACTATGTCTTGAACGCTGTCTACTACTACCAGTACCCGCTCGGCGTTGTGCTTCTTTTTTAGGCTCTCTACGGTGTTATATATGCTGTTAGCGTCTTCAGGGTTGGTTATTCTAGGTATACCGCCCGTAGCGTCTTTAATGTAAATGTTTGGGGCTAGTTCGGTTAGGTCGGTAAAACCTTTATCTATTAGCTTTTTGGTTAGCATTGGTAGGTCTGGGTCGTTGCCCCGTAGTTCTATATCGTTACGGTAAAGCCCTTTAGCTAGTACCTGTATCATCATCGTAGTTATTTCGCTCTTGCCCATTTCTAGGCTGTAAAACAATACGGGCGTATGTTTGGCTACGCCTAGGGCTAGCTGGGTCGCTAGGGTCGTCTTACCTGCCCCGCTACGCCCTGCCAGTAAGATAAAGCGGTCTAGTCCACTGATTAGGTCGTCTACTACGGTAAAGCCTGTTACAAGCCCCCTATAGGTTTTACTGCCGTCGCCTAGGTCTTGCCTGTATTGTTCTAGGTCATTGGTTAGCGGTAATAACTTACTTGCCTTGTCTTTTTTGGTCTGTTCGTCTGGTTCGTATTTAGTCATTTTATACCTCTCTTTTATCCTTATAACCGTTCGCCCGTTCGGTTGCTTTAATAGCCCGTACTTGCTCGGCTATATCTTTATATTGTTCGTCGCTCTGGTACTTGTTTAGGTTGTCGCTTGGTACACCTGCCAGATATAAAGCCTTGGCTACGTTAGTAAAAAAGCTATCGCCTGTAGAGTCTCGGTCTGCCACTATGTTTACTTGTATTTTAGGTGTCAGCCCGTTGGTTATCAGGTGGGCTAACTCTCTTACTACTAGGCTATCGGGGTGCTTTTGCCCGCCTACTAACGCTAGGGCTGTCTCGCCTAACTCATTTAGGGCTAGTGCGTCTGTTTCGCTCTCGGTAATGTATAGCGGTTCTACGCCGTCATACTCGGCTATAGTCTGATAATTATAAATAGGCGGGCTAGTGTTGCGGGGTGCTAGGTATTTCGCCTTTACATCGGGGTTTAGGCTTCTTGCCCGTAGATATATAAGCCCCTCACTATCGTAAAACGGTACGGCTACGCTATGATTATAAAATAAAGGTGTTAAACCGTTCGGGCGTTCGGTCAATAACCCCGCCTCTAGTAGCTGTTTTGGGGTAAACTCTTTAGTTAGTTTTTGCCATGTTTGTTTAGTGATACTACGCCAGTTAGCCCGCTTTAGTAGGTCATCGCTCAAGCCCCGCCCGTGCCACCACGCCAGTAGTTGCTCGTTTGGTTCGTCGGTGTATTTTATAAACGCCTCATAAATGGCTATATGCTCTGGTCGGCTATATGTATAGTCGGGGTTGCGTATAGGTTCAAGCTGTACGCTCGTAGGGGCTTTTATAGGGTTGTTTGGTCTGTCTATGTATCTTTCAGTAGGTTTATCGGTAACACGGCTTATAGGGGCGTTAAACGTGTCTGCTAGCCACTCCGTAGCCTCTTTGAAGTCTAGCCCCCTTGCTTGCTGTACTAGTTCTATCGTGTCGCCCTGTATGCCACAAGCAAAACACTTAAAGCGGTTAGCTTTAGTATCAAACCCTAAGCTGGGGTTACGGTCGCCTTTAGCGTGGGCTGTAGTAAAGCAACGGGCGTTACTATGCCCGCCCCGTAACTCATAGCCTAACGCTTGGTAAACGTCTTTTATGTCTATTGCCTTTAGGGTTGTTGTGTCTATCATAGTTAGGTTTTGTTAGGTTCTAGTGCCGATAATCCTAGTTACAGGTACTAACTTTTATTCTGTTGTTCTAGTAGTTCGTGTATCGCCTTTAGTTCACCGATAATCTGTAAAAACATTTGTCGTATTGTTTCGTCGTCAAGTGCCATAATCATTTACCCCTTTATGCCTGTTACTTGATAAACTGCTTTGCCGTTAGCCTGCTCTGTGTCGTCGCTACGCTCTAGCTTTAACTCTGTGCCGTCTAGTAGCACAAACTTTAGTTTGCTTGGGTCGGTTGTGTCTGTCTCATCAAAGAGGATAGATACGGTTACTGTATTTTCGTCGTAAAAGTCCACCTCTACCCTTTCGCACATTTCGTCCATTATGTTTACCTTTCTTGTTTAGTTGTTTGCTCTACAAGGTTTTATCCCTATAGGTACTAAACTACTGTATTTACTGGCGGGGTGCTTAGAATAAGCCCCGCCTTGTTATATATAGTTATATATAGTTTAAGGCTCTTTTCACCTCTGTAGTAAATGTTACGAGTTGTCCATTTAGGGGGGTGTAAATGTTATCAGTTGTCCATTTTAAGCTAAAAGTTGTTATGAGTTGTCCATTTTTGTTTAGCCACAAGGTCAATATCTATACGCTCTAGTAGTAAATCGGTTATCTGCTCTTGCCCCGCTAGTAGCTTATCTAGCTCTGGGCGGGTTATGCTCATCTCTTTAGCTAAGGTGTTTTGGTCGGTGTACCCTTGGGCGTACTTTTTAAGTGCCTTTAGCCGTGCCTCTTGCTCGGTCTTATTGCCCGCTCGTTCGGCTTTACTTTGCTCTCTGGTCGTGTAGGCTTGCTGTACATTTTTAGTTGGGTGTATGTATATAGTTTGGCTCTCTTTATTAAAGCCTGTAATCGTGTTGCCTTTTGCCTTAGTCGCCCATTTACCTACAGCTACGCCCTCGGTTTGTAGTTCGTTTAACATTTTAGCTAGCGTGTTATAGCGGTTCGTAGTGTGTTGGTCGGTAATACCCGCCTTGCTACATAGCGTATCGGCGGTAAAAGTTATAGGCTTGCCCTCTATCGTGTCGTTTTGTTTAGCTACTTGGCGGTCTGATATATAGGTGGCTAGTAGCTTTATCTCTGGTGTTTTTAGGTTTTGTACGCCGTCTAGTACTACCCCTAGGTTATAGGTTAGGCTTGCCTTGTACTCGGTAGTAAAGTCGGTTCGTACCGCCACTACATCGCCCTTTTTATTGGTTTCATAATCAGTTATGCGGTCTATTAGGTATACCTTATGCCACTTAGTTAGCCCTGTCTTTTTGTTTTTGTCTACTACATAGTTAGCCCCCATAAGTTGGGCAATGGTTAAGCCGTTCATTATTGCCTTGCGATACTGTGGGCGTAAACTGCCCTTGGTTGCTATATCGTCGGCGTACCGCTTTATGTACATAGCTAGGTCTTTTATCTTTATATAGCCTGTATTGTCTGGGTTTTCTCGCTTGTAGCTTTGTAATGCCGTTACAGCGTCTACCGCAAGGGCTACACTGTTAGCCATGAACTTAGCCTTTAGTTGCTGGTCTGTATCATCAAAAATAAACGGTAATGCCTCTTGGGGGTTGTCTATATGGGCTAAGAACCCGCCCTCTTGCTCTCGTTCGTCTTTATTTCTGTATATTTTGCCTAGGTTTTTTAAGTCTCTACCATTTACCGCCCCCTCTACCATATCTATAAAGCTGGTAGTACTAGGTCGCCCTATATAGCGGTGGCTCTCTGGGTCTTTTATGTTTACTACGCTACGGCTCTTACCGCCTATCGGCTGGGCTTTAGCAAGGTCTTTTACCCCAGCTAGAACGTCGTTTACTATGCGGTTTAGTTGCAGGTGTTCTTGGTTTATAGCTAACCCGCCCGCTTGCATAACTGCCCCGCTCTCGGGCGTTATCTCGGTGTCTCTAGCAAGCCCTACAATATCAAGCATGGAGTTAAAAAAGGTACTCATATCAGTAGTACCGCTCGGCTCGGGCGTTATCTCGGTGTCTTTATAGGTTGGTAGCCCTAGCTGTTTTATGGCACTGTTTAGGGCGTTTTGGTCGCTTACCGTGTAGCCCTCTTTTATGTGTAGCGTGCCGCCCTTGTTGTCTTTTATAATAGTTGGGTCTACTTCGGTAAAGTATTTGGCTAGTTCGTCTATCTCTTTTCGGTAGCTTTTGCCGTCTTTAGTACGCAAGGTAAAATAGCGGGTACTTTCGGCTAGGTAGCCTTGCAGGTGCTTGTTGTAAAAAGCCTCTAGCTTGTCTACGTTATCGGTTAACCTCTGTTTTATTGCTTTTTGGTCTACATACAGAGTTTTACCCTCTGCTGTCTGGTAACTAACCTTGTCGGCTACTTTTAACTTCGCTAGGGCTTGGGGTACTAGCTCGGGCTTATAAAAGGTGCTTAGCTCGTAGTAGTCGGTCTTGGTCAGGCTCTTTAGCGACTTGTCTATACCGTTTTGCAGGTTAAAGTACACCGTTTCGCCCTTATCTTTTAGGTCGGCGTGTTTAGCCTTAGCCCACTCTACTTTTTTTAATTCGTCATCTGTTAGCTTTAGTGCCTTTATGTGTTTTGGCTTATCGGTCATAACTTAGTTGCCCCCCATACTGATAAGCTCGGCGGGGCTGTCTATGCCCGCCTGTTGCTCTAGCTTGCGTACTCGGGTGTCTACTATAGCTAGCTCGTACACCTTTAGTAGGGCGTTTATATTCTGTACTACGGCGTTGCTTACTTTTGGGTCTATCTCGCCACTTCTGACGGCGTTTACATTGCTCTCTATCAGGCTTACTATGCTCTCTACGTTGCGTAGGCTTACAGGGTCGGCGTTGGTCATTACTTGGCGTTTTTTACCACCTGCTACACTGGCTTGCTTCTTATCGGCTTCTGGTATGTCGGGGTTATGCCTATAACAATAAGTAACCCCCTGCATTGCTTGGGCGGTACAGTCTTTATTAGCCTTGGTTTTAGCAATACAAAACGCCATATTTACCTACTTACTGCCCCGTATGTTTAATAATTGCCTAGTCGTAAAATACAGCGGTTCTAAACTGGCTAACCGTTCGCCCGTTCGGTAGTTCGGTCGGGTGATTATCATAGCTTGCCTGCCTTTAGGTACTTTTCTATAGCCGTTCGTATAACTGCACTAGTGCTAATTTTTTTGCCTGTCGCTAGCTGGTGTTCAAGTACCGCCCGCTCTAGCGTTGCCTTTAGGTCGGCGGTTATCTCAAAACTATATCGGCTGGTATTCTGTACGCCGTCATTAGCTCGTTTGCGTTTAGCTACGCCTTTAAGCGGGGTAGCGTTCGCCCGTTCGCCCGTTCGGTCGTTCGGTTTAACTCCTGCTAGGTCGGTTAGTGGTACTGCTAGCGGGGTAGGGGTTACGCTGGGGCTGGTAGCTTGCATTTTAGCCCTTAGCTTATCTTTATTTAGTGCCATTTTATTTACCTCTCTCTGTTATATGTTTAGCTAGTTGCATATAGGCTATGCTGGCGGGGTGTTTGGGGTCGTAGTCGGTTATTGGTTCGTTCATGGCTTGGCTCTCAGTTAGCTTGATACTGTGGGGTACGGGGTAGGGTAGTAACAGGGTAGGGTAGTCGGCTTTTAACTGCTCTATAAACATATCGGCTATGTTCGTACCTGTCTGTACCATTGTCGGTACTATGCCTAGTATTTCTACATTAGCCCCGTAGCCCTCTTTTACTCTTGTTATCAGGTCTAGGGCTTGCTGTAAGCCGTGCATAGCTAGGTAGTGGGCTTGGGTTGGTATCAGGGCGTAGTCGCTGGCTACTAGGGCGGTAATCGTTAGCATACTCTCGCTAGGTGGCGTATCTATCAGTATGTAGTCGTAGCGGGGTAGTAGGGGGGCTAGCAGGCTTTTAATTATCTGGGCGTACTTGCTTGGGTCGGTCGCTAGGGTTGCCTCTATCTGGGCTAGTATCTGGTTACTTGGTATCAGGTCAAAACCTTTTAGCGGGTCGTTTATAACGTGTTCTATAACGTGTTTGCCCTGTAAAACATCGGCTATATTAGGGGTGTTTACTATATCTACCCCTAGGCTTAGGGTGGCGTTAGCTTGGGGGTCTAGGTCTATTAGTAAAACCTTTTTACCGTGCTTGGCTAGGCTACTGGCTAGGTTTACCGCCGTTGTGGTCTTGCCACTACCGCCCTTACGCAAGGTTACAGTTATAACAGTCGCCATTATTTAGCCCTACTGTTCAGGTTTAATGCAAACAGGTCAGGGTCGCCGTATAACTTACCCTCTTTTGCTAGTTGCTTAATAATATCGTTCATAGTTAAACCCTTAGCCTTTAGTTTGTGTATCAGGTCTAGGCGTTCGGTTACTGCCTGTAAGTCATAGCGTCTATGCCCGCCCGCCCCGTTCTGCTCGTAGGGTAGTAGGGCTAGCTGGGTATAATACTTTATTGTACTTGGGCGTATGCCTACCTTATCAGCTACTTGCGTTTGCGATAGCTTGCTGTCGCTCATTGGCTTAATATCCTTGCTTTTGCGTCGTCAAACTCGGCTTGCGTCATTATGCCTTGCTCTTTGAGGTTGGCTAGCTTAGTTAGTTCATCGGCTATACTAACGCTACCTCGTGTAGCCTGTTGGGTGGCTTGGGCTTGGCTTGCGGTGCTCGCTTGCTTTATTAGAGATATAACCTTAGCTAGCTTAGTTTTAAGCTCCATAGGGGACTTGTTGTCCACAAAAAAGATAACCTCTTGTCCGTCGCTTAGCACAAGGGTAATATATGCCTCTTTGTCCTTGTTCTTCTTTTTAATTAAAAAAGCAAAAATTCCTACTGCTAGTAGTCGGGTAAAGGTAACTCGTCGGTGTACCTCGTCTTTACCCTCTATTGCTACGTCGGCTATTGTGGTATTAGGGATAGTAAACTTGGTTATTAGGCTACTAAACTCGGTCTGTTTTTGGAAAAAGTTTAGAGCACCTTTAGACTTTCGTTTGTCCCCGTAACCGCCCATATATTCTAGAGACAACGCACCTACCCTAGCCCCCCGAGCGTCCTTAACCTCGGCTACTTTTTCTTGATGTTCTTGGTAGCTTTTAGCCATTGATTTACTAGTTTTGTCTCCCGCCTCTTTTACTTTGTCAAAAAACGACATATAACTCCTTTATTTAGTTATTACAAGTGGTAGGCTAGGGGTTTAGCCACTCTCCCGTACTACCAGAAACACCACTGTTAGTCTGAAACTGGACTTTAGCAGTATTTACGCCATTAGGTACTTGGAACACAACACACCCCGTTGCACTCGCACCAGCGGAGAGCGTATACGTACCACTTGAAAAGCTAGTACACTCGGTTATAGGGTAAAAAGAGAGCGTAGCATTTTGGTTGTCAGTACCGACTAGGGATACATTGTTATTCGCATTATCGTTATAAGCCGTAGTACCTTTGTTTACTATCTGTAATTTTACAGCGACAAAACGCTTACCAGCGTCGGCACTTAGGTACTGGTTGCCACTAGAGGCGGGGTCAATAATTTGCTGGACGG
>MWWH01000286.1_pt1 | contig 14288 bp, 20 predicted proteins | sample 1047231 | NCBI WGS metagenome assembly MWWH01 (sample SAMN06349967, study PRJNA376086) | soil metagenome | isolation source: MG3-2 sample Antarctic (ecotone) soil | place: Antarctica | collected 2015-01-13 | reverse complement strand
CTTGCGTCGTGGTTGGTTGTTGGCTTTCGTGTTCATTGGATTTATTCTTCCAAGCAACACTCGTGTCCGTCAAATCGGAACCATCTCATTTTGCCCTAACTTCGATAGCAGTACTGCATGTATTCTTCTTGCTTAACTCGCACGACCTACGCTGCGACGCACCGAATCGGCAACTATCCAACGGCGCATAATGCGCGAGACGCCGGTGGAGTTCGCGGCGAAGCGCGGCTTTTATCAAGCGGCAGAACTCACATTATGGTTGCACCTCAACTGGGGAGAAGGTCAAATCCACACTCCGCAACTACGGATCTTTAATCCCACTAAAGAACTTGTAGGAAGGGTGATCTGGAGAAGCCTTTTCGGGCGTCGTGCGGCAACATTTTCTGACATCCTCGCATCTAAACGACATCAATTTCAAAATAGCTTGAATTTCTTGGATTGCATTCCTTGTAGCTTTATACAAAGTGGATTCATTCTGAATACGACAACTTAATCACCATAACTTACGAACCTAAAGTTTTAAACGCCTTGATTCTATCACAACAAGTTTACAATCTACTGTCAGCGCATTAGTTGCCGTGTACGTCTGAAGCTTTTAGGTAAGTAGATGATTAAAATCATTACAGCTACTGTTCTGCTCTTCATTGGGGCACAGTTCCACTCGACGTGGGCACAAAGAAACGTCCGTTCTCCACGCAACCGGGATAGGGCGGCGCACACCACCGCGGCGGAAACCAAGAAAGCTGTTGAACCAAGTACTCAAAGCTCTGATCGTGATCGCTGGCGTAGGAGAAGTGCTGCTATTCGGTCTGGAAATAGTAGAGCGCCGTTCAGGAGGGTGGAGGAGACAAAAATTGCTGCATCGCCTCAAACCATCTCTACACCACTGTCGGTACAGACTACGAGACCTAAGCTTGTAGAGAACGAACCGATTAGGACAGAAACTCCGACCGCTTCATCTTCTATAACTAATACCCTTCCTCAGCCAAGCGGTGCGCCGCCTGTGACGAGCGCGCCCGTATTAATGGATGAGCCTTTATCGCCAAGCAATTTAGATAAGAACACTGAACCGTCCGCCGGATCAGTAGCAGTTGATCCGACGACCATTTACCGCGTCGGCGTCGGCGATGTGTTAGACATAAGATTGCTCAACGCGCCGACGAACAGTTCGATGCTCTACACCGTGCAAGCAGGCGGAGTTCTGGAATACGCGCTCGTAGGTGACCCGGTTGTGGTTGCCGGAATGACGACGGACGAGATTGACGCGCGCCTAACCTCCGAGTTGCAGCGCCGCTCGATTCAGGCCAACCCGCAGGTGGTCGTGAGCGTCCGCGATTACGCGAGTCACACGGTGCTGGTGAGCGGTCTTGTTACAAATCCGGGCGGCAAGATTCTACAGCGCGAGGCCGTCCCGCTCTACGTTGTGATCGCCGATGCACAGCCACGCCCGGAAGCCGCACAAGTTGTGCTCAACTCTCATACGACCGGGCAGAACAGAATTATCGATCTCACCGACACGGCGGGGCTCAACACTCTCGTCCGCCCCGGCGATGTAATTAACGTCACGGCTGCAACGCCGCAGTTCTACTACATCGGCGGCGACATTGATGTTCCGGGGCAGAAGGAGTTTCATGCAGGGATCACGCTGACGCAAGCCGTGCTCGCCGCCGGGGGCTACCTGCGGGCAGGAAAGACGGTGGTCGAGATCGCGCGGCAAGGCGCTGACGGGCGTTTAAACGCGCTCAGGTATAAATTGGTTGACATCATGTCAGGTAAAATTCCCGATCCCCGCTTGCAAGGGGGCGACCGTATAGAAGTTTATCGTTAACATTGCATTGATAAATATAAAGACCTTGTCCTTTTGCCAGTTTAGGGGTGAATCATGAATAAGTGGGTAGCTAATATAACGATGCTCTGTACGCTATTGGCATTAATAGCTTTACCTAGCACTGCCAAGTCAGGCTTCGTCTTTGGTCAAAATAAAGTTATTACCACTGACATTCAGATACCGGTTGATTACAAGGTATCTGCACCCTGTCTAGATAAAGAGATTCAACTTACCGGAGAGATCAAAGCGCAGTTCAGACTTACCGGCGGCTCGTACTTGGAGGCTGATATCAGCTACGAAGGAATCTCCGGTACAATTTTACCGAGTGGCATTAAGTATGAGGCTAACGGGACAAGCAACTTCGATTACAGCGGACTGACAAAGCAGGAGTTCACCTACGTTGGTACCTTCGTCCTCAGTAAACCGAAATCATTTGAAAGCCTAATGGCTCGTGTGAAGCTACGTATCGGAGTAAACAGAAAAGGTGAAGTGACTGCCACTGTAAAAGAGGTGGAGATTGACTGTAGCACTTAGTTGACACAAGGGATTTACTGAAGTTAGGGAAGTGTTGCAAGGATTATTTTGGGAAACGGAAAGCTGTTGAGCGATTTTCATCATGCCGCTATCTGGAAGAGATTCAAGACAAGAGGGTATCAGATGAATTGTGTAAACGATTGTCCGTCAAGTGAAGGTACGCGCCCTTCAAAGATGATTGAAAAAGCGTTCATCGCTTGACTCCAATGCGGTATCGGCATCGTCCATCTTTTAGCGATATTACGCAAGGCTAAATACAACAGCTTGAACGCCGCCTCATCGTTCGGAAACGACGCTCTGGTTTTGATAACCTTCCGCAGGCTCATGTTCAAAGACTCAATGGCATTGGTCGTATAAACGGCTGTGTTGCGAGAATTGAGTTGAAGCGCGAAGGGGCTTGGCCGTGACCTCCGCTACGCAGCGATCCCGAAGAGGCTCTCGACGAACTTCACCTGCCCCACCACGTCCTCTCCGCTGATCCTTTTCACCTGCCCCTTGCGCATCATGTGCAAAGCCTCGACACCTTCCAATGTCCGCTCGGCTGTATTAAACGAGCGGAAGCATTGTGCGGCTCGCCACCTCCTTCGTATTGCTCTGTGATCTTGTTCGATCACATTGTTGAGGTACTTCACTCGTCTGAGCTTGCAGTCAAAAGGCAGGACTTTCTCCTTAACAGAGGCAGCGAACGCCTCCGGATAAGCGGCGTTCTTATCCACACCAATGGTAAACGGCAGCCGACGATGATCGGCCCTCATCATCTTCTTAAAAAAGCGTTTCGCCGCGGAAACATCGCGTTTCGCAGAGAGCTTGAACTCGATCGTGTTCCCGGCGGAGTCGACGGCGCGGTACAAGTATTTCCATTCTTTACCGACTTTGACATACGTCTCGTCGATGCGGTAGGAGGCACCGGCGAGTTTCAGATGTGGTCTCATCCGTTTGTTAATCTCCGGCGCGTAGCGTTGGACCCACCTGAAGATGGTGACGTGATCTACGCCCAGCCCGCGCTCGCGCATCATCTCTTCCAGGTCGCGGTAGGAGAGTTGGTATCTGCAATACCAGCGCACGCACAAAAGGATGATCTCTGGTTCAAAATGTCGCCACTTGAAGGGGTTTGTGTTGTGCTTCATGGTTACAGCCTCACCCGTCGTTAAACGTTAAAAGCGGCTCATTATAGCCGACAATCAATTCTTGCAACACAGCCCGACGATGTGCATTACAATCGCTATTTCGCCCACGACTTGGACGAGGCTTTAGGTCTGGCTGTCCGGTTGCGATTTGGTTTTGAAGAATTGGTGGAAGAGATAGTCGCGATTCGACGCGCGACTGAATTGGAAGCGAGGAACGGGCTTGACGCAACTACTCATTTCCTCGAAACAATGCCGCAAGCCATCTCCAATATTGACATACAACAGAAGCAGCGCAAGCAGAAAGGTAACAAGAAATGAGCGGCAAACAGCCGCTCTGCCGGGCCGCAAAACATCATCTCTTTACTGGCTCGACGCGTATTGCTATGCACGTTGATGGCTAAGCGTTTCACCCCAACCCAATGGCTGTACTACGAGAGCATTAAGGGGCGGTGTGAGACCCTTAGATGATGAATATTTCTTTGGAAGCTGCGGAGGGTAAAACACGCTTTCAACGGATACCCGTAGGGTACTGATTAACATCCCTGGGGTCTGATAACCACAATATTGAAGATAAAATTATACGTTGCATCATCTCGGTGCTAGAATGCTGCGCATCATGAACACGCCTCAAAGATTGAGCCTGACCGAGATGCTTACCGCTTACTCAGCTCGCCTCGACGAGATCAGCTTGACCGTACAACGCTTCGGCGCTCAGACACTCGAACTTGAACTACTCGACGAACTCACCGTAACTGTTGATGAATTGTTGCTGACCTTGGACGAGCGTCGCCGCGCTTTTAGCGATGACACGCTTGTCGACGAACTGATCTTAGATGCCCGGCAATTAATCGGAATCGTGCGTCGCCGCTCGCTTCCGCAGGAACGACTCGCCGGTGCGACCTCCGACGTTGTCTTTAAGATCGGTCGCGTCATTCATGCTTATAAACAGGCAGCATGAAATCAATGCTGTCCTTTCCGCCCTGGCATCTACCTTCTTGATAATTGCCTCGATGTTGGTTATCCCTTTTAGCCTCCGCGTTGCTAACAGTTATCACATCAAAAGTAGAACACCATCATCGTTGCAGGCGCGTGAGTCCAGATTTGCAAGGTTGAAATTACCTTTGGGTGTTTATCTCTATGTACCCAAGAACGGGCGCATTCTTGATGGAGACATGAATGCAACTATTGAGACAGCCGCAGAAGCTACCATGAATCTTTCTGGAGTTGATTTATCGTCAAGCAGGAAAGGACATTGGTCTGCGGTTCGCACGGACCCAAAGCTTTTCAGTTCCTTCTCTCTCAACATTCGGAGGCAAGCACATGAACTCTAAAAACCTCTTCGGCACGTTTCTGCGCATAACGACGTGCGCGTTCTTCGTCCTTTCGCTTTTAGTGTTCCCGTCAACCGCGCAAAGCCAAAAAGATGCAGGTAGCAAACTTCGCTTCTCCATCTCACTCGGGCAACTGAAGGGCAGAGACGCAATTGACGGAAGATTGCTGCTGATCATTTCTACGGACAACTCAAAAGAGCCGCGCTTCCAGATCAACGAAGACCTGACGACTCAACAAATTTTCGGCGTTGATGTCGAAGGTCTCAAATCGAATCAAGCCGCTACTATTGATGACACAGCTTTCGGGTATCCGCGCCGCAAGCTCGCAGATGTTCCCGCTGGCGACTACTGGGTGCAGGCGGTGTTTCACGTTTATGAAACCTTCAAGCGCGCCGACGGCTACACGGTGAAACTGCCGATGGATCGGGGCGAAGGACAGCAGTGGAGCAAAGCGCCCGGCAATCTCTACAGCACGCCGCAACGGATTCGCATTGACGCGCAAAGCAAAGATATCGTGCGTCTCGTGCTCGACAAAGTGATGCCGCCGATTGCCCCTCCGCAAGATACGAAATACATCAAGCACGTCCGCATCAAGAGCCAAAAGCTCTCCGAGTTTTGGGGCAGACCCATGTATCTCGGCGCGAATGTCCTTCTCCCGGAGGGCTTCGACCGACACCCCGAGGCGCGCTATCCGCTCGTGATCTTTCACGGTCACTTCGCGGCGGACTTCAACGGCTTTCGCGAGACACCGCCCGACCCGAACTTAAAACCCGAATACAACGCACGCTTCAATCTTGAAGGTTATAACAAGATCGAGCAGGAGTACGCGCACGGGTTCTACAAAGAATGGACCAGCGAAAATTTCCCGCGCGTCATAATCATCGAGATTCAGCACGCAAACCCGTTCTACGATGACTCTTACGCCGTTAACTCCGCGAACTTGGGTCCCTACGGCGACGCCATCACTTACGAGTTAATTCCCTCGATCGAGAAACAGTTTCGCGGGATAGGGCAAGGGTGGGCGCGCTTTCTTTACGGCGGCTCAACCGGCGGTTGGGAAGCCCTCGCCGCCCAAGTCTTCTACCCCGACGAATACAACGGTTGCTGGGCGGCGTGTCCAGACCCGATTGACTTCCGCGCCTACACCGTCGTCAACATCTACGAGCACGAGAACGCTTACTATGCAGACAGCAAGTGGAAGCGAACGCCCCGCCCCGGCAAACGCAACTACCTCGGCGAACTAAGCGCGACGCTCGAAGAAGCTAATTACCTCGAACTCGCTCTCGGCACGCACAGTCGTTCGGGCGGGCAATGGGACATCTGGCAAGCAGTCTATTCGCCTGTGGGCAGCGACGGTTATCCGAAACCGATCTGGGACAAGTTGACCGGTAAGATTGACCGTACGGTTGCCGACTACTGGCGCGAGCATTACGACTTGGGTCATATCCTTCGCCGCGACTGGCATAAGATCGGTGGTAAGCTCGCGGGCAAAATTCACATCTACTGCGGCGACATGGACAACTATTACCTCAACAATGCGGTCTACCTTGTTGAAGATTTCCTTAAAACGACGAACAATCCGGCTTATGGCGGCGAAGTAGATTACGGTGACCGCGCCGAACACTGCTGGAATGGCGATCACACACGCCCGAACGCCATTTCACGCCTCAGGTATCATCAAATGTACATACCGAAGATCGTTGAGCGCATCATGCAGAGCGCCCCGCTCGGAGCCGACCTCAAGAGTTGGCGCTACTGAACCGGAACATAGGAGGTGTAAACCCGACTGCCTCAACATAATCATACTTGTGCTACCCACGAAGTCCGATAATTAACTCTATGTCTGGTGTAATGGCTTGTTAAGAGAATAACCCGAGCAGCATCGCTTATTTAAATGCTACTTCACGCAACTAGTAAAGGAGCGCGAGGGAATGGTGAGCGAGTTCCGAATCACTCAACGAAGAGAGTCCGTACAGCCGTCTTAGTTACAAAATGCCTGGGTAATCTGGACGCGGCTACGAACAAGGGCACATGCGATCATCAACAATGAGACTCTGGTCTGTTGTTTGGCACTCAGCATGAGAGCATGTTAGATAGCCGACATTGCTACGTCGCGCCTATAATCGTAACCGACGTTTGGCAATTCACGGTGCGAGCAGGAAGGCTGTGTTGCAAAAAATGTTTTGAGGCGCAAAGGGGCGTCGAGCGACTTTCGCTATGCGGCGACCCCGAACAACTCAGCGACAAACTTCGCCTGCCCCGCTACGTCTATGCCATCTAATCTTTTCACCTGCGCCTTGTGTAACATGTGCATCGCTTCAACTCCTTCTAACGTCCGCTCAGCAGTGTGGAAGGAGCGGAAGCACTGCATCGCGCGCCATCTCCTGCGGACGAAACGATGATCCTGTTCGACGATGTTCGTTAAGTATTTCGTCTGCCGCAACCGGCAGTCGAAGGGCAAGACTTTCTCTTTCTGTGAGGAGGAAAATGCGTCAGGGTACGAGGCGTGCTTATCAACACTGATGGAGAACGGAAGTCTTCGGTGATCGGCTCTCATCATCTTCTTAAAGAACCTTTTTACCGCGGAAATATCGCGCTTGGCGCTCAACATGAACTCGATTGTCTGGCCTTCTTTGTCAAGAGCGCGATACAAGTATTTCCATTGTGTGCCGACCTTTACATAGGTCTCGTCGATGCGGTAGGAAGTGCCCGCCATCTTCAGATACGGACGCATTCTTTTGTTAATCTCGGGGGCATATCTCTGGACCCATCTGTAGACCGTGACATGGTCTAATTCAAGTCCGCGCTCTTTCATCATCTGCTCCACGTCGCGGTAGCTCAGCGAGTATCTGCAATACCAGCGGACACACAGGAGGATGACGTCTGGGGCATAGTGGCGCCACTTAAACGGGGATGCATTATGCTTCACAGTTCAGACCTCGGCAGAGTTGTCGAGAGAGCATGGAAGGCGGATTATATCCGAAAACCGGTTTTTGCAACACAGCCTGCAAAGTGCTCCTAAGCATTTAAGGAAGGATTATCCCACGCATGAATCAGGCGGGCGGCGCGCGGGCAGAGCGCCCGTCTCGTCGCGCTATCTTGTCTCCCCGTGACAGAAGCCTTAGTCCTCGTCGTAACGGATGAAGTTGACGGCGTTCTGCTCGAGATTCTCCCGCCCGTGGTCGTAGCGCATCACCGTCTTCGGGTCACGATGCCCCGACATCATCTGTACCTGACGGTATGAGAGTCCCTGCTCCAAAGCTTTCGTGATCGCCGTCCGGCGTAGGTCGTGCGGCGAGAGACGACCGATGCCGCCATATGCAGCCCATCTGGAGACGATGTTCCACCCCATCCTCGACGACAACCCCTTGTCGAACTCGAGCGTGCGGTAGTTCACCAGAGGTTGGAAGAGGAAAGCGTCGGGGCCGTCAGAGTGCAGATTGCGACGACGCTCCGCATCCAACTTCAGATACTCGTCCATTGCCTTCTTCACATCCACCGGCACGGGTAGCGTCCGCTCGCGCCCGCCTTTAACTTTGCACTTCAAGGTCCACCGCCCGTGACTCCACTTGATTGCGGAAGACCGAAGCGAACAGACCTCACTGACCCGCAGCCCCAGCCGCAGCATCACCAGCATCAAGGCGTAATCTCTGGCTCCTTCCGGCTTCCCTCGGTCTGGACCGGCAAGTAGATAGCCTACTTCCTTCACGGTCAATGCCCTTCCCGCAGGCTCACTCGGCATCTCCGGCACCGCCACCAGTTTTGTCGAAGCCGGATTGAGAGGAATTACCCCACCCGCCTTCAGGTACTCGAAGAAGGAGCGGATTACCGAGAGTTTGAAGGACACAGTGGCGGGGCGCTTCCGCCCAGAGCGCAGATGATCACGCCATCCCAGCACGTCATCGGGCACGACCTCCGCCGGGTGCTTCCCGCCGGCAAACTGGAAGAAGTCGGCGACCACCCGGCGGTAGGCGCGCCGCGTCTCTTCGGAAACCGATTTGTTGACGAAGGGCGCGGCTGTCCGCGGGTCGAATCGCTCTAAGGTCAGGCTTTGAGTTTGCGACGATGAATTCAGGTATTGGTCAGGCATTATGAAAGGGCTTCTCTTAACAACCGGTTTTTGGGCCTGGAATGCCGCTAATGATGGATGAATAGGCTTGCACAGTCAATAAATTATTTCTGAAAATCAGTATTATCGGAAATGCCACAGTAGATGAGGATTAATCTTCTCTAACTTAGCTTATAGTTGGATTAGCAACTATGAAACGTCCGTGAAACACTGTTGCCGAAAGACTAATAATAGTGAGAACTGGGACATTAATGCCCTGAGAGCCGATAGTTGATTTACGCCTCTGGCAAGGTGTCACGCTCGCCTTGGCGGCAATATCTCTCCTCTTTATCGGAAAAGTTAAGCTTATCTTTTCCTTTTAGTCAGAAAATTATGCTTGTCACTGAATTAAACTTCTGATATAAGCGCCATCTATGGTAAGTGAACTTAAACGTCAAACACCATTCTCTGTATCACCTAATCCGACAAGTCTATATTTCACTCCGTCACTTGAGGCAGCTGTATTCAGAATTCGATGGACTGTTGAGAACCGTCAGGGGCTCTCTGCGATCTTGGGTGATGTCGGCTTGGGTAAGTCCTCCCTGCTGCGATACCTGCACGCGCACTTCGACGCGCAGGAAGATACGATCTCAATTCTGCTGCCCAGCCCCAGCTTCAAGACTGACTTCGGGTTAATCCAAGCGATCTCTCATCTTGTCGGACTCCCTAAACGCCGGTCAGCGGCCGCGCAGCGGGCCAGCTTTGAGGAGTGGCTCGGTGAGCAATATCGGGCCGGTTACAACGTCGTCCTCTTGCTTGACGAGGCACAGAAACTCAAACCAGAAATGCTGGAGTTAATGCGGGATTTCCTGAACTTCGAGACAAATGACGCCAAGCTTATTCAGGTCGTTCTCTCCGGACAACTTGAACTCCGTGACCGGCTTCTCTCTCCCCCAATGCGGGCCATCTATTCGCGTTTAGTCGCGCCCTGCCTGCTTGCACCGCTCAGCCAGGATGAGCTCGGGGCCATGATTAACTTCCGCTGCCAGCTTCAGAAGATGCCCAACCCGTTTACCCACGAAGCTGTGGCCGCGATCTTTCTCCATACCGCAGGCATTCCTCGACGCGCGCTCGTCCTCTGCTCTTTCGCGCTCGAATGGGCACGCCTCGCCAGGCACGAGCAGGTCGAGGCAGCGCACGTACTGGGGGTCGTGGCTGATCTGACGATCAAGCAGCGCACTGAGATTGAGGGGGTGGAGGCGTGAGCAAACCGCTCGTCGGGGGCTTAGCCGCTCTCATCCGAGAGGACGCAGAGCGTAAAAAGCAAGAGGCGCAAGGCCCACCTAGTACGGGTAGCCCACTCATACAGAGCAACCCCGTGGAAGGTAGGCCACCCGATGAGGGTAGCCCCGACTTGGGTAGGCTACCCACAGGTGGGTTACCCATTCAGAGTAGCCCACCCAAACCTGAGCCCTTAGGTTACCCAAAGGGTAGCCCATCTCCGGAGAGTAGCCCATCCACACAGAGCAGCCTAGCGCCACAAGCCGCGGATATGTGGGCTACGGTCACTTTGAAGAGGGGCTACAGTAAACTCTACCACTCAATTGTCGATGACGTGTTCCCGCAACTCACGGCCGATGAGCAATCTGTCTATACGCATCTCTACCGGCTGTCATGGGGATTCAATAATCCAGGCGTAATTGTGAGCCTTCCGAAGCTGGCGGAGCGCTCCGGCATGTCCAGAAATAGTGTCGCTAGAGCAATCGCTCGACTGGTTGGTCGCGGATTAGTGACCAAGGGTGAGACATTTTTCGGTAAAAACCAAGAACAAGGAAGAGAATATAGGTTACCCATCCCAAGTAGCCTAACCAGCGGGAGTAGCCTACACACAGAAAGTAGCCCACCCAGTGTGGGACGCAATAAAGAAAGATTAAAAGAAACTATTAAAAAGGGCGGTGGCGCTTCGCTACCCGAAGAAGAAAAGGCATCCTGCCCGGACTGTCACGGACAAGGTTACTACTATCCAGGCGGGTTCAACGAAGGGGTCAAGATTTGCCGTCACGAGAGCCTACGCCGAGCAGGGAAATAGCGGAAAAGGAAAGACCCAGAAGAGGTGATTGATGGCTGCCACAGACGATTCCGAAAACCTGCTGGATCATTTGACTGAGCGCATCAATCCCAACGGCTGGCGAGTGATCAGCAATCCGACTCGCCAACCGGAACCTGAAGCCGACGACTTAAAGACAACTGATCCGAACGATGCAAGAGGGGCAGCGTCCACCCGGAAAGCAAAAAGTAGAAGAGATTAGAAGAAAGCATCAGCAGTACGGAGAGAAGAAGGGAAGTGTCCGAGTCTAAAGACTGGGACGAAGAAGCCTGCCGACGTTTGAAGAATTAGAAGCAGAGGTGAATATGATTAAGACAAAGGCGCAAAATACGCAGCCCATCTTCAAGCAACCGAATAGAGAATTACTAACCCCGGAGGCTTTGCGAGAACCATTCACCGAACAGGCGAAGCCGATGAAGAAATTGAAAAGTTTTTGAAGTCTCCCGCACCTCAACCGAGCGTTGATACAAGCAATTGCCCGGACTGTAATGGCACAGGGTATTGGTATCCGAAGGGGATCGAAAAGGGCGCGACTCGGTGCAAACACGAAAAACTCACCTCCGGCGAAAGCACACAGAGTAAATGCGATGAAGAAGGATAATCCTCATGGCATCTCCACGCGCGTGGAGGTGAACCGTGTGGCGATGTAATCGAGTCCTGCACGATTTTGACTACTACAGCTAACAAGGTGCTCGCGCCCGTGCATGACAGAATGCCTGTGATCGTGTACCCGGAGGATTACGAGTTGTGGCTGGAGACGGATGTGCGAAAGTAGGAGCTGCTCAAGGATTTGTTTCAGCCATACCCTGCTGATGAGTGGTCAGCACGCTCGTAAATGTCATCCGACGTCAGGTGCGAACTTAATTGAATAGTTGCCGCTGAATTCGGCGTGGTAGCCCCTTACACAAAATTTCTCCTCATTTTTTCGAAGATAGCTTACGATAATGCCCCTTATGGAAAGCCATGTAAGAGGGAAGTTGCGTGTGGTAAACTTACCCTCAGTCTTTCGCCGTACGTCCGCAAAGGAGGGGTAAGATTTAAATGAGCCTCGAAATCTCATCGCTACTCACGCGCTCGCCCGAGCTGCGACACGACCGGATGTGCATCAGCGGCACGGGCATCACCGTTCACCGCATCGCCATCCTCACAAATCTCGGTCATAGCCCGGAAGAGATCGTCCGTAAGTATAAACACCTGACGCTGGCCGGAGTTCATGCCGCGCTCGCCTACTATCACGCGAACCGTGCCGAAATAGATGCCGAGGTTGCATCGGACGAAACGGAAGCGGCACACCTCGAAGCCGAGTTCGCGCGGCAGCCGCAGGTCGCTTAGATGGCGATTCGTTTGTACCTCGACGAAGACGCCATGGACGACGATCTGGTGCAAGCTTTGCGCCTGCGTGGCGTCGATGTGGAAACCGCCCTCGACGCTAATCTTGCCGGGCGCTCTGACGACTATCAACTCGCCTATGCAGCTTCCGCCGGGCGCACGCTCTACACCTTCAACGTCAGCGACTTCATACGGCTTCACTCCTCTTACATGGCAGAGGGACGAGCACATGCCGGCATCATCTTCGGGCAACAGCAACGCTACGGCGTCGGTGAGCAGATGCGGCGGCTGCGACGCTTGATCGCTCTGCGTTCGGCAGAGGCGATGCAGAATCAGATTGAATTCTTGAGCAATTGGGGCTGAATGAGAATCATGCGATGAGCGAGATGGCTTTGGTGCGGAGCCGGTTGACGGCTGCGGAAGCGCAGGCGATAGAGATGGTCTTAGACGGCTTGCCGAGCGAGCACAGCCGGAGAGCTTACGAGCGGGCGCTAGTTGACTGAGGTAGGCTAGAAAAAGTGGACGCCATCACGAAAAAGATTTTAATCTTTTCACTAACGATAGATGGAGGTTCACAGCATGAAAGAGCAGCTACCAAAACAGGTTTATACCACCGAGTTCCGCGAGCAAGCGGTGTTATTGGTCACGCGCGACGGTCTGAGCATCGCTCTCTGCCGCGCGCCGCTTGTCAATGTCTTTGAAGACATTGGCGAACTGGGTCAAGCGCGTCAGGGACGGACAGTTACCGGCGGCGAGAGGCGAGGCGGGAGTACCGCGGCGCATCGTGACAGATGAGCACGCCGAGTTGTCACGCCTGCGGCGCGAGGTTGCCGAGTTGCGAATGGAGCGCGACATCCTGAAAAAAGCCACCGCGTACTTTGCGACCGAGTCGCTGCGAGGTGCGCGGTGATACGAAAGATGCGACTCGACTACCCGCTCGGGTTGTGTTGCAGGAATTACTTCTCAGGCTATAATCCCTCTTCAGTTCGGTCATTACTCTTCGGGAAGCCTACTCTTGAAACAAAACAACTCCTTGTTCAAGTGGCGTCACTTTGAGCCAACACTTATTCTTTTGTGCGTTCGTTGGTATTGCAGATATCAACTCTCTTACCGTGATCTGGAGGAGATGATGCGTGAGCGAGGATTGTCAGTGGACCATACCACTGTCTTCAGATGGGTCCAGAGATACGCACCTGAAATCAACAAAAGAATTCGCCCTCATCTAAAGCTGGCAGGTGCTTCATATCGAGTGGATGAGACATACATCAAAGTCGGGAAGTCGTGTAAATATCTGTATCGCGCCGTGGATAAGGAAGGACAGACGATTGAATTCATGCTCTCGGCTAAACGCGACGTTTCAGCAGCAAAACGCTTCTTCAAGAAGATGATGAGAGCCGATCATCGTCGTCTTCCATTCACCATCAGTGTTGATAAGAATGCGGCTTACCCTGAAGCTTTCACCTCATCGCAAGACGAAAAGGTTCTTCCGCATGATTGTCAATTGCGGCGCGTGAAATATCTGAACAATGTAATTGAACAGGACCATCGTTTCGTTAAGAAGAAGGTGAGAGCTTCACAATGCTTCAAGAGATTTCACACCGCGGAACGAACTCTGGAAGGCATTGAAGCTGTGAATATGATTCGCAAAGGTCAGATCAAAAGATTAGAGAGAAGCGATATGCAAGGTCAGGCGCAGTTCGTCTTGAACCTCTTTCAGATCGCTGCATGAGAATGGATCCAACGATCTTTCGTGCTCCAAAATAATCTTTGCAACAGTACCAAACTTTGCGCGACGGCACGCACCGCTTGCCCGTTGGCAATCATCTGTAAGGCTTGGCGCTTGAACTCGTCATCGTACTTGCGTCGTGGTTGGTTGTTGGCTTTCGTGTTCATTGGATTTATTCTTCCAAGCAACACTCGTGTCCGTCAAATCGGAACCATCTCATTTTGCCCTAACTTCGATAGCAGTACTGCATGTATTCTT
>MWWH01000285.1_pt1 | contig 14341 bp, 29 predicted proteins | sample 1047231 | NCBI WGS metagenome assembly MWWH01 (sample SAMN06349967, study PRJNA376086) | soil metagenome | isolation source: MG3-2 sample Antarctic (ecotone) soil | place: Antarctica | collected 2015-01-13 | reverse complement strand
GTTGGGCAATCACTACGCCGCCGTCATGGAAGATTCCGCAACGCCTGCTGCGCTCTGTAACGTGCTCATGGATGAGCTTACTGATCTGGCAGGCAAAGCCAGGTTGCACATCACAGCGCCGGAAGTGCTGCGGCTGCTTTATCCGCTGCTTCGCTTGCGCGCCGCAGAGAACACAACGAAAGGAAATTACTGAACATGGAAAAGACTACAAGGAAAGCCCGCACGCCTTCGAGCGCAGGCGCACAGCAGAGAAGAAAGATTGAAGCGGTCGGTGAACTTCGGACTGGGCTGCCGATGCGCGTCGCCGAAGTGGACGCGATGAAGAAACGCGTCTCGAACATCCCCCGCGCGATGCTGCTCGTCAACGATGTCTTGAGTCCACGCGATGCTGAATCCGCCGCTCTTGCGCTCTGTGATTTGGTGGGCTTGTTATGTGAAACACACAAGAAAGCCGACCGCATAGAACTTGATTTTTATTGCAGCGTGCAGGCTGTTCTCCACCTTGAAGATTGGGAAGAACACCTCCGCATGGTTATCACGACAATAAGAAACCAGCGAACAAAGAAGAAGTAATCTGGACGCACAAGGGCAAGATCGTTGACGGGCGCAACCGCTTCAATGCGTGCAAGGCGTTAGGCGTAGAGCCGACGTACAGGGAGTGGGATGGTAAGGGATCGTTGGCTCTGTTCGTTGTTAGCTTGAACTTGCACCGCAGGCATTTGAATGAAAGTCAGCGTGGGATGGTTGCCGATAAATTAGCAACGATGCGACAAGGTGAGCGTACCGACCTTAGCTCAATTGAGACAATGTCGCAGCCACAAGCCGCCGAGATGTTGAATGTATCAGTTGCTACGGTGAAGCGTGCGGCAAAGGTTCGCAAAGAAGGCACACCCGAAACAATCGCCGCCGTTGAATCCGGCAAACTTCCCGTCTCTGTGGCAACGCAGCACATTGCAGCCGTTAGCAAATACCCGGAACTCGCATCGCCGCTTATTCCGCAAAACATCGCTATCACAGTAGCGAAGAACCTTGACGCCTTGCCTGACGACGAGCGCGCAGAGAAGCGGAGCAAGCGAAACTTGAAAGCGTGCCTGTGACGGTGCGAAATGTGGAAACCAACGATGAGATTGACGAGTTAAGAATTATCGAAAATCTCGTTAGCCGCACGGTGACGCCTTATGAATATGCGTTGAACATTGCGCGACTTATACGGATTAGTAACAGTGGTTCTCGCCTTACCGAAAGTAAGCCCCGAAGCCCTGTAATGGCACAAGTTGCAGAAAGGCTTGGGGTGAATCCTAAAACGATTCATCTGAACAAGACAATCTCCAACCTTATTCCCCAACTCGGACAACTCCTTAACGACAAGGTTATCTCTCAATTCGCTGCTTACCAACTCGGTCAACTGCCTGATGATGAGCGTGGCGTCTGCAAGCAAATCAAATGCCATTTGGCATAACATCGGATATCTGACGCAGATGTGTTTTTTCACAGACGTTGCGAATTTTCACAATCGAAGCACTTACCCAAAAGCACAAAATCTTGTGTCCGCATCTCTGGCGCGTCATGCAACTGAAAACGCCCGCCGTGACATTTGGCGGGCGTTCGTCACGAAAGTATGAACGCAAGATGTAGTGTAGTTAAAAGAGCCTGAGAATGTTCCAGTCCGCCAGGCTCCGATTGCCCTTGGAGGGAACATCTTCAGGCTCAAGTTGAAATACTACTCAGCGGGCGCGTGTTTATCAACGTTGGGAGTGAATCTGGCGAAGTCAAAAAGCGACGCACCAACAAGGCGAAGATTTTCTTCCGCGTCCCGCATCGCCCAGACCACATGCTCAAGATCACGGCGAAGGGAGAGGGAGTAGGACTCGCTGCCCAACCCGCCGCTTGCCTCCAACTGCTCGACATCGTTCCTGATCCGTCTGTGCTCCTCACGAAGACGATCCAGCCATTCGCGCAAGTCTGTGATTACGCTCTCGCGGACATCCGTAAAACTACGACCGCCGAATAACTTCGGCTCGCGTAATGCTTCCACAGGAAGCTTGCTCAGGATGTAGCGCGCAGCCTCTCGTTCGTGCATCGCTTTTGTCACTTCATTAATGCCTGTTCTGTGATTCACGGCATCAAGAAACGCCGTCAACTGCTTATCAAGCGCAATCAGTTGTTCGTGACGCGCGCGAATACCTTCGCCGTCCGGGTAATCCTTTGAGGCTTCAGTGCGCGCACGGCTTTCCGCCTCTTCGAGGCGCGTTGGAAAGTGGCGAGGTTCCGGCGGTCTGTAATTCAACTCACGGGAGATTTCTTTGAGCAGTCCCTCCTCCTTGAAAACATTTCGTGCAAATGTGCCCGGCTGTGACAGGAGGGCTAATCGCCGCGCGGCAAGGGCGCTTGCTTTATCAAGATCGCTATACTGTCGCTTCGCCGCCATGACGTTCTATCTCCTTCTCTTGTCGCTGTCCTAATTGACATATCGGCTGACGACCTGCGCGAGTTCGGCGTGATCGCCTAATTCAGCGAGTAAAGCTTGCGCGGCTGTTCGCCTGTCCACACCATCGCGTTCCATGATTCGATTGATTGCCGCTTCGACTTCTTTGCGCTTCGTTTCATCGAAATTGTTGGGTCTTGCTTCCTGCTTCATGCCGAAGGTGTCGCGCAGTTGATTAAGAGCTTCGAGGCGGGAGTACATCTCATATTCGTAAACAACTTCCCCGCCGATGCGCTCTGTCACTTTGACTTTCTTCAACAAGTGATCCACACCGTTGGCGCGTGCCCGCTCGATACTAAACTTGCCGCTGTCATCCAACACATCACCAAGCGAGGCAAGCGCGATTTCAGCCAGAGAGCCGATAATGACATCAGTATGAATCTGGGCGCGTCGCATAAGATCAGTGCGCCGCCGCTCGATGGCTTCGGAAATGTCAAGTTTTGTCAAGTTTTCTTCTGCGATTTGCCGCGCTGTCTTTGCGGAGTAACCTGCCTCGCGTGCCGCTCTCGCGCCGTTGCCATGTCGGGTGACGCCTTCGACGAACCTTTGCTGCTTGTGCGTGAGTGGTTTCTTCAGAGCAGCCATGCTCTGAGATTTAGTCGGTTTTTTCTCAATGGTTCGTGCCATCAAATTTACCCTTCATCCTTTGCTTTCAATCCCGTTACCAACTCGTTCATCTCCCGGCGTGCGCGCTGGATATTCGCCAATTGACTGAGCGGAATATTGGCCGCAAGGGCAGCATCGCGCAGCAAGTTCAAATCGAATGCCGTGCGCCGGGCAAGTTGAGCGAAGCGCGCTTCGGCGCGGGTGACGGCTGTGTGCGTATCCTGCACCACACTTATTTGTTTGCTCATTGCGCGGACTCCGCTTTGACTGCCTGCTCTTGCTCAGACTCACGCTTCTGCTTCTCGTACTCGGTGAGCGCAAGGCGCGTCGGAATAGAGAAGCTATCGAAGGTCTTGCGATCCGTGCGGCGCAGGGCGATGAGTCGTTCGTAAAAGCTATTAGGCTCGAAGCCCGGCGCGCTTGTTGGTGCTGTTTGTGTTTTCACGCGGCAAACTCCTTTGCTTCATGGCGCACGCTGACAATTTCCAGACCGCCGATAGCTTCCGCCACCAACCGCACCAGCGGGTCAACTTTTGCAACCGCGCCTAACTTGTAATCAACTCCATCGGCAACGGTGACAAGCGGCTTATTTGCCTTTATGAAGGCGCGCCCGACGTCTGATAGTTGCCCTTCTTCTTCGATTGCAAAACGTTCCTCACGCTCATAAACGAGTTGAATCAAATCGCTTTTGTGCTCGCGCAGGAGTTCGGTTAGCTCCGGCGTGATGATGTTCTTTGGCGCGTCAATCAAAAGTTCTGTTGAAGGCGTGCCGAGCGAGACGAAGACGCCAAGCTCTGCAAGGTGATAAAGCAAAACATCTGCCGTCATATCGCCATGCGCTCCCTTCCCTGTTGTACGGGCTGAGAGGCAAGCCAGCTTTCAGCCGCTCGAACAGTTCGCTCCGCATAATCATGCCGCCGCGCGGCTTTATCTCTGACACTTTGCAGCCTTGATATAACGGAATAAGATGGATGCCCGAGAGACAGGCAGCGAACTGCAAAGCTCTCATCAGCGCGCGAAAGATTCGGCTGGCCGTCTTCCTTCAAAGGCGCACGGCTAACGAAATAGTGGTAGTCCGGCCACTCCGTAGGCAGCTTTGAATTGCTATAACGCGAAGACTCAACGAGCCTCGGAGCGGGAACCGCAGGAGCATCAGCAAGAAGCCCCGCCGCTTCTAATTCTTCGGGTGTCACGATGCGCCCCATCGCGACATGCGTGAGGCAAATTAACGGGAAAGACGGTTGGTATTTCTCTTTGATGTTAAGCGTTCCCGGCAACCTTGTGCTGCCGTATGCGCCGCCGTTGGCAAACTCGCCGCGTTCTTCAAACTTCTTCAGCAAACGCTTACGGATCGCTTTGCCTTCTTCGTTGATTTTCCCATCAGCGCCGACAAACGACTTCGGCAAAGCGAGCCAAACCTGAAAGTTGCCGGGCGATGTCTCTTCGATAAAGAAAGCAAAGGGCTTAAACCGCTCCATTATCTCGGCGCTGCAATCATCCACTTGAATGAATGCGCCCCACGCACGCACGGCCACGTTATGACCTTGCTGCTGGTTACGCTTGATGTATTCGGGAATACGGGACTTAAATTCGGCGGCGGTCAGCGACGCGCCTTTCTGCTTCGGCTCGCTGCCTAACCTTTCGGACTCGCCCGTAATCGGGTAGATGCCGACGAAAACCGCTTTGAAGCTGTCGCAGCCAACGCTTTCAAAGGCTTCGGCGGCAAGCGTCGCTTCCGTCACCGAATCCGCCACAAAGTGAGGGGTAATTTCGGGTGTGTTTTGCGTTTTCGCTGAATGTTTTTGAATTTCGTGCGTGTTTAGTAGCGACAAATTTGTCGCACTTTTGGCGGGCGCGGCATCGTCTTTTTTGTGAATGTCGCTATTAACTATCACAGGAGACGGAGAGGGAGTATCTAGCGACGCGCGGTTTGCTGCCGGTTGCGGGCTGTCCGTCGTGCGCGAAGTCCAGAGGGTTTCAATATCCGCATGAATCGTTTCCCGGTACGCAATTTCTTCGTCTTCATTCATACCGCTTTCCCTTGCGAAGCGCTTTCCTTCCGTAACTAACTTGAGTGCGGCCTCCTTCACGGCCTCGCGCGGATCATCCTTTTTCTTCTTTGTGGTGGACTCCGCGTCGTTTTCGCCTTTCTCTTCGCCCGTGTACTCTTCGAGTGTCCATTCCGGTGCGTAAGACTCAACGGTTTCGCGGAAATGCACGAGCGCTTCATCGGCGGCTTTGTTGTAACGCTGAATGGAGTTGCCGCTTTTCCCGCGTGCGCGCCGTGCGATGTCGGCGACTAAGTCCGTGAGATTATCAACGTAGCTAGGCGCGACAAGTTTTTCGGATGATGCCTCGCCTTTGTATTTGACAAAGAAAGGTAAATGCGTGAAGCACTGCGCGCGATGAAGGCGCTTGAAACGGCGCTGCCAATTTCGCCCTTTAGATTTAAGCCATTTTGCGTTTTCTTCTTTAGTAAGACCGGGCGGCATTTCGAGGCGTTTGTGATACATCTCCATCACACCGGCGCACGCCTTGAAGCGGCGTACTTTTCCGCACGGCCTGTCTTCCCTTTTCGCCTTTTCCTCTGTCTGCTGCGCGGCATCCATACAGGTAAGAAGCAAGCATTTGATTTCGTCAAGGTTAAGTTCGAGTTTACGGACGCGGCAAGCTTCCGGGAAACCTGATCGGCGAATGACGGCGTTGAAGCTGGCAACAAAGGCGCTGCTGCGCTTTCTCGTTTCAACTGTCGTCGCGTCCGCCGCGTGAGTCTCTTGCCAGCTTTGTTCGTGAACGTTATCAGCTTCGATAAAGCCGAAAGGAATGTCGGAAATCGGAGATAGCTGCGCGCTCATGCCGCCACCCCTTTCAGCACGCTATTGCTTGAAAATTCGGGAGCGGGAAGCTTCGCACAAGCGCGACAAATGCGAAAATTTACGACGCGATTTTCCACACAGTGCAAAGTGAAAATGCGTCCTGTTTTTATAAAGCGTGCGCCGCATCGCAGGCACGGATCAAGCGCGCGATTCAGGAATTGTTCAAACTTCTTGTTGCGGTGGTGGTGTTTTCGGTGTAAACTCATTGAGATTAAACTCCTTAATCACTAAGAAAAAAAGAAAAAGAAGCCTTGGGCGCTGTCAACGCTCAGGGCTTCGCCATTTTTATGCAGCAACAGCCACGCGGCGGCTGCGCTCAATAAAGTCTTGAACGTCGTCAACGCGATATAGAACACGCCCGCGACGGATGCCGAGGCGGAGGAAAGTTATTTCGCCCCGTTGTCGGCAGTTCCGCACAGTCCCGGGCGCAACGCGCAGGATGCGCGCAACTTCTTGTTCAGTTAGGAAGGTATCAACGTCTGTTTCGACTGATGACATAACGCTCCTTTTGAATGAAAAAAGGTTTGCGCTATTGAGAGGCGAGCAACTACAATGTAAATGTGCCGCTTCTCAATGCGGTGATGGGAGCAGGTAGCGCTTTCTTTCGACGGGCGGCGCTGCTTGCTCTAAAAATCTTTCAATAACCTAAAAATGACTCTACATCAGAATGCGCTGCAAAAACCGATCAATTTCGGCAATAATATTATTGCCGAATTTTGAATTTCTTGAAGTAGTGTTCCTCTACATTTTTCCAATGTGGATATCCGCTATCTTTTGCCCAACCATTTAAAGTGCGAACGCTGACGCCTGCATAATCCGCAACAGATGTTTGGGACGCTTGCTTGCCGAGGTGCTCGAAGGCATCGGCTACTTTCTGAGTGAGGTCACCTTTTTTCGGTCTTCCGGAATGCGTAATAATAGCTTGTACATTGCCAAGTTGCGGCTGCTCAACAAATTTGCATAGCCCTGATTCGCGTCTGATGGCCGCCGCCTTTGCGTATTTGTTTATATCCGAGCCGAAATCAACAGTTGCGTGTAGTGTTGCGGCAATATAATCGTGTAGTTCTATTTGCGCCATCGCCAACGAATCTTCGAGGTGCTCGAATACCGCGGTTTGAAATCTACTTTCCAAATGGCTGAGTAAGGCGTGAGTTGCGGTAATTGCTATTCTCTTTATTAAATCTTCGCGCTCGCCATTGGGGGACGGGAGTGCTCCTAAAGTCGTTCTTTCTAATCTGCCCTTTTTATCCGGGAGGAGAACAGGGAAAACATTCGTATAGTTTTCGCAATTTTGGAGGATGAATCGGACGGTAGGTAAAAAGTTGCCGTTAAAATTCCCGAAGCTTACCTCTGCGAGTTCAACGTCAATTGAAATTGCAAAGTCGCCATCCGGCATTTCAACGGCTTTACGGTCTTTGTTTTCTTCTCGCCACAAGCGGACAGCTTCTTGGAGTATCTCTTTCGCTAATAGCTCTTTTGCACCTGGCTTGATTTTCATCGGACTCCCTGTTGTCCTCAGTTCCCTGTTTTAGATTCGGCTCGCCAACCGCACAGGGATGCGATCTGTTCCTTCGCCATCGGTTGCAATCCAACGTGCGAAGGTGAGGCGAGCCGAAAGTGAAGCTATGCGGGCGACTTCTTCAATGCTTCATGTTTGCATTTAACCGCACCTGATTTGTCGCCCTCGCGCTTCATAAGAAAGCCCGTGCCGTGGCAATCCGGGCAGTTCGTCGCGTCTAAAGCCGAAGGCAAACCCTTTTCTATATTTCCTTTTAAATCTTTTACTTTCTTGTATGCGCCGCCCGCAACCGTTGCATTTCCCGCATGGGTTGCGCCGCTCGCATCCGTTGCGGTACGCGCACGAGGGACGGGTTGCAAAAGCATCTCAATTATCAATCCCCTGTCGAGTTTATTACTATTCTTCAAATCCGGCTCAAGGCGACGAATAAAACCGCGCGACTCAAGCGTGTTGATACAGTCCGAGACTACCCTTTTACTGACGTTTGTAGCCTCTGCAAGCCGCCCGAGACTTACTTTGCATACGTCTCTCTGAAATCCCCATGTAAGACGACACAGGCGTGTCAAAACGCATTGTTCGTTTGGTTTCAGCGTTCGCAGGATATGGTCAAGATACTCATTCGGAAAGCGTGTGTGTTGGTCTGGCCGTGCAAATGCCGCATGGGTTGCGGGAGGCGCAACCGTTGCAATCCGCAAGGGTTCGGGTACTCGCCCCGCAACGGTTGCAGTTGTCGCATGGGTTGCAGGAGGCGCAACCGTTGCATCTACCGCAATGGTTTCCGCTTCTTTTTCGCGTTCCTCTCGCTGCTTACGCAGAAGTGCGGCGAGAGGGTCGGTTGTTTGCGGTTTCGCCATTTATCCGTCAGTCCTCAAGTGAAACCGAATGCTCTGCGATGCCGATTAAATCAACCGTAACGGTCTGCTGCTTATTCGCCAGCATCAAATCATACGCAAAGGCGCAAAGGCGCAGCACAGCGCGCGGAATGCCCTGCGACACGATATAAAGCCTTTCAAGTACCTCTGGCGTAAAAGGGTTCTTGATCTTGCCCGCTTTGCATCTGCTTTCAAGCATCGCTGCCATTTCTGCGAGCGTCAGCGTGCCCAACACCGACGACGGCATTAAGCGGCTTTTGAGCGCCTTTTGTTTGTCGCTTAACAACTTCTCGCGCAACTCAAGCTGCCCGGCAAGCACGATTTGAATTAACTTTTCCTCGCCTGTTTCGTAATTGAGAAGCGTTCGCACGACTTCCAGCATTTTGTGCGTTAATTTCTGCGCCTCGTCTATAAACCACACGACGTTACGCCCCTCAGCGTACTGGGTTACAAGCCATTGTTGTAATTCTTCCTGATGGGCGAGGATTGAGCGGCGTTTCGGCAACCCGACGTTAATACAAAGGGCTTGCAGCATCGCAAACTCGCTTGAGTAATCCGGCGTCGGCACAAGCATGGAGATGACATCATCACGCGCATCGAACTCGGCGTGTAAATAACGCACGACGGTTGATTTGCCTAAGCCGTTATCGCCGAGCAGAATGGTTAATCCTTGCCGACGGTTCACAGTAAATCTAACTTTGAACAATACCGCTTCAAGCGCGTCTGTAATGTAAAGAGTCAGAGGATTAGGACTTACAGAGAAAGGTGTAGGCTGCATTCGCGCGTTATAACACAACCGAATGCAGAATTAAAGCTAATTCTTACTTAATGCGGGAAATTGAACCCAAAATAGTCTATTAATCAAAGGTCATTGGTCATGCGTGTAAACAAGCACGTTGGTGTCAACGGCGTTCATGCAATTCCTCGCGCGTTAAGCGCGGCGGATCGCCGGTGAAAGAGTTTTCCTTCATCTGCTGGGCAACATCGCGCAGCGTGGAGGCGCGCTCTGCCGGATCGGCGTCAACGAGCATTACGCGCTTACCGCGAGGTCTGCCACCAGATGCACGGCTAGTGTCGTTTTCCCGACGCCACCTTTTTGATTCGCAATAGCAATAGTTTTCACGGCTCACGTCTCCCGTTCTAGTCTGATAACGCACAAGCCGCTTGGCTATGCCGCCCGTCCAACTGGGAGAGGCTTGATCCGGTCATACTCGCTCTTGCGCGCTTGCAGGGCGTCCCACACATCTACATCCAACTGAAGCCCTAACCAAACATCCGGCGATGTTTTTAAGGCACGCGCTAATCTATGCGCCATATCCACCGTGACGGGGCGTCGCTCCTGCAAAATCTCATTTACCGTGCGGCGCGACACACCGAGTAAGTCGGCAAATTCTCCCTGCGATAATCCTATCTCCGTCATGACATCTTCACGCAAGATTTCGCCCGGATGTGTCGGGCGGCGCTTTCTTCCATTCAACATAGCTTATCCCTCAGTGGTAATCCTCTAAGTCAACATCAAAGGCATCGGTGCCGGTGTAAGTAAACGTCAATCTCCAATTCCCGCTGACCGTGACGCTATATGTTCCACGCCTCGCGCCTTTCAATTCATGAAAGCGATAGCCCGGCAGGTTCATATCCTGAAACGATTTCGCACGGTTCAACAAATCGAGTTGCCTTATTAACCGGCGGTGCAGAGCGGTTGCCACCGCGCGCGATCTGCCCGTTTCAAACAGCGTCTTGAGTCCTTTATGTTTGAAGGTCTTAATCATCTCAGGTGAGACGATTGTAACCTATGGCGTTACAGAAATCAATAAAAATATTTAAGGTCGACCAAGTCACGCACCACTGTTGCCGTTATTGCCGCGCCCCTCTTTGACAACATCAATCAGCGCGTCAAGCCTGCGGTCGGTGTGCCCCTGTGATTCTGCCAGCTTTGCCTGTGCATCTGCCATTCTCGCCATTGCATCATCGGTGTGAAGCTGCGCCGTGATGAGCGCGTCAATGCTGCGGCGTGTCTCGCGCCGCTCACGCCAGCCCGCACGGATGGCAAGCTTCATCACACGTTCCAGACGGCCGATGCGGTGCTCGCTTTGCGCCTGCTGTTCGGTGAAACGCTCCTGCTGCGAGGCTATTCGCTCTTGCCGCTCAACGATGAAGTTCATGATGCGCTCGCGTTCGTCGTCGCTCATTTCGTGGTGTCCCTTCTAAAATGATTCCTTGTTGCGTGCGTGCGCCGCGCTGCTAAGTTCTAGCAGCATCGCCAGCGGGCGAGCATGTTTGAGTCCACACACGCGCACGGGCGTGCTACTTTGCCTTTCATTGCCCGCTACCGTTTGAGCGTCGCCGCTCGTCGTCGCGTTCAATCAATTTCTTGAGCGCATCTTCGGTGCGAATCTGCGCGTCAGCTAAAGCGGCAATGCGCGCATCGGCGTTTGATTCAGCCGCGCGCAACTCGGCGATCTCGGCGGCGTGTTCGTCTAGTCGCTCGTCGTGACGCTGGATCATGGCAGTTAAAATGCGCGTGTACTCGCGCACGTCCGATGCGAATTCTTCGAGTTTGATAACTCTTTCTTCAATGCTCATAAGGTGGCTGTCCTTTTGTTTTGTAGCCCATGGGCGACATTTCGACGGACTCTTTAACCACACGCGCACGGGCGTGATCGTGTCTCCCATGGGAGACACGGAAACCGTCTCCCTTCATTACACACGCGGGCGGGCGGCATTTTGTCGCCCATGGGAGACATTTCGACGGACTCCTTCATTACACACGCGGGCGGGCGGCATACTGCTTTTCATTGCCCGCTACGCCCCTCTTTGACAATATCAATCAAGGCGTCAAGGCGGCGGTCGGTGTGCGCCTGCGATTCTGCAAGTCGCCGCATCACATCCTCCGTTTGAAGTTGCGACGTGATGAGTGCGTCAATGTTCTCCCGCGTGGTACGTCGCTCTCTTAGCCCTGCACGAATGGCAAGCTTCATCACACGTTCCAGGCGGCTGATACGGTGCTCGCTTTGCGCTTGCTGTTCGGTGAAACGCTCCTGCTGCGAGGCTATTCGCTCTTGCCGCTCAACGATGAAGTTCATGATGCGCTCGCGTTCGTCGTCGCTCATTTCGTGGTGTCCTTTTCGTAAGGTGTACTTACTACGCTTTCGCTTCTAACAACGAAGCCCGCGCTGCCACCTATCTTTTCGCACACAATTAAAGAGGTGATGGAAAGAGCCTCTTTCACTTGCTCCCAAGATGTTGGGTGACGTTTCAAATATCGGTTAATTGTGCCGATAATCTCTTGTGTGAGTTTATCGGATTCTCCGGGCTTTGCTTCACCTGCTCTGTAGCGTTTAATCATTTGTACCGCATCAGTAATGGACGGCTTTAATTCGCAAACGGCAAGCGCGATTGTCAACAACTCGCGTTGATCATCAATTCGCCCCAGCTCCGCCAATACGGAGTACTTGAGATCGTCGCCGCGCATTATCGCGTCTTCGTCAAAGAGCCACTTCAGGCGTTCATCCTGCACAGCGGCAAGGTGATGAAGCGCACGTTGCCTGTGGAGAACTTCATCACGTCCGCGCTTGCTTCGGTGTCCATCAAACAGATTCATTGCTTCGCAAGCGGCAATTTCCCTTTCGGAGAATTTCGCAGGCTTGCCGCGCTTTTTGCCGGTTTGCTTTTCGGCAAAGTTTGCCGATATTCCCTCTGTCATTTCTTACCCTTCTTCTTCGCCTTCACAGCTTCCTTGAGTGCCGCATCGCTTCCGTTTGCTGGCTGCGGCTGTGTCGGCTCCTGCGGTAGCGCCCCCGGCGGCAGATCGTAGTGGTGCGTCTCGTAGAAGTCCCGCATTCCCTTCATCTGTTCCCGAAACGGCGGGGGCTTTGGTGGTAGCTGCTTTGGTTGCCCTTTTGGCTGGTCGTTGCTCATCGCTTTCACCTCTGTGTAGTCTCTGTAAGAAGATCGTATCAAGTAGCGACGTTCGATCATATCAAGTTGATACGATGCGTATTTACTCACGCTGCTTTTGTTTCACCGAGCTTTTTAAGAATGGCGTAGTTGATTGTGTACCACTTACACTGGTTCCAAACTTGTGCGCTCAAACGACTCGACTCGATAACGTTCTGCTTTTCCAGGCTAGTGAAAATCCGCTGAATGGTTGGAATACTCCAAAAGGGGAATTGTACTTGCCATTGTTCATAGCTGTTGTAAACCCAACGATGACCGTCGTGGATGTAGTTCGATTTGAGCATCCAATAATGTAGTTGCTGCAAGACGATAGCCTCATTGAGTCCGACGCTTATAGCCAGCGACGGTAGAACCTGCAATGGATGTTCACTGATTAGCAGTTTAGACGGTTCCGCTGAATAGGCTTCCGGCTCTCGGACAGTTTTTACTGTTGCGCTCATTTCTTACCTTTCTTCTTTGCAGAAGCGCCGTTATTAGCCTTTGCGGGCTGTGTGGCTGCTTTGTTTGCAGCGGAGGTCTTACCGGGCGGTCTGCCGGTTTTACGATCAGCGACAAGCTTCAAGTCAGCTTCCTTGATAAAGAAGTCGCGTCCCATTTTCTCGGCAGGTAATCGCCCTTCCTTAATAAACGTGTGAACGCGGGGCACTGTCACGCCCAACCTTTCGGCGACTTCTTTTGTTGTTAGTAGGCTCATGCTGCAAAGGATAGCGGCTCAATGAAAATAAATCAAGAAAAATGTTTATTACAGTAAAGATTTATGTTGACAAAGGGTTTATCAAGATATATACTTCTTTTCGTCGGCAACATTACACGAAACGGAGAAGAGAAGCGATGATGAACTTGGACACCAACAAAATGCAGCAAGTGATACAGGAAGCCTTCGACAAAGTAGCAGGCAATCGGCGCTGGGAAGTAGCGATAGCAAAAGCGAGCATGGAGATTGACAGCAATCCCTTCATGCACTGGAACGGACACGCGCTCATCATCCTGAGTTCGTCAAATGAAATCTATGAAGCAAACGGCGTCTGCCAGTGTCGCGCGTACAAGAACAATCAGCCTTGTTATCACCGCGCCGCTGCCCGACTCATTCAACGCTACAACGAAACATCGCATTAAGCAGAAGGGCTTACCCGGACGTTTGGAGCGTTCAGGTAAGCCTCCAACCCTTCACCTTTGAGAGAATGAAAGGACATTCAACATTATGAGTTTATCGAAACGCTACTACGAAGCACAAGCCGAAAGAGAACAGCCAACCACACGGCTTGAGCGGTCGCGGGCGTCTTTACGCAATGCCGCGCGGCATGTGGAAGTCAGCGAAGGCAGACTTCTTGATTATGGAACCGCCGATGAGATTCAACGCGCTCTTCACACAGCGGCGCGTGAACTCGAAGCATTGACCATTACGCTTAGCGTGATGCAGAGAGTGGAGGCAACACGATAATGGCCAAGACACTTTCGCACAACACGCGCGCCGAACTTGCGCGCAACATCGCGGCGATTCTCGCCAACCCGGAAACGCCCGTCGAGCTATACAACGACATCTCCGCTGCGCTCTCTGATTGGTCGTCCGATTATCTCAAGGGCGTGTCGCGCACGCCCGCCTACATTGAAAGCTGCCTTGAGGCACGCGCACGCGAAGAAACGAAGAGAACGAAAGGAGTCGGCAAGTAATGAACAACAGAGAAGGGAAGCGCACGCCACGCGCGAAGTCACACGCCAAGCGGCGCACGGCGGTAATGCCAACCATCAGCTACGAGGATTACATTCAAGCACGGGCGGCAGCGCACGCGGCAAAAGTAAATGATGAAGACTCGATCCACAACGCCACACGCCGGAGCGCATAGCGCGCCATGCGGAACACGCCGCAGCCCTCAGAGAGAGAATCAGTGAACTGCAAGTGTTGGGCAATCACTACGCCGCCGTCATGGAAGATTCCGCAACGCCTGCTGCGCTCTGTAACGTGCTCATGGATGAGCTTACTGATCTGGCAGGCAAAGCCAGGTTGCACATCACAGCGCCGGAAGTG
>MWWH01000284.1_pt1 | contig 14372 bp, 11 predicted proteins | sample 1047231 | NCBI WGS metagenome assembly MWWH01 (sample SAMN06349967, study PRJNA376086) | soil metagenome | isolation source: MG3-2 sample Antarctic (ecotone) soil | place: Antarctica | collected 2015-01-13 | reverse complement strand
CAACTTGTCGCAGATCGGCAACGAGCAATTAAGAGTAGCGCCCAGATGGAGCAGACTGCTAAGGCACTTGCTCTAAAGTTAGAAAGCCAAAAGCAACGAGTTATTGAACTAGAACGCATTGCTAAAGAGCAAGCGAAACAAGCACAGTTATGGCAGAGTAAATATCAAGACTTAGCTAACAAGGTTCGGGATATTCCCCTCGAACAAGTTGCCTACGAGTTGGGTCTAGAACCTGACCCCAAAGACAAACATAAGTGGCAGCAGGAAAATCACATTATCAATATCACTGGTAGCAAGTTTTATGACTGGCAGCACCTCAAAGGGGGTGGAGGTGCAATAGACTTAGTGATGTACGTAAATGGGTGTGACTTTAAACAAGCAGTAGCGTGGTTAAATGACCGCTTAGGAGAATCAGCAACATTAGAAGCTGTCACTTATCAAACAAAAGTTATTATCCAAACCGAACAGCCTCATCTATTCATTCCTCCAATGCCGGACGCAGATAAGTGGCAGCAAGTAAAGACCTATCTCACGCGCGAACGCCGACTGCCTAGCAGCTTGGTAGATAATCTACATCAACAGGGCTTGATTTACGCAGATGACAAGCAAAATGCTGTGTTTCTTCGCCGCAACTTGAACGAGCAAATAATTACTGGTGCATCGCTTAGAGGCACAACAGGAGCTAACAACACATTTAAAGGTTTAGCGCTGGGGTCTAAGCGAAGTAACGGCTGGTTTCACTTTAAGAAAGGAGGACAATCAAACGAGCCAATTGCACGAGTAGTATTGGTCGAGTCGCCAATTGATGCGATGTCATTTGCTGTGTTAGACCGCACTGAATCTCGCCAGACAATTTATTTGTCTACTGATGGCGCAGGGCAAGTTCCTCTAGAGTTTTTACGGCAGCTACCAAATAAATCAGTCATTGTTGCTTACGACAATGACAATTCAGGTAATTTAATGACACTTAATGTAATGAAGCAGTTACCCAACTGTGTCCGCAAACTTCCAAAAGCTAATGACTGGAATGAGGAGCTAAAGAATATGTTTAATCTAGAGCAGCAACAACAGCCAGAAGTCGAACGAAAACAGAGCAAAGGATTTAGTCGTTAGAACTCGTGCTTAACTGTGTCAGTTGCCTAAATTGTCTAGCCCACTAGAATAATGCTCTGACTACGACCAAGAAAATTAGTTGCACCTATCTCGATTGGAGTCAAAATATGGGTCTTGACGTTTACCTGAAGCGATTTGAGAACTACGCTGCATCACAACGGCTCAAAGCTGAGTACGAACGACGAATGGATCTCGCTTGGGAGCAAATGGCTAATCGCCGAAATGACGATGAAATTTCCGAACGAGAGGAAGAAATTTATTGGCAGCAATGTCAATAAATTGCCCGCACAATTGGACTAGATTCAAATGGAGAAGACCCACTTGTTCAATTAATAAGACTTCCTTCGCACAAGTACCCCGACCACAAATTTAAAATTGGCTACTTTTACAGTTCTAACAATGACTCTGGCATCAATCGCATTTTAAGTGATGCCATTGGTATAGATTTACATAGTATCTTCAACCCGCTAGCCGAAGAATATTTTCAACCGGATTGGGCTAAGGCTCGTGATATTTGTCTCAAAGCGATTGCTGACTTTACTACTCATATCGAGCAACATCCTTATGGTGTGGTGCCACTAACGTTCGACCCTAATATTTCCCCCACTCAAGCCCAGATAACAAGCAAAGCTTTGGCACTGCAAAAGTTGGTGGCAATGAAGGAGCAAAGAACCGACACACAACCGAATAATTTTGGCGGCTGGGCTGGAGATTTTTTCTTAACAGAACCTTTAGAAGTTCTCGCAGTTATACCTGGAACTGCTGGGTATTTAGATCGCCCGGATCTTCCTTGTTTCTATATAGTGTTTCAGCACAAACATCTAGATTTCTACTTGCAAGCCTTAGAAATAGTCTTAGAAACAATTGAATATGTCCTAGAACAACCAGATATTGATAAGTATTATTTGGATTGGTCTAGCTGATGCCAAAGGGCTGCGACAAGCAACCCAACAATTATTAAAAGCGCCCTGTTTACAGAGGCGCTTTTAGTTTGTTTGCTAATTAAACTGCTAGGTTAGATTAACTTTTACCACCTCCCCTAAATGCAGGCGCAAGCGTTCCAGCGCCCTGACTTCTATTTGGTGTACGCCTTGTCTGCTGATGCCTAGTAACGCACCAACTTGAGCAAACGTCAGTGCTTGACCATCTATTAATCCATAGCGCAGCACTATCACTTGTCTGTACTTAGGCTTGAGCAGCGCTAGCAGTGGCTGTAAATCAATAGAGCAACCCTCTTGAATCATTAACAATTCTTCTGGCGTGGGGCTGGAAGACGGTAGCAAGTCTTCTAGTTCCATGCTTCGCTCATCCCCTAGCTGTCGATTCAATGAGTGTGGTTGTCGCGCCCACTGCAAGCATTTGTTTACCTGCAAAGGCGATAGTTCTAGTTCTGCTGCTAGCTCACTGATGTTGGGAGTACGCCCCAACTTTAGGAACAACTGCCTGCTTGCTTTCCTGATTTGGTCTAAGCGCTGGTTCAAGCACATCGGTAGCCGGACTATGGCGTTAGTGTTCTTCACCGCGCGGTTGATTGATTGCTTAATCCACCAGGTCGCGTAAGTGCTGAAGCGAAAGCCAAGTGTGGGGTCGAACTTCTCTACTGCCCGTTGCAACCCGATGGCTCCTTCTTGAATCAGGTCTTGGAAGTCTACGCCACGATCTCTATAACGTTTGGCGATCGCTACCACTAAACGCAGATTCGCTTTGACCATTTGGCACTTAGCTTGCTGCCCACGCGCCAACGTCTCGGTCAAATCAGCTTCGCTGCTAGCAACTTGCAATGCCCATTCTTGGGCAGTTGGTTCGCGGTGCAACTGTTGCGCTAGGGTTTTCTTGGCTGCTAACAGCAGCATCATCGCTTGTACCTGCCTCCCCAATAATATTTCTTGTTCTTGACTCAGCAGTGGTACTCGACTGATTTGACGAAAATAGCTGCTGATTAGGTCTTCAATCATGCCGCACCCCCAAAGCAATCATTCCAGCTAGGGGCAAAGGCGCGGATTTCTGCTAACTCGACTTCGATGTTTTCCAGGCAGGGCTTGACTTGCTGTAGATAGCTAACGATCAGTAATACAGTTCTAGCCCGTCTTTCTTCTGGTGCTAGGTCTGCGCGTTGTATTTGTTCTAAAGTAATATCTAGTAACTCTTGCAGCCCGATGAGTGCATGTAGCTCATCAAGTGCCGCAACAGTTGTACTGTGCAGATTTTGTGACATGATAAATTCGCTCCAATGTTGCTGTTTTCAACTTTGGGGAAGTCGTCCGGGTGTAGTGTTGGTAGCACCATACCTGGGCGCGTCAATTCAGTTGTGATTGCACATTAGCAGAATTCGGGAAAAAAAGCGATCGCTCAATGCTACCTTAATAAGCTCTTAGGGTGGCACAAGAGCGCCAAGCACCTGCCAATTGTGATAATTTTCGTAAAGTTACTCCTATATGTAGTCTTTTGATAAATACGTACTTATAATAACGATATGGCACAAAAACGAGGCAGAAGATATAAGAATGAACCTGCGCTCTACAACGAGCTAAAAAGGCGGTTAAACCTTACCTTGACTCCTACGGCTATTGAAGGCTTGAATGGATGCGCGAAGGAGTGGAAATTGTCTAAGTCCGAACTGGTAGAACAGATTGGACGCGGCATAATTACACTACCCAGTCCCCAGGAGGTCGAGCGCCTGGGGGAATCCTCAATTATACAGTCACCCTCTTCCATGAGCAACTCAAAGAGCGAGGGCAGGACAAAGGGCGAAAAGCCAAAGGAGAACAAGCAGTTGAGCTTACTTGGCTAGTTGCAGAAATAGAAGCGCTTTTAGAGTCGCTTGGTCTTAAAAATTAAATAGGGTACTACGGGTCATAAATTTTTACCCCACTCAGACAGTGCGAAGTTTGGCGACAGAACACTGGACTGAGAAATCTTCGACAGAGGCTAACCCGTAGCTCTTCAATTTTACTTAATCTTGTGAGATTTTGTTGAATTAAGTGAAAGCCCATCAAGCCTCTGTCGCATACCACATATTCGGCAGAGGTATCATGGTTGCAGCAACAGTACAAGAAACAGTCCCGACATATTTTCCAGAGCAGTTAGATTTACCCCTATCTCCAGACCACAAAACTTGGCACACCGAAAGACTCTGCCCACCCTTATTAGCGCAGGCATTAAAAAGCGAACGGCAGGCAATATTCATCGCTCAACTGCACTACTGGTTGCAGAAGGATGACGTAGGGGTTCATAGACATGGCTTTCACTGGATTTACAACACCGAGTGGGAATGGCGCGAACAGTTCCCCTGGATGTCCGAGCATACAATCGGACGCATCCGCCGCAAGCTAGAGCAGCTAGGTTACGTCGTCTCCAACGACTTCAATCGCAACCCGCTCGACCGCACCAAGCACAGCACGTTGGACTACTACCGCATCGCCAAAGAGACTGGCTGGAACCCTTTAGGAGTTGACCTCAATCGCGACTATCAAAGTCCACCGCAATTTCTCAAAGGCATTAGACTACGCGGCAGACACAAATCTGATTCTACTCCCCTAGTGTATAAGCCAGTAGACAAGGACGAGTCAAAAACCCCCAAACCCGCTAAAATCGTCGATTCTGCATTATTGCAGAATGCATCCTGCAATAATGCAATAATGCATTCTGCACTTTTGCCACTCTCATCTATATACAAATATGTTCCATATATTTCCAAATCAAATCTAGAGCCTGATTTGAAAATTGAACCGGACACACCTAACAAACTCTTTGGCGGTGAGCAACTACTGGGAAAAGAAAACGGTTTCGTTTCTCAAATAATTGATGCACAACAAACAGCATCTTTCGAGCTAACAGAGTCTTCTAGTGTTGCTCCTAACTCTCACCAAACATCGCCAGATAACGATGAAACAATAAAAGCGACTCAGCAAATGGTCGCGTCCTTGAATGCCAAAGTAGAAATAGCCGAGCGCTACCGCACTCATGAGGCAGCAAGTTCGAGCAGAGTCCGCATCCCTGGAGTGGATGAACCAACCCATGAGATTCTCTGGCATCACTCCCAACGGCTAGAGGAATTAAACGCTGATCTTCACGCTCCTCGCATCAAGAGCGCGATCGCCGACAACCCGCAGCACCTCGAGGATGCCATCGAAGCGTTTTATGAAAATTCAGCTACTGGTGCTAAAACTCAAGCTGCTGCTACTGGCTTTCTCTACAATGCGCTGCGTCATGGTTGGAAGCCCCGCCACTCCTGCAAAAATGCCGAAGTGCAGGTCTATACACCGCCGCCACAGATGCTGGAAGAACATACGCCACCTACTCTGGAGGAATTAGTAGAGCGCAAGCGTTTGATGTGGCAAAATGCCCCAATTTTGCGCTCCCAGGTCGCAGCTTGGGTAGAGCAAACCCCTGGCGTGGTTATGACTGATGACGGTCCTGCTCTAGCTGATGCCACTGCTCAACCTAGTCACCTAGACATTGAACCAATGGCTGCGTTAGATCGAGTAACTCCCGCCGCCACCGACATCAGCCCACTAGCAGAAAATGCCGCGTTGCCACAGCTAGAGCAAAGCACTTTATCTGAAGTTGCGCCAAATCAAGTATTCAACAGCGTTTTGTCCCAAACAGAGCTGACCTTGGCAGACATAGCAGCATTTAATCCCACTCTACCGCCACTAGAAACTACTGCTGCTATTGCCGCAGAAGGACTGCCCACCAAACCATCGGCATCCACACCACCACAACTTAAGCAAAAGCAGCGATCTTATCGTCGGCTTCAGCCAGTCGAGATTCTAAATAGCGCTGGCGATTGGGTGGCTGGCTACTTTATCCACCAATGCATTGCTATTGCCAATTTGGTAGGCATTGAGCAAAAGTTCACGCTGTTTGATGCTGACGGGGGGGCTTATACCTTTTTGGGGCAGGTTCGTCCGCTCTAGCTAATTTGGGCGCTGGTCAAGTGAGCGCTCCAAGACTGCTGGGACACTAAAACTGGCGGCGAGCGCTCAAGCAACTGCAAGTTGTTATCCCTATACCGTCCCTAGAGTTTTGACCGAGCGCTCTTGTGCCGTTCCGATCTCTCCACTGCTACCCCTGCGAGGTAGCGCCAGGAGGACAGTAGTGATGACCTGACAACAATTGCTGTGCTACTGGGAAAGAGCATACGTCAATTTCACCATGAGCTAGGATTCATGGTGCTGAGTGTCCAATGGGTTCGCCAAAGATTTCTCTTCCCTTCTGGAGTATGGGACGTTTGCCTAACCCCAGAAAAAAATTGCCCAAACAGCAATTACTGTAAGGCTTTGATCTGTGTTTTTGCACTCATTGGTGCGTCAGGTGCGGAGAATTTTCAGGGAGTCCAGAGGGGTTCCCCTCTGGTGGGTCGTCATGTCCTAGGCTATTACTCAATCGGAAAAAGTCGTCAAAAAATTGGGAAAAATGGGAAAAAATTGCGCTGGTTATTCTTAAACTGAGGACTATTGAGAATAAGACTTAATAAGCTCCCTCCCCAGTGGTCATAAGTTGTCAAAAATCGGTAGAAGTTGTCAAAAATCGGGAAAAATGGGGAACAAGTCGTCAAAAAATGGCAGCCTTTTGATGGGGAAGCAGTCTATCATCTTGAAAATTGGCTGAAATGCCCAAAATTCGTGGGCAGAAAGTCCTTCACCCTCGGTACGAGCTTATTGACAATTGTTGAGAATTCATAGTTCCACTAGCCCAGTATCTACACGTATTTAATGTAGATTTACTCAATGCTCTACGCTCTCTTCGTTTTTGCAAGAAGACTAAAGGGTACCTTATACCCAAGAGCTTGGTTATCGATGCTGGAAACTGATTGAGCTTTAAGTGTATTAGGAGCAAAATTACTATGAGCCACGACCAAGAAGCACAGTACGAAACTCAATTGGCAGAACTAGAGTTAAAAGCTGGTGGAGTGTTTGCTATGCCAACGCCTAATGGATACAAAAAGCGGTGGCAGCGAAAACAGGAATTAGTGCGTAGAGAAATAGCTGCGACTTCGGACCCTCAAGAGAAACAGCGCTGAGAACGAAAGCTGGATGAACTAAAGCGTCAGGAGTTGCTACTGGCTGAAAAACTGATAGTACAACATACCAACGCTTGATTAACTCAAAACCAGCCATGACACTTGACGCTATCTTTCGTCGGGTCAATTATCCCTCTTTTGTCACTTTCGGGAGAGTAAAATCTAGCACCTGCTTTAGATAAGGATTTTGGCAAAATGACTTCTGATTAAGTCTAATGCTAGAAAATAAAGTGTAAAAGTTATACATTACAGGCTTTTTCAAGTTTAATTTCGTTTTTTCCTTACTCAGAGTGACAAAAGAGGGATTGAGTAAGGTGTTTTTGAGCAAGTTAAATTGTAACTATCTTTGTAAATCTCACATTTAAATGCAGCTTCGCTATCTTTACTCCTTTATCCGTCACGAGCACCCATGGCACGAAGCCTTGTTTTGAAAGGAGTTTGCGAAAGAATTGTCGTGCCGCCTTCGTGTCTCGATGTCGTTGAACAAGACATCCAGCACACTCCCCTCAGTATCCACCGCTCGCCACAGGTAGTATTAACTATCACAAATATAGCGATTACTCTTCTCTATACTAGGATTAGTCATCAAATAATCATGCAGCCACTTGCAACCCTTTGTAAGGAGACTATCTATATCTAAAGATTGCTGTTTATCATCAAGGTGCCAGAGCCTAATAGTTTTGTCTCTGCTAGCTGAGGCAAGTGTCTTGCTATTCGGGCTGAAACTTATATCCCAAACCCAATCGTTATGCCCTGAAAAAGTTTGGAGCAAGGTACCGTCCGGTTTCCAGAGTTTGACAGTTTTATCGAAACTAGCGGTCGCAATTACCTTGCCGTTCGGGCTGAAACGGGCATTCATAACTCGCTCATTGTGCCCCTGCAATGTGAGGTATTTGCCATCCGGGTAACTCCATAGTTTGACAGTTTTATCATCGCTAGCGGTGGCAATCATTTTACCGTTTGGGCTGAAACTTATACCATTGACCTCATCAAGATGCCCCTTTAAGGTTCTGAGGTATTTGCCATCTGGGGAGTTCCAAAGTTTGACAGTTTTATCATCACTAGCGGTGGCAATCATTTTACCGTTTGGGCTAAAACTTACATCTACGACATTACGTAGATGTCTGCTATTCCACTGCTTTTTTATCTTCTTATTTTTCAGGTCCCAAAGTATAACTATTTGGTCACTGCCCACGGAAGCAATTGTCTGACCGTCCTTACTAAAACTAATACCAAAGACCTGCCCAGTGTGTCCTTCCTTCCCCTCCCCTCCGAGGGTTATGGTATTTATACTTTTCTTGCCATCCCAATTCCAGAGTTTGACTGTCCCGTCCCAACTGGCAGTCGCAATTGTCTTATCATCCTTCGGGTTGAAGCGGACACTCCAAACCCGATCGGTATGCCCTGTAAGAGTTGTGAGAGGTTTGCTTGTCTTACCATCCCCACTCCAAAGTTTTGCTGTTTTATCCCGACTGGCTGAAGCGATAGTCTTGCCATCCGGGCTGAAGCTGACGCTGTAAACCTCATCAGTATGCCCCTGCAAAACTGAGGGTAAGTTGCCAATTTTCCAAATTCTGATAGTTTTGTCATAACTAGCAGTCGCAATTGTTTTCCCATCAGGGCTAAAGCTGAGGCTCGTAACCTGATCGGTGTGTCCCTTTAAAGTTTTTAGCAAAGCGCCCTCCCGGTTCCAAATTCTGATAGTTTTGTCACTACTAGCGGTCGCAATTGTTTTTCTGTCTGGGCTGAAACTGACGCTCCAAAATCGATCGATCTGTCCCTTGAGGGTTGCAAACTCTTTGCTTGTCTTGCCATCCCAGCTCCAAAGTTTGACTGTCTGGTCTCCACTAGCGGATGCGATAGTCTTGCCATCGGGGCTAAAGCTGACACTACTAACCTTATCAGTATGCCCTATGAGGGTTGTGAAATATGTGCTATAGTTACCATCCCAGCTCCAAAGTTTGACAGTTTTGTCCCCACTAGCGGTTGCGATAGTCTTACCATCGGGGCTGAAGCTGACGCTATAAACCTCGCCGTTGTGTCCTTTGAGAGTTGCGAGATTTGTGCCATCCCCGCGCCAGAGTTTGGCTGTCCCGTCTCCACTAGCGGTTGCGATAGTCTTACCATCGGGGCTGAAGCTAACGCTATAAACCTCGCCGTTGTGTTTTTTGAGAGTTGCGAGATTTGTGCCATCCCCGCGCCAGAGTTTGGCTGTCCCGTCTCCACTAGCGGATGCGATAGTTTTACCATCCGGGCTAAAGCTAACGCTATAAACCTCGCGGTTGTGTCCCTCTAAACGGTTGGACTCTACAATGGTATTAATAACCCGTTGTAGCGTGCTTGTGCTTTCGTCTTTCAACTTCTTGTCTTGCAGAATTATTTTTTTTAGCTGCCGTACTGCCCTCACGCTTGCAGTCAGTGCCTCTAATTGCTGGTTAGAGCCAAGAAAATTTTCAGACTTTAGATTCAACTGTTGAACCTGTGCAGGCATAATAAGAGCATTATTTGCTAGTAACACCACTACGAGCGCCCCAATTAGACACATAGCTAAAACAGTAGAACCAATGCGAATCTGCTGCTTAGCTTTTTGTTTCGCCTCGATAATCTGCTGCTCGGCTTTTTGTTTCGCCTGTCGTGTTTCCAACTCTTGGCTAGCATTTAAGAACTGATAATCCTGAATGCTCAAGCTTTTACCTGCTGCCCACGCCTGGGTACTTCTTAGTGCTTTCTCTCGCAACAACTGTGATTCATCCTGACAGTTGCTGGCTATCCAGGCATTTAGGGCTTCGGCATAGGGCCGTAGGTCGGATAAGGCTTGAACAACCCAATTGCAGTTAAAAACAAACTCATAAATGCGGTTATAAACTCTTAACTTGCCCTGTTTCTCTACTACCAACCCCGACAGCCGCAATTCCATTTGCTCATGACTGCCATCTGTTGCCACTTCTCCCAGTTGCAAAATTTGCTGATACAGCCCTAGTAACGCACAAACACGTTGCTCATCGCTGAGGATGTAATTGCGAATTGTCTTCAAGTGCTCTGGTTCATCCTTAGCTTCCCAGTTTTCGATAATTTTGCTTTGTACAACTCTCTTTACTAAATCCGCTTCACCCGATTCAGGTGTTTGAAATTCAAAATTGAATAGAAAATTGCACAACTTTTGAGTGAGAAAGGGGTGACCACCTGTCCAATTCAATACCTCTCTCAAAATCCCTTCGGGATTATCAAACTTCTGAGCCAGCCCCTGAATTAACGATGACTTGGCTTCTTCCAGCTTAAACCCGGTTAGCTCAATGGCTTGACCAATGTTAAATGGTGTTCGCCCTTGATCGGCAATCAAATCTGATGGGGTTGCTACTCCTAGTAGACAAAACGTAAGGCGTTTGTATTCCGGATTGTCCGCCCGCCGGTTATCGCAAGCGCGGATAAAGGCAAAAAAGTCATCACTCGGAAATTTTAAGCTGAGAACACTATCAATTTCATCATAAAAAATTACAATTTTATGGGATATCTGTGCCAGCAGCACCGATTCAATAAACTCTCTAAATTGATCTAGAGGAGGCAGAAAATTACGCTCGCGCAACCAGCTTCTTAAATTAACATCTAACTCAAAGTCCTTCGTCAGATTGCGGAGTATACTTGCATACCACTTATCAGGAGTTACGTCCTGGACACCAGACATGGAAATGTCAACCGTAGTGCAGGTAATTCCTACTTCTTTCAACCGGCGCATTACTTGAACTCGCAAACTAGATTTTCCAGTTTTGCGAGAGTTAAACACATAACAAAACTTCCCAGCTTTTAGCTTCTCATAGAGTTCTTCATCTGCCTCTCGCCTGACATAAGTAGGAGTGTTTTCTGGTAAAGTTCCCTCAAATATGTATTGATAAGGCATGAGTGTCAACCTATTTGTTAGCTTTATCTATTGATTCTCAAGCGATTATCGCTATGCCTATGTTGCTGTTAGGCGAGTTGAGAAATACTGACGATACAAATTGCATCTCACAGTACAATCATCGTTTTGAATTTGTATCAAACCCATACTGTCTAATTTAAATGTTGAACCGGATTCTAGTTTCACGGGTTTGTTCGTCATCACTACTTCACGGAAAGCTGCTTCTATCTCTGGATATCGTTTCAGATTCCGTAAGTGTTCTCGCAAATGGTCACTAAATGGACTAGCTTCTGTAGAAGCTATTGGCAAAAGTTTCTCCAATGTAACTTTTTGACTTTTAAGGTACTCAAAAGCTAGCTGCACCAGATAAGGATGTCCTCCTACCATAGCCATTAGTTGCTCAACCTCCTGGTTACTCACCCAATCCAATCCATGCCGCCGAGCCAAATCTTGCATTTGCTCCAAGTTGAAATCCAGCAAACGAATAGTCAAACCCACGCCAGCAAGGGGCGAGCGATTGATATCCAGTCTTCCATAAATATCTGTGGAGTGTACCACTACCAACCGAATTTTTTTCCAAATAGCACCTCGGTGATCGCTTCGCCTTGCCATGTCATACCAGCCTCGTAACAGGCTACAAAAATCATTAGCAATGGCAGGGTGTTCAAAAACCCGATCGACTTTGTCCAAGGCGAGTATCATAGGATTAGTCAATTGTGCTAACAGATAATCCTCGAAGTAATCTGTGGTGTTATCGTTATAGCAAAAACTATCATTACTCCAATAATCAGCAAGCTTACTAGGCAATCCTAGCTGCTTACTAACGAATGCACAAAACCGCCGAGAGAATATGTGCATATCGTTGAATACTGTACTATCAGGTAGCTCAAAACTCACAGTAACAGTTTGATAGTTCTCCTTTCTTGCTTGAGTGAGAATTCTGTCCAGTAGTAAAGTTTTACCCATCTGCTGGGATGCTTTGATCCGGATTAAGGCACCAGGTTGCAATATCGCCTCGTAACATTGAGCTTCATAAGGAACTCGCTCCACATAAAAGGAGGATGGCTCCCACTGCTCTGGTGCAGGGTCTGGGATGGGAAGAACTCCTGGTTCCTGTACTACATAGTCTAAATTCTCTTTCAAGTCTATTTCCAAATCCCAACCAAGACCGTTGCACAGACGCTCAAGAGTGTCTCGATTAACTCCGCCAGTGCCCTTCTGAAGCTTCCCGATTGTGTCCCTATCCAGACCAACACAGCGCCCCATCTCCTCTCTAGATGGAAATGGTTTTTGACAAAATGTAACGAAGGCAGCATTGACCTTTTTCAGCCCTTCTTCAGTCAGTAAATAGCTGTTTTTAGGCATCTTGTTGGACTATTAGAGTGTGCTTGAGAAGTCTTCTGCATTGCTAGGCATTGGTTCATATTGAACAGTAAATTTATGAAAACATCGGCTTTTTGGCAGGTATCTCAACTAGCTTACTGGACTCAAAATCACCGGTATTATATTTTTCAAACACGCTCTTTGCTCCATGCCGATGATCGGCACAAGTTTAGGAAAGATCGGCAATCTTTGCATTTATCTTAGTGCTTTTGTCTGAAAGGCAGAATAGCACATAGTTTGACAAGATTTTTAACTCTCTAAAATTTTTTTAATTAGCGACTGTTGATCATCGGCAGCCAGCCTTTGGGGCTGTCTTACCTTAGCTAGTATCGAATCCTAAAAACACGGTGTTCGACGTAACAAACAAACAAGAAGTAACAAAGATGAAAGTTGTTCTAACTACAGTCGAGACCAGCACAGCATCTGTAGCAACCGAACGCTAATCACTAAGTCAAGGTTAGTTACTTTTAGCTGATTAGTGACAAGCGAGGGAAAGGATACTTTTACTCCGTAAGCCTATCCTCTCCTTCTGAAAATTAGGAAACGTGAGAGGTTGCTAATCAACTATCCCAAAACACATTCCCTTAAGAGGAAAATTCAATGACAAAACTACAACATTGTCGTGTTTCTGCTGCACCAGTTACGCTCCGTAATCTAACACGGGATTTTCTTTCCCGGCTTGCCCCAGTGTTTGTGTTTGCATTGTCACTTGCAACGCCAAGTCAACATGCAAGTGCGTCTCAAATTCCACACTGCTCCGCGTTTGGTCCCATTCCCGTTCTCGGTTATCCTACCGGTGCAACATGTATTGATGTGGATGGCACGGGATTGAAAGTTCATAGTGTTACAGGATCATTTACGGCATCCGAAGTTTGTAACTGGCGCTATGACATCATTTTCACGAATACTCAAGGTAAAGCCTACACAACGGTAAAAGGTCTTACTCATTCAGGCTGTACGAGAGGAAGAGGTCACGAATCATTTACTTTTGGGCGTAAAGGTAGATTCTACACCACTGCTCGGGAAGGACAAGTTTGTGCTCGACTATATTCAAGCGGTTCCCCGGTGGATGCTGCTTGTGTAAGTATCTACCCTTAGTCGGGTGCGTACTACATTTTCAGTAAAAGGAGGTTGGCTCAAATTCCCGGCAGGGCTGTTTCCTTGTCGCGAAAGACTCTTATACCTTCACTTCTAACTCCTCTGCCGAGGAAAAGCGCGCGTCCAGTTCTGCTTCTCCCTGAGAGCGAAAGGGCTAAAGAGTGAGAGTGAATCAAGCAAACTGGACATCCAAAATTTGTCAATGACAATGAAACAGCTCTGTCCAACTTCCCTGATGAAGCGCATTATAGCCCACCTTGAAGCAGATACTAAGCACTGCTGCAAAAACTGAAGCTCACACTTCTCTCCTCGCCCTATCTTCGTTAAAAGCGATTGCCTTTGCCCTTGCCAGGGCGATCGCTTCCTCTAATCAAACACTACCAATATCGAGGTGTCGAACCATAGATTACACAAGACAATGTGTATTTGAAGCGATTTGGTCAACTAGCCATCTTAGCCATGCTGCCCATTCCAATGGTTGCCGGGACTGAAAAGAAGGCTTCAGCCATTCCTATTGCACCATCCACCAGGACGCTCGAACCCCCTGTAATCTTCAATAACTTCTAAATCCAAGAAACCAGCGTTGCCCAAGTTCCCTAAGTTTGTTTACCACTATTCGGAGGTGTTATGAAGTTACCACCCAAATACCTAATACTAATAGCATTTACTGCACTTGCGTCATTTACTATCTCAACTCCAATTGTTGCAAATCCATGTGTTCAGAAAAATCTTCACGTTAGTTACTTAAACATGGTTCGAACTATACCCATTCCCCATGAAACAGCTCAACCTAATCCTGGTCCGAGAAACACCAACCCAATTGAGAGTCGAATTATGGCGATGTCGACTAAAGAGGCA
>MWWH01000283.1_pt1 | contig 14448 bp, 20 predicted proteins | sample 1047231 | NCBI WGS metagenome assembly MWWH01 (sample SAMN06349967, study PRJNA376086) | soil metagenome | isolation source: MG3-2 sample Antarctic (ecotone) soil | place: Antarctica | collected 2015-01-13 | reverse complement strand
AGCCAGCGCGCGCCGCGCGGAGCAGTCGTCACAGAAAGCAACGAAAGCTCCGAAGGGGAGTCGCGAAGCCTTGCGCGCCTTTCGGACGTGCCAGAAGCCGCCCTGATACTGAGAAGCGCGCTGGAGGCCCTACAGGCTCCGGCGATGCCCACTGTAGCGGTCGCTGACAAGCTCACGCTCTCGCTCGTCGAAGCCGCGCAGCTCGCCGGACTTTCACGCGGCCACCTGAGAGAAGCTATTGAGAAAAAGAAATTGAAAGCTCGGATTATCGGTCGAGGATGGAGAGTGAAGCGCCAAGATCTGGACGATTATGTGAGGAAGCTATGAGCCACGATAATGCCGTAGCCGACGATGCCAGCTCGCAGACTGTCGAAGAGATCATGCAGAAGCTCGGCTGCTCTGAGATCGAAGCGAACGAGATTCTCGCGCACGAGCGCGGTGTGATAAGCGACGACGAGATCGAGATCGACGAAGATCCGGAGGCGTAACGCCATCTTTACGACATCTCTCGTCTTAGAGCGTCCGAGAAATCTCCTCGAGCACGCACCGGTGATCACGATCCCAGCTGAGCGAACGTCGCACAGTGTTGAGGCTCGTCCGATAGCGCAGGGCGTCCTCTAGGACGCGGTTTTAATCTCGCTCCCTGCCCTCGCCTTCCCCTGATCAATTCAAAGCAGCCTCAGACCCAATCCGCACGAAGACTGTGTGTTCAGCGTTGTGCTCGCCTATTGCGATGACTGGTAGTTTTCCTGCCAGTCATGCCTTTTTAACGCCCTCAGCATTGGCGGAAAAACAGCCAGCCAGCGACCAACTCAATTAAGCCGACCTAGTAAAACGTGCGGTTCTACTCAAACATTCCTCAGTGGTACGACTTTTGTATAAGGGCATGTGGGCGCGATTTGCTCGCGATAACACTCAAGAAATCTGAGGAATTATGAGCTTCAATAAAATCATCGAAGTAGTGAACGTCACTGAGGAAGAGTTACTAAACAAAGCGGCTAACAGCCCAGGCAGCAACATCGCATCGATTATTTTTGATGCTCCTTCTACCGACCCGGTTAGACTTTACTTTGATAACTTGGGGGATCTTACTCGCTATCACAACCGGCTCATCCTGCGAAAAATAAATAAGCTACTCGGCTATCCGGAGGATCATAAGGTTGACTGGAGCAAGCTCCGGTTTCAGCACGTGGTGCTAATCCGCTCACAACTGGTAAAGGAAGGGAAGGCACCGTCTACCATTAACGGCTACCTCGTGTTGCTCAAAGGTATCGCGCGTGCCTCTTGGCAACTGGAGATGATCTCTGCAGATGATTATCAGCGCATTAAGGATGTAGAAGTGCCGAAGGGCTCAAGGGAATTAGCAGGCCGCGCTTTGGGATCAGAAGAGGTCTCCGCTTTATACAACATCTGTGCTGAAGATTCGACGCCCTTCGGCGTGCGAGATGCCGCCATTCTGACCGTGCTGGTTGGCGGAGGGCTTCGACGTTTTGAGTGTGCTGGCCTCGACTTGAGCGACTACGACCCGAAGGCCGGCTCAGTGAAGATCATCGGTAAGGGCAATAAAGAGAGGACCGTTTATCTCGCAGACGGATCGGAAGCGCCGATGGCTGCTTGGCTGGAGTTGCGTGGAATGGAGCCGGGGCCGCTCTTTTACCCACTGACCAGAAGCGGGCGCATCAAGCGGAAACGCATGTGTAACGAGACCATCTTCTGCATGCTACGTCTGCTCGCGCGGAAGGCTGCGGTAAAGAAGTTTTCTCCGCATGATCTTCGCCGAACCTTCATCTCTGACTTGCTTGACGCCGGTGCCGATCTCCCGGCTGTCCAGCGCCAGGCCGGGCACAGTAACACGTCTACGACTTCCCGGTATGACCGCCGTGGAGAGCGAGCTCAAAAAAAGGCGGCAGCTTTGTTGAAGCTTCCTTACAAATCGAAGCCCGACAAGCCCTCAGACCCAGCCTCACCGGAATTACTTAACGAGACTTAAATAACGTAATCACAATTATCGGACTCCGATTGTGTCGTCCGTGAAAACAAAAATCAGATTTGAGGGCCTTAGCACAAGATATTGTAGAGCAGTGTGGGCGCCCGACAAGGCTTCCCTTCTGCGACGTTTCAGCAGTGGCACGGATTCAGAGTTACAAGATATTGTGGCCGCTCACCCAAGATTTGAGTGCTGATAAAAAGCGAAAAGGCGTGCCAGCCTTGGGAGCGGCACGCCCTCTCTAATCCGAAGATCACAAGATAGCGCCCATAAATCACTTCCCTTTCATTGGGTAGCTCATGCCAATTAAGCCGAGTGGCCATGCACGCGGCTACGTCGTCAAAAGCCGCTCTCGAAGATCGAATAGCCGTAAGTACCCGGGAGCTCCACCTCTTCCTCATCCCTGTACCACTGCCCTGCCCATAATCCAACGGCCACAGCAAGCAGTAAATCATCATGCGCCCCGGCGCGCCCTTCGTAGGTATCATTCTTAGCTTCCGTCAGAGTCAGCCGAAAGTTTTGCATTTCATTAACAAGCGTTGCCGCTTCGGGCAATTCGCCCGCGAACTTGAAACGCTTAGTTTGAATCGCCACTTGCACGGTACTCACCAGCAATCTTTTTGGGACAAGAAAAGTGCCGTGCTCAACATTCACGTGCTGCCCGCCCGTGATAACCACCGGGAAAAATTGCACCTCAAGATGTGCCGCGCTAATTGCATCTCTGAACATATCAGCGACGGGACGGCCTACTCCGGTCGCGTCAATGGCCAGCACGGGCTTTGCTTTCCCCTTGAGCGCATCACTCTGGAGAACTTTTAAGGTCTGCTCTACTATCAGGGGGTATGGTGTGCCAAGTGGCCACTTGTGAAGGTATGTCCCATGATAGAGGGGCGCAGGCTTCTCATCGAATTTATCCAGCAGAGCGAGCGCCGACGAGTCGGACACCTGCCCCAGGTCAAGCCCTAGAATTGGCCTCACGCTTGGCTCTGGCACGTACGCCACTTCGCCCGGTCTATGATTAGCGCCAGCGTGCGCGATTCCGCTATATGATCTGATTACTTCATCATCGTAAGGCATCAGCTATACTCCATTCCGGTGCGATTGAATGATCTCGCGCGCTCATAATATCTTCATACCTGAAAACGGCTGAGACGTTATCCTTGAACTCGCAAAGATATTCCTGCTCAAACCAAAAATCCCCAATCGTGTTGCGCTCCTGCTCCAGCCATACGGGAGAGATGCGCGGGCAATCGTATGCTGTGACTTTTACCTGATGCCATGCTCGCCCTTCTGTCCACGTCTCAAAGAAAAAGCCCTGCTTGCCGAACGGTGTCGAGAGCAAAAGGATGTCACCACCTGAGACGGCCAGCATCGGGCGGATCGCCTGATAGAGTGCATCCGAGACGCGCGCCGCTTCATCAACTATCAGGAGAGCCACACCCGAAAAGCCTCTGATAGTTTCCTCTTTGCCGGGTAGAGCAACGATGCGCGAGCCGTTGATAAATTCCATTTCAAGCGCGGATTCCGACTTGAGACGTAAGGGTGAGCGCAGGGAGTTATAGGCATCTTGAATCTTGCGGAAAAGCTCTTTTGATTGCCTGTAGGCCGGAGCAAGTAACAGCACGAGCGAGCCGGGGCGATAGAGCGCACGGTGCAGCGCGCGAATAGATGAGATAGTGGACTTGCCACCCTGCCTTGTCACGTTCAGGATGATTTGATGAGCGGGAGAGCGGAGCACGGCAGCTTGCCAGGGGTCGGGATCAAGCCCCGCACGCCTCGCCAGTAGCACGGGATCGCTGGCCTCATCGCCTTCCATCCGTGCAATCAGGTTTCTAGTGGCCTGTAGCAAGAGCGGATTCTTCGATGATTCGCTGTGCTTCTGTAATGACATCCTGCTCACTTAGTCCATGTACCTTCGCCAGATTGCGCCAATCCATCACGCTCATATCAACATCAAGGCTCTGCCGTGGCTTACCCTCAGTGCGGTCTGCGATCTCCCGCGCTGCGCCCACGTTGCCCTTTGCCGCTTCTTCACAGAGCACAAGCGCGATCTTCTCAGCATAGGTCTGCTCGTCGGCATCTGGCATCACCTGGGAAAGCTGCACGCGCAGGGCTTCAGAGAGCGTTAAAGACTTCGGACGGCCTTTTAAATTACCGCTCTCACCCGGTTTGAATCCATCATTGTTGCCTTTTATGAAGCGGCCTTTCTCGTCTCTCATACCGTTGTTTTTCCGTTGTTTATCAGCGGGCTTTTCATTTGCGCTCATGATCTCCGCTTCTCCGCCTGCTTCTGTTCGGCCACAAGGCTTTGGGCGAGCACGTGCGGCGTAGCACTGTAAGGCTCAGGCAACGCAAGCTGAAAAGTCTTTAAATCAATGCAGAGGTCCGCGCCGGCCACGGGCGCGAGCACCGGGCGCACGTCGGCACAGCGCGCTTCAAGCTCTTCGAGTAAACGCCGTGCTGCGACCTCGGCCTCTGGTGGCGTGACCAGGCGTCCATATAAGCTGCCGCCGGTCGCGCTCGGTGTGACTCCGGGAATAAGCGAGCGCACGGCGTCAACGAATTCTTTCCGCGCCTGCTCCCATTGGCGATAGCTGGCAGCCATCTCCGGGATATGTTCGATGAGGAACTTATTCACCCTCTCAGCATACGACTCATAAATCCTGACGGCTTCAGCCGCACTGTCCACTACTGGCACGAGAGCGGCAACGGCAGCCTCCCATCGCTCCGTAGCTTTCGCCGCAACTACCTCCTGCTCTTTCCGTGCGATCTGTTCGTCGAGCAGCTCAGCCGCCTTTTTGAGTGCTGCGACTCTGGCAGTCGAGGCCGATGCAGCATCAAGCCGCTGCTGCCCGCCAGACGTGGCCAGAGCTGCGTTATCATGCTGCATGGCTGTGTGGGCAGCAGCAATCTCGTCGATGAGCACCGGACGCCGCTCGCGAAGCTGGAGAAGCTCGTCTTCAAGCTGTGCGGAGAGACCTGAAACTTTTTGGGTTGATGGTTGTAGTTGGGTACTCATTATGAATTCTCTTTCTTTGTCTCGCCATAGTTGCGTTCAATATGGGTCGCGGCCAAATCAGTTCCCTGCTCTGCAGCAAACAAAGCGTCACGAGCAGCGTTATATTCCGCCTCGGCCGTCTGCACCCGCTCTCTCATTTTCCTGAGTTCTTCTGGGGTCTTTTCATCTGCCATCGTCATCACCTTTCCTTTAGTTAATGCGGCGGGGCGGGCTCTCCGAAGATAAAAAGAGCGTTCGATTTCGCCCCGCCTGCACGGCCAGGCTATGCCTGAGCCTGGCGTGTTTCATGCTCGCGCTTCAGTCGCTCGTATTGAGTTAACGCCAGCTTGCTTGCTGGTGACATCGACTCAAATGATTTGCGATCCGTGTAGCGCATACTTATTAGCCGCTCATAAAATGCGTTCGGCTCGAATATTGTCGGTGCTTTTAGTTCTCTGCTCATCGTTGCCCCCAACAGAAAAAACCGCCCCAACGTCTCGGCGGATTAAATCAGCCGGACACTGAAGGCGGGCGATGGTTTCGGAATGTTCCGAAAGTTGACCCTTTAAGTTTTCGCGCTCTGCTTCTCTTCGGCGAGCAATCGCTCGATGATGCTCAGCGTGCCAATCGTGTTGCGCCTGAGCTGCTCCAGTTCGGCGACACGCGCGCTCTTGCTGTCAGCCATCTTATCATCGTACGGAGCTTCAGACTTCCCTTTCCGCTCTGTCCGGTGAAGTATTTTCGAGTTGCGGTTCATGGCTCAATCTTCAAGTTCTCTACGTTATTTCTGCTTGCGCGCGTTTCTTTTCTTTCGGCATCACTCCCGCTTTTCATGTTCAGCGATCAAGATGCGCGCCGCCTCGCGCGGGCTAATTCCGCGTGACTCAGCAAGCTCGGCACACTTCAAATCAAAATACTCAGGATCAACGGCAGGAGGCGCATCTAAGGGTGTCGGCATCTCCGACACCATTGCGGCGGATTCTTCGCCCTGGCAGGCAGCACAAAGGTCACGGCGAGCCTGTTTGACCGCCTGCGCGCGCCGTTCGGCGTCTTCCTCATATCCAGCCTCGCTGACCTCAACCGCGATGCCGTCAGACTCGCAGATAATTGCCGCCCGTTCCTCGATTTCCACCGGATCAACATCCGGGCTGGGGCAGGAGTGCGATTGGTCGCTTTGGTATAGAAAAGTCTGTACCAAAGAATGGTCAGTTTGCGAATTTACTGAGGAATTTTGAAGGCTGGAATTTGAGGCCTGAGAGTTACCAGACTCCACCAATCGGATGTCAGGAATGGTTTTCTGACTAATGTTCTTTATATAGTCAGACTCGACAGCAGGAGCGGCAACCGCCGAATCCTGTGCCGTGACCTCTTTCAGTTTCGCACGGAGCGCCTGTGCTTCACCTTCGAGGGCCGCGAGGATGTCTTCCATTGCGGCCCCGCGCCTCAACTCGTCGGCGATCTGTAGAGAGAGCTTGGATTGAAACTTTGCCGCCGCGCGCCCGGGTAAAGTCGGGTCAGGCTTGATCCGGTTGGGTCGCGACTCTTTCGGCAGGAACGCGGTGGCCATGCGCTCGTGATGCCGCCCTTCCCTGCCGGCCTGCTCGATTTCAAGCCGAAGATGCGCCAGATGCTCCCGCGCGGCGCTCTCCGTGGCTTCGAGCATATCCTCGACGCTTGCGCCCGGTTTGACGTACTTCTCCGCTCGCCGCCCGATCTCAACCAAATCCTGAACGAAGTGCAAGAAAGCCATCGAAGGCTTTTTGCCGCCGCGCGTCGTTTTATCCAGACCACCTGGAACATACTGAGCGGTCAGAATTCCAGACGCCAACTCTTCAGCTTTGAATAAATCCCAATGGTATTTTGCGCGAGCGGCGAGCCGTCGCTTGACCGGGTGATGTGCTTCGAGGCGACGGACGATCTTAATATCGTGTTCCGCTTGCTCTTCAAGGTAGATGCCGAGCAGCCAGTTAGGACAGTCCTCCAGCTTATCAGCACCCTTGGCTGCGATCATCAAACGAGAGAGCATGAATTCAGTCTGAGGGCTGAGGCCAAGCGCACGTGCGTAAGCTACGAACTCGCGCGCGTGCGCGCAACGCGCAGCCCTGAGCGGCGCGTCCTGCACACGCTGCCACTTCTGCAAATCAGTCGCAGAGCGTTCCTGCTTGTTTACCTTGGCGACCATCTCGGCGGCTTGACCGACGAGGCGTGTGGCGCGGTTATCATTCATTTTCGGCCACCTCCGCGCTCAGGCCAGCGTCACGAAGCTTGCGGATTAAATTGTAATCAGGGTTCACAGCATCAATGAGCACGCCTTTAAGTTTTGGGAACTCTTCGCGCAGTTGAAGCAGCACGCCGAAGGCAGATAGACCATTTCTTGCGACGAAGGTAACAACGCCACCGGCAGCATAGGCATCGGCTTGAATCGCATGATCGACGAGAATGATGATTCCCTTCTCGCGGGCGTATGCGGGGCGTGCGACATGGATTGAAGGAGTTGCTTTCGTGCCCCCGGGCAGACCGTTGGAACTCAGAAGGAAAAAGGCGTCTTCACCAGCGCGCGGATAGCAGAGGATAGAGCGAACACGACCACCGCGCTTTACTGGCACGAGCAGGCTGCGCTCTGGGAGTTTCAGCCTCAGACGTTCATCGGTGATATAAGCTCCGGCCACGTCGGAGACGGAGCCAAGGCGCGCGGCTAACTCTTCCTCGATGATTGATTGATGAAGCGGGAGTTTGTCAGAGCGCCAGCGCACGTGCTGCAAATGCTCACGCTCTATCTCTTCAATAGTCGTTTTCGAGTAAGTCAGCCAATCGAAGAATTCATTATCCGACATCTCATAAAGCGGTGCGTGAGCCTTTCGGATGAGTGAGAAATACTCATCGCTCGAAAGATCATGTCCGCCAATCTGAGCCGTGCGAGTTACCATCTGCTCAGGGCAGGAGCGATAACCGAACCAGAGCTGCGCGGCAGGAGCAAGGCCATAAGCCTTCTCGACGCGCGCAGCATCAGTAGCATGAAGCTCCAGACATTCAAGCAGATGCTCGTGGAAGTTGCCGACGCGGGCGCGGCGCGAGAGGTCAGGGGCAACGTGAAAGACTTTCGGATCTGCGCTCATGACGCCACCTCCTCATCACCGTTCAGGATTCGAGGAGAGGAAGGCGTCCGATAAAATTCGCGTAAGCGCGTACGCGAATAATCAATATTGACTTCTGTTTTTTTTGGCTGTAATATGCGTGGCATCGTTTGTCCTACCTGTCTACCACAACAGGATTTGAAGAGAGCCGCTTTCACGAGCGGCTTTTTTCTTTGTCAAAAAAGCCTGCGTTCCCTGCTCAGCGGCGCAAGAGAAAACAGGCTTTTTGGAACGGCTGCGACGGGCAACCGAAACGAAAACTTAATATGATGGCGGTGCTGAGTCGCCTAAGACTTTTTTCAAATCTATTGCATCTCAGCTATGTGGCGTGATTTAATGCAGTCAACGCCGCCGAGATGCGGTTCTAACAAAGAAGGCGCTGGCTTGTGCTGTGGTGGTGCGGCCAGCCTTCTTTTTTCTAAGCTCAATTTTCAACGCGCTAATCTTACCTTACCTTGCAAGGCGTAATTCAGCGCTGAATTATTCCGCCAATAAATCTTCAAGCGTAAGGTCTTCATTTTCTAACCGCTTGCGGATTGCAGACTCCTCACAACCAATCACATCTGACAGATTATCGGGGTCGCACGCGCGCCCTTCCGAATGCAGTTTCTTGGCCGCCAGCCGTAGAGCTGTGTTGCTGAATGTCGGCATGGGCCCGCGTGGTGCCACTGTCAGTATGGCCGGGCTGTTGAGCAGTGCCCGGAGGTTTTCACGTCGCGTATCTGCCACAGCTTTAACATCGCGCTCGACCTCTTCTCTGAAATCCGCTTTGAAGTCGAAAGGTCGATCCAGTATCTCTAAAGTTTTTTCGAGTGTTCTGGCGACTACCTTGCCGAGCACGGCGCGTGCGCGAAAGTGTGCGTCTCTTACGGCTTCATCTAAACCATCGGCGAGTTTCTTTCGCATCCCAATCAACAAAACGTACACGCTCTCTCCTGCTAGAGATTCGACGGCAAGGTCGTTACTGGCTCCGGCAAATAAGCTATCAGCCATGCGCGCGTGAAAGCTCTTCCTCTTCTCGTTGACTAACGGGATCTCGCCTTCAGCAAGAGTACGCTCACACTCTGCGATAATTTGCCGGACATCCTCCAGCGGCCAGTAGATGCTGGAAAGAGAGTCGGACCAACTGTAGGTGATTCCTAATTCCCCGTCAGCATGTTTAATCACATGCTGAAAGAAAGAAGGCCCGTCGCCCGCGCGTTCGTGCTCGTCGGCCACAATTTTAGCGATCAAACGACGCGCCAGCGCGTCTTTCTCTTCATCATTCATTCGAGCTTTCCTGCGTCCCGTCGTAACAGGGAAAGCGAGTCGGTTAAAGCTTCTTCACGTAAGCATCTAGTGCTATATCCAGGATGCTACTTAGCACCAATATTTATTTACGTCAATAACTTATTTCAAATGAATAGTTTACAGCAAGCTGTGTTTACTCCAAACTGTTAATACAGCAAGCTGTATTGCTGTGTTGCTGTCTATTTATCGGTTTTATACTTCTCGATTAGAAGGTCCAGAGCTTCTTGATAAAGGTCTGATTTATCAGGTTTCTTGCCGGTGCGCTTTCGCTCAGCATGCTGAATATCTTCGACTGATTCAACCTGGTCAGGCCGGACGTAGAGAGTGACTTTAGCAAGTGGCTTCTTGATTGGTGCAGATACTTGCACTGAATCCGGCTGCTCGAAAAGGGCGTCCACTCCCCTCTTGTCATGCGCGCGGCGATCTGCCAGTGACACCCGTTTACTAGCCACGCCCTTCAATCTCCTCTGCCAGTTTTCTGTAGGCTTCAGTTGCTGGCGACCCCGGATTAAAGGCGAGGATTGACTTACCGGCCATCGAGCTATCAGGTAGTTTTACAGTAAGCGGTATTGCTGTATTGCACACCTGATCGTCATACGTGCGGCGCAGCTCCTCGATCACCTCGCGCGCGTGTATGGTGCGCGCGTCATACATGGTCGGCAAGATGCCGATGATTCTAAGCTGAGGATTGATGCGCTTCTGGACCTTATCAATCGTCTGGAAAAGCAAGTCCATGCCGCGCAGGGCGAAGTATTGAGTCTGCACTGGAATGATCACGCCGGATGCGGCGGCAAGCGCGTTCAGTGTTAGGAGACTCAGGGAAGGGGGGCAATCAATCAAGATGTAATCGTATCGCTCCATCACCGGCGTGAGCTTTTCTTTCAGGATACGCTCACGCCCAGGCTCACTGACCAATTCAATCTCACTTGCGGCCAGGTCAATGTTCGCGGGGATAAGGTCGCAGCCCGTCTCTGTGGCAATGACGACGCGGGAAAGATCGAAGCGCGGCGTGCGGAGAGCGTCATAGATGGTTTCTTTGAGAGAGAGAGGGTCAACGCCAAGCCCGGCAGATAAAGCGCCTTGTGGATCCATATCAACAAGCAGAACCTTGCGCCCGCGCTCGACAAGCGCAGCGCCGAGGTTGATAGCAGTGGTCGTTTTGCCGACGCCGCCTTTTTGTTGAGCAATGGCGTAATTCTTAGACATACAGTTTGCTGTTTTGCTGTGAAGCTGTATTGCTGTATTTCTTATTGACCGTCTCTTTTGTCTAACCGCTCAATCAACTTCTTCAGGCTGTCTTCGGTGCGTATCTGCGCGTCGGCAAGGGCAGTGATAGAGTGATTCGCTTCACGGAACATCTCTACGTGCTCATGAATCACCTCCGCGTGTTCATCCAGCCGCTCATCATGTCGGCGGATCATCTCCGTCAGGAGTTGCGTGAATTTACGCACGTCGGATGCAAATTCTTCGAGCTTGATAACACGTTCTTCTAAACTCATTTCTTACCGCCCTTCCTCTTGCTGCTTCAGCCGAGCAATCCATTCATTATCGGGAATGCTCAGTACGTTGAATTGATAACGAGACAGCGCGACGATCAGCTCTAAACCCTTTGCTACATCTGGATCGAGACCATCTTTCAATTGCAAAATAGCAGCTATGTCATGAATAGCATTAAAAGCCTCGGTGTTACCCTTAGCACTACCTGTTACCTCTTCGCTCATTTCTTGCCGCCTTTCTTATTCGCGCCCTTTTTGGCCGTCTCAGCTTTCGGCTTCGGCGGTCTGCCTGCCTTCGGCGGTATGAATGTCTCAACCTCACTCTCAGGGATTTCCCAATAGTCACCACGAGGATGCTCCACGAGCCGCGCTGCTTTGAATCTCCCTTGAGAGCACCATAGCCGAACGGTGGCCGGTGATACGTCGAGCCGTTCGGCGACTTGTGCTGCTGTAAGTTGCGTCTGAGTCATACCCGCAACTTTAGCGCGTGCGCGTAAGTTTGGTCAAGGTAATTCTTGCGCGTGCGTTGAAGTTTTCTTGAACAGGAAAAACGATAATACTTGCGCGTGCGCGCACATTCCTGTTGACAAACCTTTGCGCGTGCGCTAAACTTCCTTACGTCACAGAGGCGCACGACGCCGGAAAGGGAACTAACGAAGATGTCAACCAACCTCCAGAACGCGATCAACAAAGCCCGCAAGATTAAATGCACGGTCAAGACTTTGGCCGCGCGTGCTTATCTTGTTATCACTCCACAGAATCACGCTTACACCGTGCGCTTCGAGCAGATCAACGGCCTGCGCTATGGCCGGTGCAACTGCAAAGCGGGTAACGCAGGGATCGCCTGTTATCACCTCCCGAAAGCTGCACTCGTGGACACCGGACTCCAGCAAATGAGGACGCACTAAAAACGAAGACTCAGGAAAGCATCAACTCTCCTGAGTCCTCTAACCGGGGAGCGGCGCGTACCTAACCAGGGTTAATCCGCTCTCCATTACACAATCTCTACAGGAGAAACTATGCAGAAGAAATCTACACCGCGCAAACCGCGCGCCGCAACCACACCACACAAGAAATCACGCGCAGAGCTTCGCAAGGAGTTAGCCCAAGACATCGCACGCATTCTCGCTCACCCTGAGTTGCCCATCTATCTCTACAACAAATTCTCGAGAGGGATCACTGAGTTTCAAAACGAGTGCATCACCTACAACTACGAGATAGTTGATTCGGCGGAAGTCATTGAAAAAACCTTGACGATCTATGCGAAGGAACAGGGAGGTACGCAGCACGATGGCTAAGAAACAAACCGCACAGCCGCACAACTACACCGGCTACAACTCCTATCCACTGACAGAGGCACAGATCAAACGAGCTTTGGCTGTGTTTGATTTCGATCTTCTGGAAGATAGCGGCACGGATGAAAAGGCTGGCAACCTGCTCGCCGTGCTGCGCTCCTTTGCCTACACGACTGACAACACCGAAAGAGAAGAGATGCTGAGGGCTGCCGAAGAAGCACTGATCCCCTTTATCGGAGTGGTCAGTGATGCGGTGACAGAGCTTTCCATCAGGGCGCATCAGCAGCTTTTGAAAGTAGGAGGTTCGCATTGATGGATAACACACCGAAAGACGCCACAGACAAAAGGCGAGAGCTACATGAGCAAGCCAAGCTGCTCACGGAATCAATGATGGAGAGTCTTGGGCAGAATCAACCGGCACTAAACAGCTTTCTCTTGCTGCTGAGTTTATTCGAGGAAAACTGTTGGGATGGGTCAACTGTTTCAATGATAGCGGCTTATGCCATTGACATTGCTTACGGTGAAACTTTCCACTCAGGCGATAGCTGCAAAGATTTTATTCGCAGCCTGCGCGAGCCTGAAACAAAAGGAGGTATCCACTGATGGCAAGACAGGACAACGTTTACCGTGAGCTAGATGAGCAAGTTAAGAATCTCGTCTTCGATTGCATCATTGACCAGCCAAAGAACTGTGGCGAGATTAAAGCCTTCATCCGTCTGGTTGAGCTTCTGAACGAGCCTGACCCGTTGAAGCGCGACCACATTGCATTCGTGGCAACTCGCTACGCCTTCAAATACGCGCCGGAGTTTGACAAGGCTTTCAATAAGTTTGTTGAGAGTGAGGATGAGGCGAAAGAAATCAATGACCAGAACAATTAAAGACCATCTCCAATTGGAGACACATCGTTGACATTCAAGCAGGCTGTGATAGCAGGCAAATAAAAAGCGGCGAAGCATTGGGAGCCTCGCCGCTTTTCTTTTCTCACTTTTCAGGAGAATCGCGCGTCACTGTCCTCACCCCAGCAACGCGCATGAGACGGATACATTCAGCACCCGTCCTTTGTGCCGCGCATTCTATGTTGGCCACACATCGAGCGTCAATGCCCATGAAGCCACGAATGCGACTTAATACGCTTCACAGGGCTGGCGTTTACCCCTCCAGACGACTCACAGCATAGGCCAATCAGGCACAGGTCAAATACGGCTTAATTTTGAAGGTAGCGAGCAGGATTCCCACATAGCGAAAAGTCGCGTCCGGGATAGGAGCGACTGGCTGTTTTCCCCGCAATCGAGCTTTTTCGGCGACCTCGCAACTGGCTGTTTTTTTACCAGTCAGAGCACAACTCAATTCATCGAACTTAGTGAAATGCATGATTTCTACTTACGAATTCTTAGTGGCATGACTTTTGTATAAGGGCATGTGAGCGCGGCTTGCCCGCGACAACACTCAAGAAATCTGAGGAATTATGTCTTTCAACAAAATTATCGAAGTAGTGAACGTCACTGAGGAAGAGTTACTAAACAAAGCGGCTAACAGCCCAGGCAGCAACATCGCATCGATTATTTTTGATGCTCCTTCTACCGACCCGGTTAGACTTTACTTTGATAACTTGGGGGATCTTACTCGCTATCACAACCGGCTCATCCTGCGAAAAATAAATAAGCTACTCGGCTATCCGGAGGATCATAAGGTTGACTGGAGCAAGCTCCGGTTTCAGCACGTGGTGCTAATCCGCTCACAACTGGTAAAGGAAGGGAAGGCACCGTCTACCATTAACGGCTACCTCGTGTTGCTCAAAGGTATCGCGCGTGCCTCTTGGCAACTGGAGATGATCTCTGCAGATGATTATCAGCGCATTAAGGATGTAGAAGTGCCGAAGGGCTCAAGGGAATTAGCAGGCCGCGCTTTGGGATCAGAAGAGGTCTCCGCTTTATACAACATCTGTGCTGAAGATTCGACGCCCTTCGGCGTGCGAGATGCCGCCATTCTGACCGTGCTGGTTGGCGGAGGGCTTCGACGTTTTGAGTGTGCTGGCCTCGACTTGAGCGACTACGACCCGAAGGCCGGCTCAGTGAAGATCATCGGTAAGGGCAATAAAGAGAGGACCGTTTATCTCGCAGACGGATCGGAAGCGCCGATGGCTGCTTGGCTGGAGTTGCGTGGAATGGAGCCGGGGCCGCTCTTTTACCCACTGACCAGAAGCGGGCGCATCAAGCGGAAACGCATGTGTAACGAGACCATCTTCTGC
>MWWH01000282.1_pt1 | contig 14452 bp, 12 predicted proteins | sample 1047231 | NCBI WGS metagenome assembly MWWH01 (sample SAMN06349967, study PRJNA376086) | soil metagenome | isolation source: MG3-2 sample Antarctic (ecotone) soil | place: Antarctica | collected 2015-01-13 | reverse complement strand
TACTCGTGTCCAAGAGTTGGGGTTAGATTTATGTCCAGCTGAAGTGGGACCACATTATCGGTTACAATACAAAAATCAGCCAATGAACGAGTGGTTATACGTGGGAATGAAACAAATCGCCGACCGTGATGGTAATCCTAGTGTCTTTAGGATCGTTCGTGGTGGTAGCGGCGTGTGGTTGGACGATCGTTGGGCTCGTCCAGCGAGGGAGTGGCATCCTAAGTTTGAGTTCGTGTTCAGTCTCCGCAAGTGAGTTTTGGAAACTGAGTTTCTTTGAATTTTTGAGGTTTTGATTCTTTGAAACTTTTTCTGTTAAAATAGGGCCAGATTGGTTGTATCGAGCGGTTACGGCTTTTCGAGACCTTTCCGGCTTATATTGATTGAGAGCGCAAATGGCTACCGCTTTTTGCGGGGGAATTGATACAGAGTCTCATAAAAAAGAACAAACTTGGTGTAGTGCGCTGGTTGATTACAGATCACAGATACTATTCAGCTATGCGTCTTATGCTAAACAAGCAACTATGCAGGCAGTGTTATAGATGGCGCGCTATACAGAACCGACCGTAATGGTAATCCTAATGTCTTTAGGATCGATCATGATGATAACGGAATGTGGTTGAACGATAATTGGGCTAATCCAACGAATAAGTGGAATCCTAAGAATGAGTTAATGTTCAGTCTCCGAGAGTCTATTCTTTTCCGCATCATTCGGTGCGGTTTTTCTTTAAAGGGTTCTCTAAGCTTTTCTTCCATCCTCCAAACATTTTACCGACTTCATCTAGTTTTAGTGCCATATCCTCATATTGTTTATGAGATAGTAGTTTGGCTTCCCACGCTGTGGAGATCAAAAACTTAAGAACATCTAACTTAAAAATGCAAGTTGAAATCTTATCACTTTTTAAGGTTTGATCTGTAAAATAGGCGGTGTATGTACATTCAAGAAGATCAAGAAAGGTGTTATCAATTCTGGAGCCAATAGTATATCGAGCTCCTTTAGGAATATGGGGAACAATATTCATCCAGATCAAATATCCTTCTTTGGCTCGATTCAAGATCGAGGAATTGTTCAAAGGAGAAGGAAGAGGCTTCATCATATCTATAATTCTATCATTTCTCTTGAGAATTTACTCATGTCATGGCAAGTATTTTTGCGAGGAAAACGGAAAAGAAAAGATGTTGCCGAGTTTTCTGTACACTTAATGGATAATCTTCTGTTACTCCACACAGAACTTAAAGAGAAAACCTATAAGCATGGCGGATATAATGCTTTTAAGATTAACGATCCAAAACCGCGGGATATTCATAAAGCATCTATTGAAGATCGGCTTCTTCATCAAGCAATTTATCGGGTACTATATCCTTATTTCGATCGTACCTTTATTTATGACTCCTATTCTTGTCGCAATGACAAAGGTACACATAAAGCCATTAATCGGTTTAGAGACCTTGCTGGAAAAGTGTCGTTGAATCATACCCGAACAGTATGGGTACTAAAATGTGATATACGCAAATTTTTTGCAAATATAGACCATCAAATTCTTAAAGATATTCTTACTCGATATATTGCTGATACTGATGTACTAAGGCTACTGGCTCAAGTTATTGATAGCTTTTATACGGAAAATAAGGAGGGAGTTGGTCTACCTCTTGGCAATTTAACCAGCCAGCTTCTTGTTAACATCTATATGAACGAATTTGATCAATTTGTAAAACGGATACTAAAAGTCCGTTATTATGTGAGATATGCCGATGATTTTGTGATTTTACACGATGATGAATCATATTTAACTGACCTTATTCCTAAAATGTCTCAATATTTACATAGACAGCTTAAACTTACCCTTCATCCAACAAAAGTGTTTATTAAGACGCATTATTCTGGAGTGGATTTCTTAGGTTGGATCCACTTTCCTCTTTACAGAGTGTTAAGAACGGCCTCTAAGCGAAAAATGTTTAAAAGGTTGAAGTATACTCGCAAAAATGAATCATTTATTTCATATATAGGGTTACTGAAACATGGGAATACCCACAAACTAATACAAGAAATAGTAAAGATTAAGGATAATAGATCTAACTTCCCATAACCATAGCTTATAGGAAACGCCTCTTTTTATTTGTGTTTATTGCACAACTGCTTCATATTCCGTATAATGGAAATGGTATTGTTTATAGGAAGTAATATTCAGAAAGCTTTTTTTATTGTGGCAGAAAGTTATTTACATTACCTTTATAGCATGAACACTAATAATTCTTATTCAACTACCGCTGCACTAGAACTGTTTGGGAAGTCGTTAATGGGGAGTAATTACTCACCGCTCACACTGGATGCATATTTAAAAGATATAAGCCAGTTTCTTGACTACATGAAGGAAATACGTATTGATTGGGATAGGGTAGACCGTTTTACTCGAACTGATATTGTGGAGTTTTTGAACCATTTGGCAAATAACAAGTATACCGGTGTATCAAGAGTGAGGAAACTAGCAGCTATTCGGAAGTTTTTTACCTTTTTGGTAGATTCTGGGTATTTACAAGGGAATCCGTCCTTTACTGTAAAAGGGCCAAGGAGAGAAGAAAAAGATCCTTCTGTGTTATACAAGAATGAGTACAAAGCACTATTGTACGAAGCCTCGCAGGATATTCGAGACTATGCGATCCTGCAAACATTCCTACAGACAGGTATTCGAGTAGGAGAGCTGGCTAATTTAACAATTGAAGATATTGACCTGGATAACAAGCTTCTTTGTGTTAGGCAGGGAAAAGGAAAAAAGGATCGAACGATACCTTTAGAAGACCAATCTTTAAAAGCAGTTCAAAAGTACCTAGTATTAAGGGCGAAGTCTATAGATAATAGCAAAAAAGGTATCAGTAGCCACTTTTTGAATGAAAGCCCCGTAAACAGCCTGTTTTTGGCTAAAAATGGCACATCAATGGATGTTCGTACTATCCGTTACTTAGTTGAAAAGTATGTTAAAAAGGCAGGGATAACAAAACGGGTGAGTGTTCATACCTTACGACATACGTTTGGAACCCATAAGGTCGATAAAGGCATGAGCATTCCTAATTTAAAGGAACTGTTAGGGCATCGGAAAATGGAGACTACTTATAAGTATGTCCATTTGGCAAAAACTACCCTGAGACAGCAACAGATTGAAACGGCGCTCTAAACGGTTTTGAGAGTAAACGAAATTTAGGTTGTTGATGATTGAGGCATCGACGATGCAGGTTTCGCCATAGCTTGGTCTACCATGCGAGATTCATACAATTGTAGTCCAGCAGATAGTGCAGAAATTACTGGTAAACGTAATTCTGTATCTCTCCCGCCACTTTTTGTTATTGCAGCATCTAAACCAAGTTTATAATTTCCATAAATTATGGTATCCAAGTTATCGTCTCCTGAATGCGTTTGCATAGAAAGCTGATTTGCTTCTCTAACAAGCTCTTGGACTGATTCTGCAGGCATTGGTTCGTTATTTAATCGCTTCGTGATTTCATTATATCTTTGTTCCGGTGTTAGTTTAGAAACTTCAGGTGTTTGTGGCTCCATATTTTTTATTTTAAAAATTTAACTTATAACAAGTTTGCTTGGGGGGGATTTTGTCAAGCGGTATAAAAAGATCAAAATGTATCAAAAAAATTATTTATGTTAGATATTCAATTAGTTACTTACGAAAGTTGTTTTAATTTCCTTTAGCTTTTTTAATTCATACTCCTGATGAGCTAAAAGCAATGAAAGATCATCATCTAAAGCTGAGTATGTGCCTTTCCATTCTATCTCACTTCGTCTTTTATCAGCTGCACAGAGAAACCAAGGATATCCATACTTAAGAGCAGAACGGGCTTGAATTTCCACTAATTTGGGCAATCCTTTTATTGTATTTAGTTGATTTAATATATATTCCTGGTTTTTCATAATTCTCTCCTTTAGAGCTTGATAATCTGTATCGCCTAATAAAACCAGTAAGTGAACTTTTTGAGTATCATCTAATGATTGAAATTGTTGGAAAAGAAACTCAATTTTGTTAGGCATCGAATTTTTAAGATGTAAAATCTTATCAATCTCTTCGTCTTTTTGGTCGATAATGCGTTTAGGGATGTACTTTTTAAGGACGGCTAATTTAAATGATTTAGGAATTTCATCAAGCGTTTTAATAATACCTACTCGCTTCAAAATATATACAAGAGTTTCTCTTTTATATTTGTTAAGGTAAAACGACTTATGTATGGCAATACCCAATTGGTTATGTTCTACATGCAGGTCTAAAGCTACAAGTTGCTGGCAAGGACTAAAGTGGTTAAATGCAAGAATAACAAACGCCTGAAGAATATAGTCGTAATCTCTTTGTAATTTGTCAGGAGCTTCATATGTTACAAACCAAGAACCAACATACATCATTCGTTCATACATAACATCCGCCAAAGTGTACCAATTATTAACTTTTGTTTGCTCATCACCCATATCAACTTCAAGGCATTGTAAAGTGCCCTCAATTGACGACATACTATTATAACGATTAAAGTAATTAGGATAGAAGGATAATACCCATTCAGGAAGGTAAGACTCTACTTCGATCGTTTGAATAAATTGGAGGAATTGATGAGTATATTTATTTTTCTTCAAAGTGCGTGTAATTTGTTTCTTTACCTCTTTCAGTATTTTGTACTTCATACTAGGTCATCAATACAATCTGACTAAATATTTAAGTATGCATTATTATAGTTCAACACTTTTAGATTATCAACTACTTAGATTGTTGTCTCGCTCTATATTCATATATGGAAGAGTGGGCAGCTCACAAAGTTATAAATATGCCTACTAGAAATACTACAGGTTTAGATGTATAATACGCTCTAAGATTGGAATAAATTACTATGGACAATACCCAACAGCCGCACTCAGGGATTTATTTGATATCTCTTTTCTTCAAGATGATCTATCTTATGCTGGCTGAGCTGTGGAAGCCTTTATCTGTCGCCTTGCTGTTTATGATGTATGCCTTTGCTCCATATATAGCAATCCTTCTGATAGCCGGTGCTATATCTATTATCCTTCTTATTTGTACCCTTATTCTACGTGTCCGCTTTATCTTAAAACAGTTGAAAGAACCATCAATATTTCTAGCGATTGTGCCTTCGGATATTACCCTCCAATCTCATTTTTCAACCGAGCAACTGTTTACTACGCTTTACAAAATTACTCAACCTTCCTCCTGGATTGACAATAATATAGGCAATAAAAAATCAATGAGTTTTGAGCTCGTATCAACAAAGCATGATGGGATTAGGTATGTAATTAAAACGAGCATCTCTAATGCAGCTCTTATTAAAAAGAGTCTTCGCTCTTACTTGCCTTATGTTGATATACGAGAAATTGATGACTATTTACCTGAATCGGAAAAAGAAATGGGTAAAGGCAAATGGTGGCAGATTGTCGAGTTGAAGCTTTCAAAACACTTTGCTGTTCCATTAGTAACACAGGCAAACTATCAAGACTATGATCCAATAGCATACATAACTGGTAATATGACTCAACTTTCTCAAAAAGACCTAATCTCAATGCAGCTCGTCATAACCCCAGTCTATTCCAATACCCATCCCAGATATTGGGATGATATAGGGGTAATTATTAGTGCCTATAAACAAGGCAAAGATATTTCACCTCTTTTAAATAGATCAAGAAACTTGTTAAAACAGGCGTTTAAAGCACTCGTGCTGTTTATCCCCAAACTCTTTCTATTCCTGATGATGCTTCCTTTGCAGATACTGGTATATTTGTTTTCAAGCGATAAGCGTGTTGATCCGTTACCTTTAAGAATATTTGAACTAACAGCCGATCCTAAACGTACCCATAAAGAGCTATCGCCAACAGAGCAAGAGTTTCAGAGAACAGTGGGGACAAAGGTTATGAGTAACTTGTATGAAGTATCTTTGCGGTTTCTGGTGGTTGGTGATACAAGTCAAGAAATTGATGACCGGACTCGGGGTTTTATATCGTCTTTGGCTCCATTTGAGAACATGAACCAAAGATTACTTACTCGATCAAGTCGTATCATTTCTCTGTTAAATCATGTTCCCTGGTTTAGTAAAAAATATTTTGGTTTAAAATATCTCTTTTTCAAACACAGGTTGCTTTCTTTATTTCAAAATCCCCTCTTTTCCGTAGCTGAAATAGCGTCTCTTTACCACTTTCCCTACACCTTGACAACCAAAACCGAGGATATGGTGAAAATCAAAACCCCTGATTTACCCGCTCCTTTGTCTTTGAAAAAAGATGATGGATCGCTAGATATAGTATTTGCGAAAAACACCTACGCTGGTCGAGAAATTCCTATCGGATTATCCCTTGCTGAGCGGAAACGACATGTGTATATGATTGGCAAGACCGATATGGGTAAAAGCACGACTGTCGAGCAAATGGTTTATCAAGATATTGTGAACGGCAAAGCAGTATGTGTTATTGATGCGCACGGAGATTTAGTCAAAGGATTATTAGGCAAAATACCTTCTAAACGGAAACAGGATGTTATTTACTTTGATCCACTGGATAAAGAATATCCTATTGGCTTAAACATCTTAAATCCTGCAACAAAGTTTGATTCTGATATCGAAGAGGACCACGAGTGGATCACTTCTTCCCTTATGTCTATTTTTATGAAGCTCACACCTAAAGACTTGTGGGGCCCAAGACTTGAGCATATCTTGCGAAATGCCACTTTAACAGCTCTTCAAACTCCTAGTCCTACCCTCTTTACCATTCAGCAACTTTTAACAGTACGATCATTTCAAAGAGAAATTGCGGCAAAGCTTACCGATCCTATACTCAAGCAGTTCTGGGAAAAGGAGTTTAAATTGTTTGGATCAATGCAGCAGGCAAGTGTGATATCTCCACTAACGCATCGTATAGGAAAGTTTGTTACCTCAATTATGTCCCGACACATTGTTCTTCAGAAAAAAAGCACGTTATCTATTGATAAAGTTATGGATGAAGGAAAGATTTTACTCTGTAATCTCTCTAAAGGTAACTTAGGAGAAGAGCGAAGTCAGTTCTTTGGAGGACTTATTACTTCACTGATTCAACTAGCCGCTTTCAGACGAGCTGCTATGCCCGAAAGTGAGCGAAAAGATTTTTTCCTCTACATCGATGAGTTTCAGAACTTTGCTACTCCGGCATTTGTTGACATTTTATCTGAAGCTCGCAAATACCATTTGTATGGCACATATTCTCACCAGTCAACAGAGCAAATTGACGAGAAGCTTTTGAAACTGATCCTTGCTAATGTTGGCAATTACATTTCTTTTAGAACGGGACCTGACGATGAAGAAACTTTACTTCCCTACTTTGAACCTGAGGTATCTAAAGGAATGTTTTTAAATCTATCTCCTCATCACTTTTTTATTAAAGTATCTAATGAGTTTTCAGAAAGTGCCTATACCGGAGAAACTATGCCTCTGGATGTTCCCTATAATAAAACCGTTGCTGACTGGATCATTGAAAATACCAGAAAACAGTATAGTATAGCACGAGCTGAGGTTGAAAGAGAGATTCAACAGCTCTTTGGAGGACAAGCCAAAACAACTCCACCATCTCAAGAATCACAAGATAAGCCTAATACTACTAAGGAGAAGCCACTTAAAAAAGGAAAAACTAATGTTAAGGATGAAGGAATGGATTAGCTATTTCCAAAATGCATTTAATTTTTCTTTCAGAAAAATTCGCTTATCTAACGATGATCTTATTTATTTCGTTCCCTCTTAAATAGTGGTCTCCAAATATCCGCAGTAATACCATATCGGACTACTTTCTCCTGAGAAGTAAGTTTACAGATTAAATCATCTATATCATCTGCTTTGAGAGTACGCCTAATATATTTCGTGAAATCAGTTTGGATACTCGGGGTAGGACAGATATATAAAATGATAGGAAAGTCTCCGCCGGTTTCTGACTCAAGCGTGTTATTAACAAATGCTTTAATATATGCTCGAACCATTCGTTTCATGACAAAAGTAGGGGTTGTAGGATCAATAATATCAATAAGAAACGTTTGGGTGGTGTTTTCGCTCGTTTGGACTATATAGGCGTCTGGGTGAAGATACTGCAGAACACTCCCCTCTTCATAGTCTTGCCGCGTTTGAAAGGTTAGAGTATTGTTTTCATGTCTGGATTGTTGGAGTAGCTCAATATATATGCTTGTAAGAAGTAAATGGTGGTCACCAAAGGTTTGTGAACGTTTACTGTCTTTATATCTGTTTCTAAGCTCTTTTGGATCTTGGTGACGTATAGCTGCCATAACCTTGATTCCTTTTCCTCCTAAGCAAAAAACAGAAGGCGTGGCTAGGAGTTGATAGCTTGATGGATAATCTATACTATCTTTTACTTTTTTTAGATACTTTAGTTCTGTTAGTTTCTTGAGGAGTCTATTTGTGTGCCGGGGGTTTTTGTGTTTGAGGTATGTTTGATAGTGTGATCTGTTTATATATCTGAAGGAGAATGTGAATTGAATAATATCTTTTTGCTGGGGGGTGAGTGATTGAGACGTCATAGTGAGTTAGAAAATAGAAAATAACTGAGTAAGGATTAATATCATGGATTGGTTAAGTGTGAATTATACTATATATAACATAAAGTTACTACGTAGGAACAGGCGAATAATTATTCTTCAAATAGCCTCATAAATGGCAACTTATTACACCTAAAGTCTAGCCGTATATTTTTCTGCCTGTTTCTTTTATTTGCGAGGAATCTCTAGTTAGTATATCTAACACATTAGTAGAGGGGTTAAAATTGACTGAATTGTGCCCCTTCCTTGCATTTTGGTATTGAAATGATAGAAATGGCTGTTTAAGAAGATGAAAAGCGAAAATTCCGTTAATTGGGAGAGGCTACTATCCACATTAACGTGAATTGAGCGTACTTTAAAGACTTATCTCAAAAAACCAAGAAGATATAAAGGTCTGATATTGAGAGAACTGTATAAAATATCGTCTTTGAGCACAAAGGAGTTTGGTACGTTTTGTACCTGAGAGCCAGATTTCCTCAATCCTCCTATCTCCAGGGTATATCCTTCTGTTGTAATATCGCCAGCTTTTGCGTAGAACACTTTATGACCTGAGTCTTCCAGGCTGGAAATGGCAAAAAGTTCTCTCACCGTTCCGATGTGTGTTTCTTTTCCTATGGTTTCATTTATCGCATAAAGCAGGTTAGGATTGTCTAAATAGACTTTTTCTGCATTTCTTACGAGGGCATGACCATATTTATCAATCAGTAAGAATCTGAGAATTCCTGTATCTCGTAAAATTTGCACGTATTCTGTTATGGTGGCATGGTCTTTTCCCAAGCTTTTTGCCACCTTATGTATGCTAACGCTTCCTGGCTCTGAAGTAGCAAAAAAATACACAATCTTTTTAAGCGTATCTAAATTCTCAGTTTTTAGAGCGTAAAACGAGGTTATATCTTCATAGATCGTTTTATCAATAACGCCTATTAATGTGTCTTTAAACGCCTCATAGCTTGTAATCGTATTTGAAGTAGGATAATATCCTTTTTTCCAGTACTCATGTAGGTATCCAAGTAGCTTTTCAGTACTCCCTATCTGCTTATCTGGATGAGAAGTAGATTCTAAAATTTCCTTTAAGTTGAGAATTGGATAGGTATTACCTGTCTGAAGTTCTAAATACTCTCTAAACGAAAAGCCATACATCTGACGCAGGATGACTCTTCTTGAAAGATCATATTTTCCTTTAATAAGATCAATACTTGAGCTCCCTGAAAATAGTACTTTCAGATTGGGGTACGAATCGAAGATATTTTTTAATTCCTGATTCCAGTTTTTATATTTATGAATTTCATCAATACACAGTAATTCTCCCCCATAGAGCTTTACAAATTGATCTGCGGTTTCAAGAAGGCTGTGATCGGTAAAATAGATGTTGTCTCCTGAGATATATAACCCTTTTTCAGTGTTTCCGTACTGTTCACGTAAATATTGAAGTAAAAACGTGGTCTTCCCTACCCCTCGAGCTCCCACAACCCCAATAAACCTGTTATTCATCTGGAAATCACTATAAAATCTCCGGTAATAGACAGGTTTTACTTCCTCTAGCAGCCTTCTGTATATTTGTATTAAATTGTCCATATTTTGGGTGTACTCTAACTTTTTATTAGTTTATCTAGAGTGTACTCCAAATTTTGGTTTATGTCAAGTTTATTAGTTCAGGAGTCTTTGTTGCTCGCTATAAGATTTTAACCAGTCTACAAATACAGCTGCCGGATTTCGTGCTCCCCCATCTCTGATGATTTCTTGTGCTTTTTGCAAAAGCCTTTGGGGATCGTTTCGAGCACAAATTGCTTTATAAAAACTGAAGGATTTTTTATCCCCTAGCTTTTCTGCTAGTAATTCCGCATAATAGTTAACTTCCTCTTTGTCTTTGAAATTTAAGTTTCCCCATTTTGCTTTAGCAACGTTATTATTAATACTTACTTTCTTAGTATTACTTATCTTCTTTAATACTGCCCGGTCTCCCCAGCGCTGGGGAGAGCCATTGCTGGCGAAAGCCGACACTGGCTCAGGGATTGATACATCAGCCTTTAATGACTTTATTTGGATGATTGTACCGGTTAAGTACTTCTTGGTTTTTTCATCTACAATACGAGTTTTTGTTATTAAACCTTCCTTTATTAAGACGTTGATACAGCGACCCGCTACTTCCCTAGAAACTCCCGCATATGTACCCACAGTCTTCGTAAAAAAAGTGATTGGCGTATCTGTAAAATCACTCTCCATCTCACATAATGCAAGGTAAACTGACCGAATAAAGACAAACTCTCTTTTATTCTGGCCATATTTTTTCCTTAAGTACCGCATAACGGGTTTATCCCACCATGCTATTGGATTCTCTCGAAATATTCTAACATTATCCATATCTGTAATAACCGTACGGTAGTACGGGCGTACGGACTATTTACCCTCCGTACGTTTAATCTTTTTAATATATAAATCAATTGCCTCTCTAACCATCTCGGACATACTTCCCTTTTCTCCATTCATCTTCTCCTCTAAGGACGTTTTTCTTAAGGTATCTATTTGGTCTTGATAAAACTCAAAAGCATAGCGAGTGATGGTTCTTCGTACGGGCGTACGGGCGATCGGACGTACTTCTTGCCGATCAGTATCAGGAACTAATATTTCCTTTTCTATATTCGTACGTACGGGCGTACGTTCGGTTTTTTCTTCTGATTTTATCGTTTTTTTTTCATTAAGAAGAAAATCAAAGTTTGTCATATTATTTTTGTAAATTTAAGTCCTTAGCAACTGTATCTATATCTAACGCTTGGGCTATTTTCTGCTGATTTGAAGCTAAATGACGGAGTAATTCATCACATATTTTAACTGCGTCTCTGGGTAAACCCTTAGAGTAGGCGAACAGGGTGTTATAAAACTCAGGATTAGTATCAAATGGCATAGTTTTACCTCCTGCCACCATCCATCGAAATTCAATCATTTTACGTAATTCTTCTCCGGTAAGTCCACTAATTGCTAAAGGAAACATACGAGAGGCAAGTTCCTTATACCTCATAATTTTTGCTGCAAGTTCTTCTTGGCCTACTAATACAATCTGGAGCAATTTCGTGGTAGAGGTTTCAAAATTCAAAAGATAATGAATAAGTTTTAAAGTGTCTCTAGTCATGTTTTGAGCCTCATCCACCAAAAGTAGGGGAATACGCTCTTTTTTATACTCCTCAATAAGAAAATTTTCAAAATTTTTCAATGACTGGACGTATGATTTTTCAGTTTTCACATTGAAAGACTCTAAAACCAGCCTTAAGAATGAATTAGAGGTCTTTATATTAGGAGAGATAATATAAGATAAACTATATTTTTTATCCTGGCTTAATTGTTCATGTAGTCTTCGTAAAATAGTAGTTTTTCCTGATCCGATAGGACCATAAATATATAAAGGGCCGACACGCTCTTGGGCCATGTATTGACTCTTAGATAAAGCGAGCTTCACCTGATCAGTAAAGAAGAGGAAACGAGGATCAGGACTTATTCTATAAGGATGCTCATTTAATTGAAAGTAGTCTAAGATAACGTCCATATAATCAGTATCTATTAGTTTTTCTAACTTGTCAAGTAGACTGTTCAAGTTGGCGGAACTTTGGTACATAACTATTGATTTTGTATAACTTTCAACATATACTTAATATATTAACAATTACTTAAAAAAGAGGTGAAGAAAGATGGCAAGAAATAATTATTGGGTTTCTCCTAAGGGAAATAAATTTGTGGCTCAAAGAGAGCAATCAAGTCGAGTGTCAGGAGTATTTAAAACACAAAAACAAGCCGAAGAGTTTGCACGTAACGTTCTGGAACACACTAGTGGGGGAGAACTCATTACTCAAAACAGAGAAGGCCAGATACGAAGTTAAGGATACTATAAATAAAGTCGATCCAAACCCTCCCAGGGATCGAGAGTATTAAACTATGGGAAATTGGTTTATAAAGCAAAACTCTTGTATATATTTTGAAGACAAAAATAAAGTTGTTATAATATTCCTAATCTTTAAAATTATTTCCTATGGAAAATAATGAAGGAGCTACTAAATATGTCAGAACCATCTGAACCAGGAGAACAATTTTTACACAAGAAAAATCTCATATCTCACACTTCACCTCCTGTGGAGCACGAGCTTGAACGAAGAAAACTGGCTGGTGAAGAAGTTTCTCAAAGACCGGCAGATAAAATTGCTGCATGGCTTGGAGTAATAGAAAAAACCCATATTGGTCATAAGGATGATCCACGAGTACTAGAGAGAATTAAACAGTATTATCATAGAGAATATGTTATTAGGCCAGAAAATATCCCTCAATCATACTGGAATTTACAAGGAGAAATTGCCGTTAACGAAGGAAGAAAACAGGATCTCACAAGCGCTGGTGTTTTGATAGAAGAAACAACGGCATATGATCAAAATGGTCACGAGGTTAAGAAGCGATCCTATACATTTCCAGAACAGGTTAAAGAGCCAGCCATACGTACTGTTATTACCAATCAACAACAAAGCTTAGATAAGTGGATTGATTATCTCACTTCAGAAGACGCTAAGTACCCTATGTGGGCTAAATACTGGGCATTTCGCTCTGTTGTTAGAATGGGTAAGCTGGAGAAAACTGAAGACGGCAAAGCACGATTTGCCAGTCGAGACCCCAAGAAAAACACTACAGTTTCTTCTTTCCCTGTTCTCAATCAACGCGCATTAGCAAACACTATCGGTTCCATGAGTGCCAGGCTTGAAGCAAGAGCAAAGCCGAAAGGCCAACAGACTACTGAAAACTTAAGTGCCACTTTATCAGATGATGAATATCAAAAACTGTTAAGTACAGAAGATTTCTCACAGTTATATGCGCAATTTTTGGCTGAAATTCCAGAATATTCAACCCATGGCCTTGGGGAAACTCGAGGGAAATGGATGAAATACGATCAAGGATCAGACCCGACAACCCTGGTAAAATCTTTGGAGGGACATCCACTTGAGTGGTGTACTGCTGATATGGATACGGCCAAAACTCAGCTTGAAGCAGGTGATTTTTATGTCTATTACTCTCTAGACGAGGAAGGCAATCCTAATATTCCTCGTGTTGCGATTCGGATGGAGGATAACCATATTGCTGAAATCCGCGGTATTGCACCAAACCAAAATATGGATCCATTTATCAGTGGCATAGTTGAAGAAAGAATGCAAGAATTCGGACAAGAAGGTGAAGTATATAAAAAGAAAGCTGCTGATATGAAGCAACTTACTACGCTTGAACAAAAAACATTAAGAGCACAGCCTCTTAGTCAAGAGGAGTTAATTTTTCTTTACGAATTAGATGCACCTATTGAAGGGTTTGGATACGAGAAAGATCCTCGGATAGGAGAGCTACGTTCTCAAAGAAATCCTGACGCAGATATGTTAGTTGTCTTGAATTGTGAGGAAAGTCAAATCGCAAATCGAGTAAGTGATATTAATGAAAATACACAAGCGTATGTCGGTCCACTTGAACCGGGTATATTCCAACGCTTACCTGATCATGTGCGGCATATTTATACATCGTTCCCAGAAGGAAGAATCCGTCGTGAATCGGTTACTATTGGTGGGAAAACAAAAGAGCAGTTGCAATTGGAAATGCAGGAACGAGGAATTCAGATATCTTTATGGACACAAGATATGTTAGACAGCAAAGACTTTACCACATTAAATCAACCAGAAGACAGGCCTTTAGTGCGTTTAAATGTAGGAGCTCTGGGTCTGAAAAGTCAATATCCTACTACCGATGAGATCTATACTCGTGTCCAAGAGTTGGGGTTAGATTTATGTCCAGCTGAAGTGGGACCACATTATCGGTTACAATACAAAAATCAGCCAATGAACGAGTGGTTATACGTGGGAATGAAACAAATCGCCGACCGT
>MWWH01000281.1_pt1 | contig 14463 bp, 13 predicted proteins | sample 1047231 | NCBI WGS metagenome assembly MWWH01 (sample SAMN06349967, study PRJNA376086) | soil metagenome | isolation source: MG3-2 sample Antarctic (ecotone) soil | place: Antarctica | collected 2015-01-13 | reverse complement strand
GCGAAGGTGCCTATGCCTTTCCGATCTGCTTCCGCGACAGCCGGGATATCGTGGCCTGATCGACCCCAAGCAGGGCTGCGACGGTGCGCTGCGTATCGCCTCTAGCAAGCCGCTGTAGCGCCTCGGCCTGCTGGTGAGGGGTGAGGGCGGCGCGTCGGCCGAACTTCACGCCACGGGCCTTGGCCTGGTCCCTGCCGGTAGCGGTACGCTCAACGATCCGCTGGCGCTCCCAGCTCGCCGCGATCCCCAGCACGGCGATGACGACCTCGGCGAATTGCGAGGTCGTGTCCACCATCGGCTCCGCGATCGACCGGAATCCCGCGCCAGCCTCCTTCACCGCATGGAGGATGTTCAACAGGTCACGGGTGTTCCTCGCCAGACGATCGGTCGCCGTCACCATTAACACGTCGCCAGGACCAAGCGCGCCGATCGCGCGCTTGAGCTGGGGACGCTCGGCCGTCGCGGCGCTGACCTTCTCGCGGTAGACCTTCGTGCACCCGGCCGCGTCGAGCTGGGCAAGCTGCTGGGTGAGGTCCTGGCCGGTAGAGGAGACCCGCGCGTAGCCGTAAATCATGCCCCGATTGTGCATCGGAATTATGCATCGCGGAAGTGCCGGGATTTGTGAGGCTTTTCGTGCGATGCAAAACCTTTGAGTTTTGCATCAAGCCGGTTAGTATCGCCGACGCGACACGGGCGGGATACCTTCCTCGATGGCCCTGCCCGGAGATCGGGATTGTCTAGACCTGATGAACCCCGTGGCTTACCTCTGCCTTAACGCGCCAGAGCAGGGCAGCCCCTAGTATTCCCCCGCAAGCATACAAGACTGCCGCTAGCACAATGATAGTCTTATCAGAAAGCACCACCGTCAGCGGCGATAAAATAGCCTGCATGGGGAACATTGTAACAACGTAGACTAGCCAGACTACACTTGCGCCCGAGTCATAATGCAGGTCCAATGCCCAGACCAAGACCGCAGTAGTAGCGGCGACAAAGCACCAAGCTGATATAATGACAAATATGACACGCCAAGCACGATGTTTCAACATGCGTTGCCCTTTTCAAAACACACCTTCGGAACGGGTTTGTCATAGCCTGGCGCATCCAGGCGCCCCATCTGAGACACAGGCAAGTCAGGAGCCTTACCACCCGCAGCTTGAAGCAGGCCTACCGCGAAGGAGTTGGAGTTATAGCCGCTCGTTCCTTTTTCAGGAAACAAATCATAGTTCATGTTCCCCTTGTAGTTGCCATAAGACGATTCCAAGCTTGAAATAAACTGCTTTTCTGTCATCCCCTTCGGAGTCGAAACGCCCAGTGCTCCCTCCTGCTTTCCAACGTCAGTAGAACGATTCTGCTCCTTAGCGAGCGTTCCTATGTGATCGAAGTGAACCGAAGGTTCGGGATAGCCGCTCAGCGTACTATAGTGGTGCCCGCTCTCATCAACGTTGCTGAACTCTCGGTTATTACGAACTGACGCTTGGTCATCAGGCGTGATCCGAATCGAAAAGTGTCGTGCGGAGTCGATGTATGGACTCGTGACCATGTGATACAGAAATTCGATCTTCTCTCCCGTCGGATCGGCCCGGTTGACCGGATCGTTCCCGACATAGGCATAGAGGTTGAGCTGGTCGTCATACCCGACCGGATCGGCTTGAAGGAAACGCCCATAACCGAGATCTCGGTATTTCGAGGCGGCATAGGCAAGGCGCGGGGCACGGTTGGATGCCTGGTCTTCACTGATGAACATGGTGGGGTCCTTTCTTTGCGGTGGTAGGTGCGGGCCGCGCGACGCGCGGCAAAATAGCGGGACAGGTCACGCGACCGGCTCCCATCCCAGCGCCTCGGCAGCCTGAAACGCGGCGAGGTTCTTTCGAGCGAGCGTCAGATAACGCCAGCGCAGCGGGCCGGGGATGAGCGCCGGCGCGCGATACTTGCGGGTGAACTCCGCCTCGATCAGCTCGCCGTACACCGAACCCTGCTTGACCATCGTGTAGGCGTCGTGCGGGGCGTGCCGCAGGATGATCTCCGACACGGCCAGCGCCTCGGTGAAGCGGCGCTGCTCGATCAAATGCTCCAGCACCGTCGTCGCCAACAGCGCCACGCACTCGCGCTTGGGCAGACTTCGCAGGTACAGCCCGCTGGCGACCGCCCGGTCGCTCATGGGCATCTGCTGGCGATACCAGTCGTCGCGGGCCGGATGCCCGCCGCTGGTGGCTTCAAGATTGAGGACGCGCCCGTCCTCGCGCCGATAGTGAAGGAAGACGTGCAGCGGCGCTCTCGCGAGTGTCACGTCCAGTCCCAGCCGCTCGGCCAGGATCAGGAACAGGGCGGGCATGGACACGCAGTTGCCGCGCCTGGTCGCGAGGTAGGTCGCGAGCAGCTTGTTGCCGATCCGCTGCCCGAGCGGGTCGGCATGGTCATAGGCGAACGGCCGATGGTCGTTCCAGGCGCCAGCATCGTAGATCAGCCTGTGAAGCGCCGCGATCTGCACGTCGGGCGTCGGCAAGGGTCCGGCGAGGCATCGGGCATCCTCCACCATGCGATCGAGCGTCGCCATGATTACCGTGGTGGCGGTGTCGGGCTCGACCAGTCGATCAAGGGCCAGCTTCGCATGGCTGTAGTCGAGCCGGGCATCCTCGAGCGAAAGGATGTCGCGCACCGCTGCAACAAGGTCGACCAGCGGGCTAACGCTCGTCAGTATTTCGTGCCTCTGAACTGTTACAGCCTGCGTGTTCAACTTTTCGTCCTCATTACAGAACGTAGGGAGAACACTCAAAGTCCTACATTGCAAATCCTATTCACGGTTTTTGGCGGGACAGGCGCACTTTGTAGGACAATTCAATAGGAAAGGTCGCCCGTCACCGGCTCAACCCCTGATCGCGTTGCAGGACCATCTCGCGCTGGTTGACGAGCTGCCCCACGGCGCGGGCCATTGGCGGCTCGCGCTGGATCCGCTCGATATACAGGTCCTTGGTCTGCTGGTTCGCCCCGTTATAGGCGTCCACCGCCTTGCGCAGCGCTTCCGGGGTGTCCTTCCAGTCGCTGCTGTGGTCGCCGTAACCCTGGGTGCCCGCCTCGCGCCGCGCCGCGATCGTCCTGAACCGCTCGGCCACCTGCTCCCGGGCATGCGCCTGCTGGCGCTCCTGCGCCAGTAGGCGGGTACGCTCGGCGGCCAGCTGCTCGCACCGCTGCGCCTCGGCCGCCTCGCGCCGATCACGATCGACCGCGCCGCTCAACGTCGCCGCGAACCCGTGCAGTCTCTCCGACACCCGCTGCCCCACGTCGCGCAGCCAGTCCGTGCCACGCTCGATATACTGCCGTAGGCCACGCTGCTCGATGACGCCGGCGTTGTGCTGCCCGACCAGTGTCACCGGCGCGTAGTCCCGCCCCTCGCGCTGCGCCTGGCGCTCGGCCCGGCGCTCCATCGCCGCGACGCCTGGCCCCATGTGCACCGTCGCCTCCTGCTCGATCCCGCGCCGCTGGTGGCTCCGGTGGTCGACCCGCTCGGCCACCTGCGCCCGCTCCAGCGCCGCGTTCTGCATCTCCGCGAAGCGCCCCCGCCAGCGCTCGACCTCCCCGCTCGTCTTCTGGTCCAGTTCGCGGGTTTTCTCCCCCAGCCCCTCCGCGCCGATCCGCCGCGTCGTGGTCAACAGGTGCGCATGGTGGTTGCGCTGGTCGCCCTGGCGACCTGGTGCGTGGATCGCCACGTCCACCGCTACTCCGTGCCGCTCGCTGATCTCCCGAGCCAGGCCCAGCACGAGGTCGCGTCGCGCGTCGGCCGACAACTCGGCTGGGAGCGCGATTTCATATTCCCGCGCGACCGTCGAGTTCTTGCGCGTCTCGGCCTGCTCGGCGGCGTTCCACAGCGCCGCCCGGTCGCGCGCCCAGTCCGGCGCGTCGGCGGGCGCGACGATCTCGCGATGCTCGATGCCCTGCTTGCGGGTGTAGTCGTGAACGATGCCGGTGCGCTCGTCCGCGATCTCCACGCCCGCACGATAGGCCGCCGCCGCCGTCGCGCTGCGACCGGCGGAACGGCCTATCGTCTTCACCGCAAGATGGAAGCTCGCCATCGCCGCGCACCCCTTGCCATGCGAAAGCATGGCGCGGGCGACAGCCCGCCGGGGTTCGGGGTATCCTCCGACGCACGCAAACGCAAGTTTGCATAAGTGCGCCATTCACTCCTTTCCGTCGTTCTGGCCGGGTGCTATCTGCTTGATCTAGCGAAAGGACCGATCATGGCCGCTCCAACGCCCGAGTCGATCGAAAATGCCCGCCTCAAGGTCCAGCAGGCCAAGGCTCGGTTGCAGGCACTCGAAGCACGCGCATCCACGCTCAACCGCAAGGCCGATGCCCGTCGCAAGATCATCCTCGGCGGCCTGCTCCTCGATGCCGCGATGAAGGACGCCGAATGGGAAAACCGGCTTAACGTGCTGATGGGCAGGATCAACCGCGATCAGGACCACAAGGCGTTTGCCGGTTGGACCTTCCGGGGTGCAGCGGATGGCTGACCCGTTCGACCCCGCTGACTTCGACGCTCCCTCATCCTCCGGCGATCCCCATGCCGACTACCGCACCCTGCTCGATGCCATGCGCCGTGCCGGGGCCGAGGGGGTCGCTGAACAGGCCGCCGCCCTTGCCCGTCAGATCGACCAGGAGGCCCGCCAGCGCGCCGACTGGGGTAAGCAGGTGGGATCGGAGGTCCGCGACCTGCAACGGGCCGCAGGGGCGCTCCAGCGGGCCAGTACGGCCATGTGGTGGGACCGGCTCAAGGAATGGCTCTGGGCCGCCCTGATCGGCCTGGGGCTGATCTTTGCCGCCGCCCTCGCTTATCGCTGGGCCAAGGAACCCAAGATCGAGCAGCACCTGTACGGCTGCGCCGATCGCTGGAACGCCAAGACCCACACCTGCAAGGGCGGATGGATGCCGTTGCAGGCACAGCCGACCGGGTAGTTTATGGGTGTACGACAATTGTTGTGTGTCTGATTTAACGGGTGTACAAAATATCGTGAAAATCGAATTCGACCTGGCCAAGGATCGCGCCAACGGCACCAGGCACGGCATGTCGCTGCGGGCTGCGGAAGGGTTCGATTGGGACACGGCGTTGGAGCGCGAGGACGACCGCTTCGATTATGGAGAGGTCCGGTTCGTCGCCCTCGGCCTGATCGGTGATCGCCTGCACGTGCTGGTGTTCACCGAAGGCTCCCATGAGGATGCGATGCGCGCGATCAGCCTGCGCCCCGCCGAAAAACACGAGGTGAGGTTCTACCATGGCCAAGTTTGATCCCGAGCTGCACGACGACAACCCGCCGCTCGATGCCGCGTTCATGGCCGGGATGACGCCCTCCCGGCGCGGGCGGCCGAAATCGGACGCGCCGAAGGTCGAGGTGAAAATCCGCCTGGATGCCAAAACGGTCGAACACCTGCGCGGCAGCGGCCCTGGGTGGCAGACCCGTGTGAACGCCCTCCTGGGCCAACTGGTGGCGGCAGGGCAGATTTAGGCACTCGGGGTGCCCTGCACCTCGCAAACAGCTCACAGCGCCCCTAGGAAGCCCGTACGGCCTGATTCAAGGGCTGGGCTTTCCCAACCTTTCTTCTTCCCCGCCAAGCCTCTCTACGGCTGACACAGACGTTCCGATGGCGATGGCGCGGACTCACATCCCACGCACGCGGCGACCAGCCGCGTTCTTTTGTTCTTCTTCTGTTCCCTCTGATCTAATGATCGTCCACCAGCCTCGTCGGTCGGGCGTGGCCGCTCATTAGATCATTAAAAGAGGACAGATAAAATGTGGGGCTTTATCAATATGTTGGCGGGGGGGGGTAGACCATCCTAGAGAGTCTACCCCTAGACCATCCTAGAGAGTCTAGGTTGATCGGTTTTTGCAGTCTCTTGCTCGAAAATTGAGCTTGAAAATTGAGCGAGAATGGTCAAAATTTGGCATCAGATGGTCTATCCCTAGATCATCTGGTGCGTAGGATTTGATAGTGGCTCAACCGCCTCTGCCCCCCTCTCGGGCCAAGCCCACAGGGTGGATTCAAACCGAGCGGAAGGTTCACGAAGCGTGGGCGCGTATGATTGCGCGGAAGCCTAAAGCTGCGATGCTGGCCCACTACCTTGCTGCCAATGTCGGTGAGCATAATGCCGTAGTGGCGAGCCATAAGACCCTTGCCCAATTACTCGATATTCATCCTACAACAGTTAAGCGGGCCATCGCCGATCTTGTTGCGGAAAACTGGGTTGAGGTCCGTCAAATAGGACTCACCGGGACTGCATGTGCCTACGTTCTAAATCATCGAGTTGCATGGGCGGGGAAACGCGACAACATTCGCTATGCTTTGTTCTCTGCTAACGTCATTGTCGCTTCTGACGAACAGCCAGATCGGGGTGAACTGGGCGAGCAGCAGCCTCTCCGGAAACTCCCCCGCCTGTACCCTGGAGAGCAACAGATGCCGGCCGGCGAGGGCGAACCGCCGCCTAGCGAGCCGTCTCTCCCAGGCCTGGAACCTGATCTGCCGGCGATGCATGAACCAGCCGATCGCCAGCCTATGGATGAAGCGCAAAGCCTCGGCTCTCTAACAGGCAACCTCTTAGACCGGCTCCGCTGAACGCATCTGCGTTAATACGTATCGATGTTAGCGTGAAGATGGCTCAATTGGCGGCAAGCCATGCTGGGCCAGCACGGCCGAAAGCCCAACCTCGGCCATTGCCTGTATCGTGGTGCCTTCCGCGTCCGCCAGTTGACGCAGGCGCTGCCAGTCGCTGCGCCGCACCTTAACCGTAAGGGCGACCGTCTCGCCGCCTCCACGCTTTCGTCTCGGTGCCGCTGCGATCGGGGAAACCGACCGGGGTGTCTCTGCTGCGACCTCAATGCCGACATCGGTTGCGGCTCCGGGCTTGGGCCGGGTGAAGGCTGCGAGGCCGGTGGGTTTCTTTGCCATCCTTATATCTCCGTAAACACGCTAATACGTATTAAGCTATTTGCGTTTTAATCCAGGTCCACAAGCTGCGGATTTCCTCAGCCGCCTTGCCGTCCTTCTCGAACTCGGTGACGGCGCTGCCCGTCGTCACGGCACGCGCGAACGCCCGCCTGTCCGTGACCTCGACCGGCGCGATCGGGAGGCCATAGGTTTCCAGCGCTGCGCGCGTCTCCGCGATCTCCGGGGCGCGGAAAGGGCAGGCGGATAGGATGAAGGCACCCGGCACCTTAGCGGCGCGGATGATTTCGATGACGGCCGGCACGGCTGCGAGGTCGAACGCGGAGGGGCGTACCGGGATAAGCACCAGGTCGGAGCGTTTCGCGATCTGGCCGGCTGCTGGGGCGGCGTGGGGTGGGCTGTCCACGATCGCCAGCGCCATGCCCTCGGCGCGAGCTGCCGCCAGCGCCGGGTCCAAGTCGCCGGCCTGCGCGGTGGCGACGATCGGCGTGGACGCCTCTCGGCTCCCCGCCCACGCGGTCGCGCTCTCTTGCGGGTCTGCGTCAATGATGCACACCTGAACGCCACTTGCCTCGGCCGCGACGGCGGTATGAACGGAGAGCGTGGTTTTCCCGCTGCCCCCCTTCTGGCTTAGAAACGCCACAACCTTCACCGTCACCCCCGCAATCTGCTAATACGTATTGGCGTATATAGCTTAGCGCGTATGAGCGTAAGAGCGTATCTGACTGCTTAGGCTTGCTTCCGCGCCAGCCGGGATATCGTCGCCTGGTCGACCCCGAGCAGCGCAGCGACGGTGCGCTGCGTGTCGCCCCTGGCGAGCCGCTGTAGCGCCTCGGCCTGCTGGTGAGGGGTGAGGGCGGCGCGTCGGCCGAACTTCACCCCTCGGGCCTTGGCCTGGTCCCTGCCGGCGGCGGTGCGCTCAACGATCCGCTGGCGCTCCCAGCTCGCCACGATTCCCAGCACGGCGATAATCACGTCGGCGAACTGCGATGTGGTGTCCACCATCGGCTCGGCGATCGAGCGGAACCCCGCGCCCGCCTCCTTCACCGCATGAAGGATGTTCAACAGGTCACGGGTGTTGCGCGCCAGGCGATCGGTCGCCGTCACCATCAGCACGTCGCCAGGACCGAGCGCGCCGATCGCGCGCCTGAGCTGAGGCCGCTCGGCCGTCGCGGCGCTGACCTTCTCGCGGTAGATCTTGGTGCAGCCGGCCGCGTCGAGCTGGGCGAGCTGCTGCGCCAGATCCTGCCCGCTGGAGGAGACGCGCGCATAGCCGTAAATCATGCTCCGATTGTGCATCGGAATTATGCATCATAGAAGTGCCCGGATTTCAGCCGTTTTCCGGGTGATGCAAAACTTGTAAGATTTGCATCATGAGCGACATAGTCTAGTTGAATCTGCCGTTCATCCTCGCTTAGCGATGATCCATCCTGGCGCGCGACGGCGCGCAGATCCGCGCGATCGACACCCCCATACGATACGGGCCGGGAACCGTCCTCGACGGTCCCGGCCACGCTGAGTTAGGGTTTGCTACCCTGATCTAGTTCGATTCCGGACTTTCCACACCAGTAGAGACACACATCGTGCTCGCCGCAGAGATTGCGACGAAACGTGCCTGATAGTTTCCGAATATATCTCTTATGGAACGAGCTAAACATTGCATTTGGCCCATCAAGCCCCAAGCACGTTCCCTTGGAACTGTGCTCACTCTTTTGAGAGTCAAAGATATTCCTACTCTCTGGACCAACAACAACATAGCCCCGCACGTTAACATGCTTACCATCGTATTTGCCTGGATCGGCCATAATATCGCCTGGTAACAAGCTAGATGCTGAGCGCGCTACAGCGAGATGTGCAGAATAAGCGCCACTTCCCAGAGCGCAGGTAGCAAAAAGTCCCAAGAATATGGCTTTAACGTGCTTCATGGGAAAATCCTCTGCTCCTGATTTAGGCTTCGTTGTATATCTCTGCGCTCCGTAGAAGTCATTCTACCGTCGACCATCCTAAATTGTAGAACGCCATTGACCGCCTCATGAACGCCAAGACGATTATCTAACACGGTTCCATTCGTAAGGCCTTTCGTCAATGGCTGTGCATCTCCGAGAGACCGTCCACCTCTCGTGTCATCCTGCATTCCCTCAGACTGCCCAGGAATATGTCCATGCAGCACGGCGATATCGCCTGGCTGTGGAGTCGCCCTGGCATTGTCCGAAGTTGAGCTGCTGCCGGTTCTGGCGTCCGAGGGGTTGCGGAAACTTTCTGCCCCGTTCTTATCGCCCTTAATGAATCCGATCTTTTCGGTCGTCGACGAGGAGTTCACCCGCACATTTCGAGCATTGTCGTGCATAGCTCGGTCCATCGTCGGAGTATTCTGCACCGTCGTCGTTGGTGACCGTGGTGTTACGTCCGAAGTGCAGATCGTTCCCTGTCGATCACAGCTCATCCCGGTCGGGTCCCGTCCGTTAATCGGATCGTTCCCGACATAGGCATAGAGGTTGAGCTGGTCATTATACCCGACCGGATCGGCTTGGAGAAAACGCCCATAGCCGAGATCTCGGTTCGAGGCGGGGCGGGCAAGGCGCGGGGCACGGTTGGATACCTGGTCTTCACTGAGGGGGTCGCTGAACAGGCCGCCGCCCTTGCCCGTCAGATCGACCAGGAGGCCCGCCAGCGCGCCGACTGGGGTAAGCAGGTGGGATCGGAGGTCCGCGACCTGCAACGGGCCGCAGGGGCGCTCCAGCGGGCCAGTACGGCCATGTGGTGGGACCGGCTCAAGGAATGGCTCTGGGCCGCCCTGATCGGCCTGGGGCTGATCTTTGCCGCCGCCCTCGCTTATCGCTGGGCCAAGGAACCCAAGATCGAGCAGCACCTGTACGGCTGCGCCGATCGCTGGAACGCCAAGACCCACACCTGCAAGGGCGGATGGATGCCGTTGCAGGCACAGCCGACCGGGTAGTTTATGGGTGTACGACAATTGTTGTGTGTCTGATTTAACGGGTGTACAAAATATCGTGAAAATCGAATTCGACCTGGCCAAGGATCGCGCCAACGGCACCAGGCACGGCATGTCGCTGCGGGCTGCGGAAGGGTTCGATTGGGACACGGCGTTGGAGCGCGAGGACGACCGCTTCGATTATGGAGAGGTCCGGTTCGTCGCCCTCGGCCTGATCGGTGATCGCCTGCACGTGCTGGTGTTCACCGAAGGCTCCCATGAGGATGCGATGCGCGCGATCAGCCTGCGCCCCGCCGAAAAACACGAGGTGAGGTTCTACCATGGCCAAGTTTGATCCCGAGCTGCACGACGACAACCCGCCGCTCGATGCCGCGTTCATGGCCGGGATGACGCCCTCCCGGCGCGGGCGGCCGAAATCGGACGCGCCGAAGGTCGAGGTGAAAATCCGCCTGGATGCCAAAACGGTCGAACACCTGCGCGGCAGCGGCCCTGGGTGGCAGACCCGTGTGAACGCCCTCCTGGGCCAACTGGTGGCGGCAGGGCAGATTTAGGCACTCGGGGTGCCCTGCACCTCGCAAACAGCTCACAGCGCCCCTAGGAAGCCCGTACGGCCTGATTCAAGGGCTGGGCTTTCCCAACCTTTCTTCTTCCCCGCCAAGCCTCTCTACGGCTGACACAGACGTTCCGATGGCGATGGCGCGGACTCACATCCCACGCACGCGGCGACCAGCCGCGTTCTTTTGTTCTTCTTCTGTTCCCTCTGATCTAATGATCGTCCACCAGCCTCGTCGGTCGGGCGTGGCCGCTCATTAGATCATTAAAAGAGGACAGATAAAATGTGGGGCTTTATCAATATGTTGGCGGGGGGGGGTAGACCATCCTAGAGAGTCTACCCCTAGACCATCCTAGAGAGTCTAGGTTGATCGGTTTTTGCAGTCTCTTGCTCGAAAATTGAGCTTGAAAATTGAGCGAGAATGGTCAAAATTTGGCATCAGATGGTCTATCCCTAGATCATCTGGTGCGTAGGATTTGATAGTGGCTCAACCGCCTCTGCCCCCCTCTCGGGCCAAGCCCACAGGGTGGATTCAAACCGAGCGGAAGGTTCACGAAGCGTGGGCGCGTATGATTGCGCGGAAGCCTAAAGCTGCGATGCTGGCCCACTACCTTGCTGCCAATGTCGGTGAGCATAATGCCGTAGTGGCGAGCCATAAGACCCTTGCCCAATTACTCGATATTCATCCTACAACAGTTAAGCGGGCCATCGCCGATCTTGTTGCGGAAAACTGGGTTGAGGTCCGTCAAATAGGACTCACCGGGACTGCATGTGCCTACGTTCTAAATCATCGAGTTGCATGGGCGGGGAAACGCGACAACATTCGCTATGCTTTGTTCTCTGCTAACGTCATTGTCGCTTCTGACGAACAGCCAGATCGGGGTGAACTGGGCGAGCAGCAGCCTCTCCGGAAACTCCCCCGCCTGTACCCTGGAGAGCAACAGATGCCGGCCGGCGAGGGCGAACCGCCGCCTAGCGAGCCGTCTCTCCCAGGCCTGGAACCTGATCTGCCGGCGATGCATGAACCAGCCGATCGCCAGCCTATGGATGAAGCGCAAAGCCTCGGCTCTCTAACAGGCAACCTCTTAGACCGGCTCCGCTGAACGCATCTGCGTTAATACGTATCGATGTTAGCGTGAAGATGGCTCAATTGGCGGCAAGCCATGCTGGGCCAGCACGGCCGAAAGCCCAACCTCGGCCATTGCCTGTATCGTGGTGCCTTCCGCGTCCGCCAGTTGACGCAGGCGCTGCCAGTCGCTGCGCCGCACCTTAACCGTAAGGGCGACCGTCTCGCCGCCTCCACGCTTTCGTCTCGGTGCCGCTGCGATCGGGGAAACCGACCGGGGTGTCTCTGCTGCGACCTCAATGCCGACATCGGTTGCGGCTCCGGGCTTGGGCCGGGTGAAGGCTGCGAGGCCGGTGGGTTTCTTTGCCATCCTTATATCTCCGTAAACACGCTAATACGTATTAAGCTATTTGCGTTTTAATCCAGGTCCACAAGCTGCGGATTTCCTCAGCCGCCTTGCCGTCCTTCTCGAACTCGGTGACGGCGCTGCCCGTCGTCACGGCACGCGCGAACGCCCGCCTGTCCGTGACCTCGACCGGCGCGATCGGGAGGCCATAGGTTTCCAGCGCTGCGCGCGTCTCCGCGATCTCCGGGGCGCGGAAAGGGCAGGCGGATAGGATGAAGGCACCCGGCACCTTAGCGGCGCGGATGATTTCGATGACGGCCGGCACGGCTGCGAGGTCGAACGCGGAGGGGCGTACCGGGATAAGCACCAGGTCGGAGCGTTTCGCGATCTGGCCGGCTGCTGGGGCGGCGTGGGGTGGGCTGTCCACGATCGCCAGCGCCATGCCCTCGGCGCGAGCTGCCGCCAGCGCCGGGTCCAAGTCGCCGGCCTGCGCGGTGGCGACGATCGGCGTGGACGCCTCTCGGCTCCCCGCCCACGCGGTCGCGCTCTCTTGCGGGTCTGCGTCAATGATGCACACCTGAACGCCACTTGCCTCGGCCGCGACGGCGGTATGAACGGAGAGCGTGGTTTTCCCGCTGCCCCCCTTCTGGCTTAGAAACGCCACAACCTTCACCGTCACCCCCGCAATCTGCTAATACGTATTGGCGTATATAGCTTAGCGCGTATGAGCGTAAGAGCGTATCTGACTGCTTAGGCTTGCTTCCGCGCCAGCCGGGATATCGTCGCCTGGTCGACCCCGAGCAGCGCAGCGACGGTGCGCTGCGTGTCGCCCCTGGCGAGCCGCTGTAGCGCCTCGGCCTGCTGGTGAGGGGTGAGGGCGGCGCGTCGGCCGAACTTCACCCCTCGGGCCTTGGCCTGGTCCCTGCCGGCGGCGGTGCGCTCAACGATCCGCTGGCGCTCCCAGCTCGCCACGATTCCCAGCACGGCGATAATCACGTCGGCGAACTGCGATGTGGTGTCCACCATCGGCTCGGCGATCGAGCGGAACCCCGCGCCCGCCTCCTTCACCGCATGAAGGATGTTCAACAGGTCACGGGTGTTGCGCGCCAGGCGATCGGTCGCCGTCACCATCAGCACGTCGCCAGGACCGAGCGCGCCGATCGCGCGCCTGAGCTGAGGCCGCTCGGCCGTCGCGGCGCTGACCTTCTCGCGGTAGATCTTGGTGCAGCCGGCCGCGTCGAGCTGGGCGAGCTGCTGCGCCAGATCCTGCCCGCTGGAGGAGACGCGCGCATAGCCGTAAATCATGCTCCGATTGTGCATCGGAATTATGCATCATAGAAGTGCCCGGATTTCAGCCGTTTTCCGGGTGATGCAAAACTTGTAAGATTTGCATCATGAGCGACATAGTCTAGTTGAATCTGCCGTTCATCCTCGCTTAGCGATGATCCATCCTGGCGCGCGACGGCGCGCAGATCCGCGCGATCGACACCCCCATACGATACGGGCCGGGAACCGTCCTCGACGGTCCCGGCCACGCTGAGTTAGGGTTTGCTACCCTGATCTAGTTCGATTCCGGACTTTCCACACCAGTAGAGACACACATCGTGCTCGCCGCAGAGATTGCGACGAAACGTGCCTGATAGTTTCCGAATATATCTCTTATGGAACGAGCTAAACATTGCATTTGGCCCATCAAGCCCCAAGCACGTTCCCTTGGAACTGTGCTCACTCTTTTGAGAGTCAAAGATATTCCTACTCTCTGGACCAACAACAACATAGCCCCGCACGTTAACATGCTTACCATCGTATTTGCCTGGATCGGCCATAATATCGCCTGGTAACAAGCTAGATGCTGAGCGCGCTACAGCGAGATGTGCAGAATAAGCGCCACTTCCCAGAGCGCAGGTAGCAAAAAGTCCCAAGAATATGGCTTTAACGTGCTTCATGGGAAAATCCTCTGCTCCTGATTTAGGCTTCGTTGTATATCTCTGCGCTCCGTAGAAGTCATTCTACCGTCGACCATCCTAAATTGTAGAACGCCATTGACCGCCTCATGAACGCCAAGACGATTATCTAACACGGTTCCATTCGTAAGGCCTTTCGTCAATGGCTGTGCATCTCCGAGAGACCGTCCACCTCTCGTGTCATCCTGCATTCCCTCAGACTGCCCAGGAATATGTCCATGCAGCACGGCGATATCGCCTGGCTGTGGAGTCGCCCTGGCATTGTCCGAAGTTGAGCTGCTGCCGGTTCTGGCGTCCGAGGGGTTGCGGAAACTTTCTGCCCCGTTCTTATCGCCCTTAATGAATCCGATCTTTTCGGTCGTCGACGAGGAGTTCACCCGCACATTTCGAGCATTGTCGTGCATAGCTCGGTCCATCGTCGGAGTATTCTGCACCGTCGTCGTTGGTGACCGTGGTGTTACGTCCGAAGTGCAGATCGTTCCCTGTCGATCACAGCTCATCCCGGTCGGGTCCCGTCCGTTAATCGGATCGTTCCCGACATAGGCATAGAGGTTGAGCTGGTCGTCATACCCGACCGGATCGGCTTGAAGGAAACGCCCATAACCGAGATCTCGGTATTTCGAGGCGGCATAGGCAAGGCGCGGGGCACGG
>MWWH01000280.1_pt1 | contig 14491 bp, 26 predicted proteins | sample 1047231 | NCBI WGS metagenome assembly MWWH01 (sample SAMN06349967, study PRJNA376086) | soil metagenome | isolation source: MG3-2 sample Antarctic (ecotone) soil | place: Antarctica | collected 2015-01-13 | reverse complement strand
TTTGGAACTAGGCAAGCTGCAAGGCGCATATCACGAAGCAAATGAAGATTTCCGAGAATTGAGAATTCGGATTGGCGAACGAAAACGGGAATTGGAACGGTTTATCTATCAAGCCAACCCTGCAAAAGGCAATGCACGCCCGAATTTGCAGTCTCTCAATGCAGGATAACCACACCCACCGCCGACCGAACAAAGGTTCGCCTCTTCATCCCGCGCCGCCTCTGCCAGTTTGCCCGCCGTAATAAAAGAAGCCGTGAGTTTGACGCTCACGGCTTTATCTTATGACCTATATGACCTATATGACCTTTATTCTTCGTCACTAAGCACAACGTGCTTCATTTTGACAATGCCGTCCCGAACCCCCGTGCGTTCAAGTTCTTCTTCGTATTTCTCTTGTAGTAGGAAAGTTTTCTCTTCGAACCGATTTAGCGCATCATCACCCAGATAATTTTCAATTGTGCTTCTGATTAAATTCGCGGCGACATCGGGAGTGGTCACAAGTGCGTTGGATTCACACTTTCTGACGCCGTAATTCGCAATGTATTCTCGAACATACGGGAGCTTGTTGTTAACGTGACGCGGGTCAGAGAGGTCATTGCTTTTTGTCTCTCTGTCATCTTCCTTTATTTTCGCGCCGGTAACTAGGTTATCAATCCAAGTGTAGCCATGACGCACAATGAACTCGTAGTTCAAACCAAACCGCTCGATTATTAAATTGTTTGGATGAAAGCCGGGAGTTCCATCTGCCCACCGGACATCCGCCAACTGTTCCAGATTTTTGTAAATAGTGTCGGAGATTCGCAAGCCGTCTGGGTCAAAATCTCCGGCATAAAGCAGAACACATTTCATTCCGCGCCTTTCAGCTTCGGCAAATCGCTTCGCATATTGCGCCCTTTGTAGAATTGACGACCAGCCGGCAGAGTTGGCAATCGGAATATGGTATTCAGTGCAAACACCCTTAAACAGTGTTCTCAAGTCAACTTTTTCAACTACGCACTGGATATAATACTCTTCGCCTTCCCACCAGTCGGGAGTATAGTACCGGTATCCCGTCAGAACATCATCGAGATTTTTATAAACCATCTCCCACGTGTCATCGTAGGAAGGTATCTCGATGCCGTAAAAATCTCGACCTGAATCCGCCGCCACAAAATCCACGGGGAGCAGCCCTTTCAGGCGACATCGTTTTATGGCATCGTCAACCTTATTAAATTGTGATTTATCAATATAGCCGTGCGTCTCCATCGCGTAGCACCAGCCGCGCGACGAAATTCTAAACGGCGTCTTTTCCTGCAGCTCTATAAGCACTTGTGCAAACTCGGCTAGCTTGTGTTTCCCCATTCGCCCATTAAAATCAAACATTTCTGTCCCCCATTTTTCTGTATTAGTTAAATTAGTGGCTTAGCATCATCGCGGCTTCGAAAGTTTAAGTGCGGAATTTACATCACTACACAGAGAAGCCGCAAGGTGTTCACGCTCACGGCTTTCTTGTCAGCTCGCAATAATAGGATTAGCTGATTTGTAGTCTTTGCCCTTTTTTACCGTCTCGACATAAGCCATAACTGCCTGGTCAAAGTCTCTTGAGTTAACAAATAACGCTCGCTGTAAGTCGGCGGCATAATCTTTCACATCTACCAAAGAATCTTTGTTGGCAAACGCTTCAAAAATCACTGTTAAAGAATCAATAGTCGTTTCAGAGAATTGGCAATCCATCACAATTCCTTCAATAATAGTTTTTGCGACGCTAGGATTGCCGACATTTGCGGTTAAAAGATTGTATTCGGCAGTATCGTTTTCTGCTCTGATTGTTTTTGTGTTTTTCATTTTTATTACTCCTCTTAATCAAGATTTTAGTTCAGGTTCGCGCTTTTGGAATTTCAGCATTAGCGCGTATTGTTCCGGCGAGTCCGTCGGAATATCGGCGTTATCGTTAAGTTTGTTCCAGATGGTAGTTTTCAACCAATCAGAGCAGTCCTTGTGGCTGCATAACGCGGAGAGAATATCGGGCAACGTGTTTTTGATTTTTATTTTTTTAGGCATTTTTATCCTTCCTTTTTAAGTCTGTCCAACCATTTCCGGTTGGGTCAAATTGTTTATCGTGCCAGCAAAGCCGCGATTTGCGCCGATGCCACGAAATAGCCGCACGCGAACGAAACCGCTGCGAGTAAGAAAACCATCAGCATCATTTCAAGATGTGCCGTGATTGTGGTTTTGTGTTCATTTCTTTTTGTTGTATTGTGTTTCATAACAAATCTTCTCCTTTTAGGTTTGTTGGGTTTTCGTAATTATAAAAAAGGGAAATAGAAGGGCTTAGGAATGTTTGCGCAAACCTAAGCCTTTCGTTTTATCTGTAAACCGGGATACGCACGCTGCCGTAAGTTTCAACACGAAGCGGCTCTCTGCTTGGCGCAAAATACGGGGCGCTGTCCTGTGCTTCTTTTTCCTGGTGGCTGTCAAGTTCTCTCTGCAACCGTTTAATTTCCCGTTCGATTTCTGCTATTCGTTTTTGTCTGTCAGTCATTTTTGTAAACCGTCCTTTTGTTTATTAGTTAATTGCTTAACTTGAATACAAGTTTATAATACCTTAGATATAGTTGTCAATCTTAAAAGTAGAAATAGATAAGTTTATTTGCAATTTATTTCAATCTTTAGTATATTGTTTTGTATGGACAAGAACACATTGAAAAAAAGGCGCGGAAGGTTAGGAATGACTCAGGCTGATTTGGCTGCGGAGTTAGGCGTGGCGTCAAATACGGTTTCTCGATACGAGACCGGTTCGCTGCCAATTCCGGCGCATATGAGTTTGGTTTTAGAAGCGCTTGAGACGCGGCACATTGCGGATATGCAAAAGCCAATACGGGAGGGCAGATGATGACAACAGCAACAGTTGAACAGCAACAAACAGAAACTCAAACTGTGGCGCGACCGCTAAAAGTGCTTTTACCGCTTATAAAAGAAAATCTTAGAAAGGCGAAAGAGGTAGCAGACAGCGCCGCATCGCCTTATTATCTATCAGTCGGTGAAGCGCTGCTGGAAGTGAGGAAAGACCCGAAAAACAAAGGACAATGGGAACGTTTGGTTAAAGGATATCTTGGCATTAACCCAGCAACTGCTTGGCGTTATATGGATTATGCGGAACAGATTAACAACCTTGCCATAGGGCAAGATTCGACCTTCTATCAATATCGTAAGTTAAAACGCAATCCGCCACAGAACAAAACACACTTCGCTTATTCACAGTCGGAAAACGGCGCAACAAACGCTCAATCGGAAAACGGCGCAACAACCGCTCATTCGGAACAGTTGGAAGTAAAGGAACAAGAAACGAAAGACCTACACGCGCTTGTTAAGAAAGCGTTTGATATAGGTTATAAACAGATGGCGCGTAGCATTCACCCCGACAAAAAAGGCGGGTCAAACGAAGCGATGAGAAAGTTAAACGAAGCAAAGCGGTTATTATACAGTTCTTTGCATTTAGTAAGGAATGAATAAAAGAGAAGCTTCTGAGTTTTTGGGAGTGTCAACGCGCCTTGTTGAAAAGTATGCGTCCGAAGGGCGTTTGGGCGAGGTTACATACATTCGTGGGCGGACCGGCAAGCAGGCGGAATATGACCGTCAAGCCGTCGAGAAGCTCAAGGTTGCGCTTGATACTCCCGACACGGCAATAGCCACGCGAACGCCCGATGCGCGTCTGTTCGCGGCTCACCTTGTCGAGATTCTCGAAAGGCGCGAACAGGCTAACATCGAAGCTATTCGCGGGCTTCTCACCGATGGAAGCGGCAAGCCCCGAAGCGCGTCTGTTCGGGTCTCGGAAAAAACGCTGCTGACGATTAACGATTGCAGGTTGCTCACAGGATTATCACGCCAGCTTTTGCGGCAGGCTATCGAGGACGGAAAGTTGAAGGGAAGGATTATCGGACGTGCTTATCGAGTTAAGCGCGGCGATTTAGATCGATACATTGAAAAGCTGTAAAAAAAGGGAGCTTGATTTATGGGAGTTTTTCGTTTACTATCTTTTCAAGGAGGAGAAGTGATTTTTAATCGCTTTTTCTCTTTTTGTTTTTTAAAGCTCAATAATCAAACCTTGACTTTTGAAAGTTTCTAACTAACATCAAGATTGAAAAAGGCGAGTCGTCCTGGAAAGAAAACTCGCCCTAGTTCTTTGGATTTTCACCAAATGCAGTCAATTTAGCCGTCGGCTGCATTTTGGAACATAGCACGCCGGGATAACAAATTCAAGACGATTTGTCGTAATAATTTAGACATCCGGTACGCTGCTATAAATTTTTTCTAGTTTCTCGAAAGCCGCGCAGGTCTCGAGATACACGAAAAAGGCACTCATTGACGGCTAATGAGTGCTTTTTTTATTTTCAAAATGCTCAAAAACCAGCAACAGGAGATAAAAAATGTTCCAGGCATATGAAAAGGGTGCCCTTACCCAAGGCACCCCAATAGAAAACGTAACACTTAACAGTACAAAAGAAAATCAATCAAAGGAGACTGATCAACATGAATAATCATACCACAAATACCGCGAATTTACAATTTATTTCCACAACATCACAGCTGGATTTGCTCGACGACTATTTTTTCAATGTGATGCAAATCCCGTGCGATGAATGCGCGCGTCCACTGTACCTCTACGGTTCGAACTTTATTGAATCATACACCGCCGGGCAGGCAAACGTTCTACGCGCTTTGTGTGACCGCCACGCGGCGGAGCTGGGAGGTGCAGAATGAACTTGCTTGAAATCGCAACAAACTATCAAAAGCGCGGCTGGCAGCCGTTGCCAATCGCGCACCGCTCGAAAAATCCGAACTTTCCCGGCTGGCAGAAATTTCAAACGACAAAAGCCGACTTGCCGAAATATTTTAATGGCGCGGCGCAAAACATCGGAGTGCTGCTTCACAACGGCTTGACCGACATAGATTTGGATTCGGTCGAAGCCGTCAAAATCGCCGACTACTTCTTGCCCGAAACCGAAGCCGTATTTGGGCGCGATGGGAAGCCGCGTTCTCACCGTCTCTACTACTGCAAAGACGCGAAGTTTGAGAAATTCAACAACCCTTTTTGGCTAAAATCAAACGATGCTGGCAAGCGCAAGACCGCTTGCATTGTCGAGTTTCGCACAGGCGACGGACTTCAGACCGTCTTTCCCGGCTCGACACACGAAACGAGCGGCGAAGCTATCAACTGGAGTAATGACGGCGAACCGCTCCCCGTGGACGCGCCGACCTTACGCCGTGCGGTTGCGCAGATGGCTTCAGCTTGTCTCGTCTCTACCTTTTGGCGTAACGGTATCCGTCAAGACCTAAGCCTTGCCATAAGCGGCGCGCTGCTCCGCAATGGCTTTGATATACCGACAACAAAGAATTTTATTAGCGCGATTTGCGGCGCGGCGAACGATGAAGAAACCACCGAACGATTGAAAGCGGTTGACGCGACGGCGGAAAAATTGAAAGACGGTAAAAGCGTCTACGGCTTCCCAAAGCTTGCCGAACTGACAGATAAAAAACTTGTCGAAGCGGTTTGCAAATGGCTTGGCATAGACAGCCGCAGCCGCTCGGATTTTGAGCAGGGCGCGCCGGAAAACAAATCGGCGGGCAGTCAAAGCGGTGAGGGGGAATTTGTACCTTTGCAGGCGATTAGAATGTCGGATGTACAAGCTGAAGATGTTTCGTGGCTTTGGGATCCGTTTCTGGCACTTCAAACATTCAATCTGCTGGAGGGCGAAGAAGGCGTCGGTAAAACCTTTCTGGTGTGTGCGATTGCCTGTGCTATCGCGAGTGGCAAAGGCTTGCCGCTCGTTACGGGAGGCAAGCATATCGAAGCGTCGAACGTGCTTCTGATTTCTGCCGAAGATTCACTCCCTCACGTACTTAAACCACGCCTCGAAGCAATGAGCGCGCCGTGCGATAAAATTATCGCCATTGACCAGGCTTTTACCTTCGACGCCAAAGGGTTAATACAACTCTCTGCCGTGCTGGATGAATACGACCCGCGACTTGTCGTAGTTGATCCGTTATTTAGTTATACGGGGCGAATTAACCTTGACCGGGACAACGATATTCGAGCGGTAACAGACCAGTTGAAGCGTCTCGCAGAAAAACACAATTGCTGTATTGTCGGCATTCGCCATATCGGAAAAAGCAAGGGGATGGGTGATTCGCGGAATGCCGGGTTAAACGGCGTCGGCTGGCGTGCTTCTGCCCGTAGCGCGCTGCTAATCGGGAAAGACCCGGAAAATGAAAGGGTGCGGGCACTCTGTCAAACGAAGAATAATCTTGCGCTAAAGTTTGAAAAATCAATCGGCTTTGAAATTCGGGACGGGCAGTTCTTCTGGACCGGCGACAGTGAGCTGAGTGCTTCGACAATGTTGTCGGCATTGCGGATCGAAACGCCGGAAGAAAAGAACGAAAAGCACGATGCGGTGGCTTTTTTGCGAGAGGTTTTGCACGGAGGGGAGGTGGCGGCGGAGAAGGTTTTCGCCGAAGCCAAGAAAATCAGGATTTCGGATAGGACCTTGAATCGAGCGAAATCAACTTTGAACGTCAAAAGCGTGAAGCACGGCGGAACTTTTGGCGGCGGGAAGGGGTGGTTTTGGCGTTTGCCGAATGCTGAAGATGCTCACGCGGAGAGAAGTGGCAACCTTCAGGCGAAAACGTGCGCTAAAAATACTATAAATACTAATATATATAACAACTTAGCTGAAGGTTGCCAAATACAAAAAAATGGCAACCTTCAGGAGCCTGAAGGTTGCCAAAAACAACCAAATGGCAACCTTCAGCCAACTGAAGGAAATAAAGCTAGTTACGGCGATAAAACTACTGAAGGTTGCCATCCACCAGAGAGTGAGCATCTTCAGCCGAAAAACGAACTAATTACCGAAACTTGTCTGCACTGCAACGCAGATATTTCACCCGCAGCCGAAACGTGTCCCGAATGTTCCGGCGCACAAATACCGACATTTTAACCGGAGGAGATTTATGCAGGCATCAGCCACAGTAAAAGCACTGCTGCCAAACACGGGGAAGTTAACAACCGCCGAATGGCGCATCATCGCCACCCGCGGCGAATACACCCGCTTCGGCAAAAGTTGTACGTCGATAACATTCATGCCCGGCGTTCTTGGATATGCGCGACGTAATAATTTTCAAAACGACTACATTCAGGTGGTGTGCCCGACAACAAAGGGCAGTATCGGCAGCTGGCACATCCCCGAAACAGAAGCCGAAAGCCTCATCACCGTTGCCCGCACCGCGCCGAAACAAGGCGCGGTGCAACGGGCGTGGGAGGCTGGCTGGCTGCAGAGTTTTTGAGTGTAACAAAGGCAGCAATGACAAAATGGTTGCGATAAACCGAGCGTTTGAAATGATAACCCGTCAGCGGGTCTGATAAAATAACTTACGATAAGCATCATTCTCGAAAGCTATTTCTTGACATTAACAATGAAAATTTCTTATAATAACAGTGGCTGGAACTCACGCCCCTAACCCAGCCGACGCAGCTCACAGATAAAAAACACACCCGCGCCAACCAGCGCCTTTTTCACCATTGTTATGCAACGACGAAACAGCGATAAACGCCTTCAAAACCTAAAACCATTTCCGAAGGGTGTTTCGGGCAATCCAGCCGGACGCCCCAGGAAAGCTCTCTTGAGCGATGCGTTGCGCCGACAGCTCGCCGAAGCCTTGCCAAACGCGCCGGAAAAGACAATTGCCGAAGTCATTGCCCGCGTATTGATTCGTGAAGCTATTGCCGGGAACGTCCAGGCGATCCGCGAAGTTGGCGACCGCAGCGAAGGCAAACCCGCGCAGGCAATCGCGCTTGATTTGGATGTTCGAGACTGGCGACAGATGGCGCAATCCAACGGCTTGGAATTGAATGATGTCCTCACAGAAGCAAGACTACTTATCGAGCAATCCGCTATTGATTCAAGCGGCGAATAATGCCGTAAAAAAGCGAATTGAACTCGAAAAATCCGACGCTTGTCTAATGGCACGGCGTGCCGGACTTGTGCCGGACCTCTGGCAGGCGGATTTGCTGCGGAGCAATGCGCGGCAGCTGCTGCTCCTCTGCTCGCGTCAAAGCGGCAAAAGCACGGTTAGCTCGATTCTCGCCCTGCACGAAGCTGTCTACAAACCGGACTCGCTCATTCTTCTGCTATCGCCTTCACTCCGACAATCGCAGGAACTGTTTCGCAAACTCAAGGATGCATACAACGCCTTAGAATCGCCGTTTATGCCGCGAACTGCTCAGGAATCGGCTTTAACGCTTGAGTTTGACAACGGCTCACGCATCGTTGCTCTACCGGGCAAAGAAGCCACCATACGCGGCTTTTCGGGCGTGTCCCTGCTCGTTATTGATGAAGCGAGTCGAGTGCCGGACGAGCTTTATCAAAGCGTCCGTCCGATGCTGGCGGTTTCGGGCGGGCGCATCATTCTGCTTTCGACACCGTTCGGCAAACGCGGCTTTTTTCATTCGGAATGGACGGACGGGCAAGGCTGGCAAAAGGTCAAGATTACAGCCGACCAATGCCCGCGCATAAATGCTGGATGGCTTGAGCGCGAACGGGAAATGATCGGCGACTGGTGGTTTCTGCAAGAGTACTTTTGCGAGTTTGTAGAGACCAACGACCAGGTTTTTTCTTATGGCGACATTCAATCGGCGCTTGACGACACTATCAAGCCCTTATTTCAAACGAGTATCGAAACAAAATAGGAGACAAAATAAAATTATGAATGAATTTGAAGTAAATAACGAAATGGAATTGGTTTTACAGGCAAAACGAAACCAGCCGGAATTGTTCGCACAACTCCCGGCGACAACAAAAATCGCGGTCGGAATTTACGCAAGCACAAAACCATCAACAAACGGGCTGTCGGCGGATGACCGCCTGCGACTAGCCGGATTTAAGCAACGCATCGCTCAGGACAATTTATCACCGACCGAACGAACATCTTTAGCACTTAAAATCTCAGAACTGGAGGCAAAATAATATGGATAGCACAAATACAATCGCGGTTGAATCGCAGCCGCGCACGACAAACGGAAACACATCGACAATCAATTTGGGCGGCGTGCAAATGATTCGCGCGCAGCTCGACGTGACAGCCGCGGCAGGCACAACGCCGACGTTGAACATTATCTTCGAGGACACGTTGGACTCGGTGAACTTCAACCAAATCGCCGCTTTCACGCAGAAAACAGGACCGGGACGCGAAGTCGTCAACATCACGGTGCCATTTACAGAATCAGTGCGCGTGAGATGGACAATCACCGGTTCCGGCGCGAGTTTCACGTTCTCAGTCTCGATGTTCGCCCAGACGAGGAGGACAAACTAAATGACACAGACACAAACAAAAGAAACGTCCGCCGTCGAATCGGCACAGGCAAAAATTACATCAATTCAACAAGCGGTTGCCGCTGGAAACACAAAACTAAACGCGCAGGATTTAGCAAACGCACGGGCTGCGCTCGAATTTGCGGAATTACAGCAGCAAGCGGCGGAGATAGTCAAACAGACAAACATTGAAGCCGAACGGAAGGCGCACCTGCTCGACCTGCAAAAGCGACTGGAAGTCGTCGCCGGTTCGCGCAAAGTAGTTAATTCAAAATTCGCAGAGTTCGAGAAATCTTTGGCGAATTATCTGACAGCCTGCACGACTTATCAAAACAACCTGGACTCTATCAGAGGCGCGCTGCGAGAGGCGGGAATGCATCCGGGCGAACAAACCGCAATCATCAATGGAGTCGCGCCGGGTCAAAGTTACTTCGGAATCACGGTAACGGACATTCGGCGAAAACTTGAAATCGGCGAAGTTTCAGCCGAAAACGTATTGCCAAACGACGCAGTAAAACCGCTTATCGAAGCATCGCTGGGCGAATATAGCAGGCATTTCTAAGGGTTGGATCGTATGAGCAACATTTACAGCTACGGTCCCCGACATGCTTCGAGCTTTGACGAAAAGGCGGAATGGCTTAACGTCCGCCGCCATCGCCCTGCTTATTTTGTCGGTCTGGACCTCGGGCAATCTCAGGATTTTAGCGCGTTATGTGTAATTGAACGCACCGGCGACGACCTCGCTAATTACCGCTTCGCCTGCAGCTACCTGCGCCGATGGCAATTGCGAACAAGCTATCCGGAAATCGTCAGCGATACGGTGCGTTTGATGAACACACCCGAGCTTCAAACCGGGCGAGGACGTCCGACGCTAGCCATTGACGCGACCGGCGTCGGCGCTCCCGTGTTTGACCTGTTCAAGCGCGAACGGCACGGCTCGCATTTGCAGGCAATCCAGATTGTCGGCGGCTCGAATGTCTCACGCGAAAACGGATTTGTCCGTGTGCCGAAACGAAATCTTGTCAGCACGGTGCAGGTTTATCTGCAAAGCAAACGATTAAAGATTTCCAGCCAGCTCGACCTTGCCGACACGCTCACGAGGGAGCTGCAAAACTTCCAGGTGAAGATTACTGACAACGCACACGACACTTACGGAGCGTGGCGCGAAGGCACGCACGACGATTTAGTTTTGGCTGCGTCGCTGGCAATGTGGACAGGAACGGAGACGCAAAAATGGAGTACCCAGCCTTTCCGGTTGGTATAAAACCGCTATTGGGGGGAAACAAAAATGAGAATTATTGAAGGTAAGGACGCAATCGCCAATTTATCCAAACCAAGTTTTTTTGTCGGTTTGGATTTAGGGCAAAGTCAGGATTTTTCAGCCATTGCCGTTATGGAAATGCACGGTTTGACGAAAGACAGTTACAAATTTAATTGCCGACATCTTCAGCGTTGGAAACTTCGCACGCCATACCCGGCGATAGTTGCCGATACAGTCAGAATGATGAACAGCCTGGAACTTCAACAAGGCAAAATGCGACCGGTTTTAGCGGTTGACGCAACCGGAGTTGGTGCGCCTGTAATTGACCTTTTCAAGCGGGAACGAATGAACGCACGGCTTGAACCGATTCAAATAACGGGCGGGAGTGAGGCTACAAAAGAGAATGGAACAAACCGTGTTCCCAAACGAGATTTAGTTTCAACCGTCCAGGTTTATCTGCAAAATCAAAGGTTAAAGATTGCCGAACAGTTGCCCGAAGCCGAAACGCTTATCCGTGAGCTGCAAAACTTTCAAGTGAAGATAACCGATAGCGCACACGATACATACGGGGCGTGGCGTGAAGGCTCTCACGATGACCTTGTGCTTGCAGCAGCTCTGGCATTGTGGTCAGCAACCGGAACAACTCCGGCACAATTTTATAGTTGTTGATTAAAAACCAACGCAAGACAAAAACCAAAAGGAAAAATAAAAATATGAAAAACGAAACAACAATGGATTTAACTTCTCAAATAGAAACAACTGCCAATCTGTTGGCACAACTTGAAACAGAGCCTGCCGACTTCCAAAACCGAATGACGCTTGCCGTAAATGATGCCGACTCCGCATCAATAATCAGCCTGAAACACCGCGCCCACGATTTGCCGATTGAAGTCCAGGCGGCACGAATCCGGCTCGAACGGCTTTATTTGCAGCGCGACGAAGCGAAACTTGACGGACTCAAAGCCGAAGCCGAAACGCTCGCCGAAACGCTGATGCCGCTTCGAGAAAAGCGCGACCGGGCAATTGATGAATACAAATTCGCATCGTTTGCCCACCAGGACGCGCTGCAAAATTACCGCGACCGGCAGCTCTCAATTTCCGAAAGAAAAAGGGCAATCGAAGGGCTTTTGCGCGAAACACCGGCACCGGCTCCGATTCGCCAAACTCTGATGGCGAGCGGTGCACGATAATTGAAACGTTTAACAAGTATTTGATTAAGCCCACCGCCGACCGAACATTTGTTCACCTCTCCATCCCGCGCCGCCTCTGCCGTTTTGCCCACCGACAAAAGAAGCCGCAAGCGTCAAAACTTGCGGCTTTTCTCATTGACCCCACGCGCACAGGCTCGACAGTAAAAAAATTGACTTGGTCAATTTTTTTAACGCATTGACTCCACGCGCATAGGCTCGACTTTCATATCACTTAAAAGATATGAAATTTACACGCATTGACTCCACGCGCATAGGCTCGACATTTGTTCATTTAAATGAACATTTGAGAAATTCATTGACCCTACTCACGCACGGGAGCGACTTTTTATTTTGCGCATTTAAGTGCGCAAAAAACCATTGAACCTACACACGCACGGGCTCGATACTCGATAAACATTAAAGTTTGCTGCTACTTTGCCGTGTATGTGCGAGAGTGATGCCTGTGAGCGTCTTTTGTGTGAAAAGGCTTAGGTTGGTATGGCTTGGAAAGGAAAAAGCCTTGAGTTTTTACGCTCACGGCTTTTATTTTGTGGTTTTTTAATCTCCGGCATAATGCCCGTGAACTCCGCGACTAATGCGCATGTAGCCTACGCCGTGAGCAGTAGTTGGCTCTTCAAGACAAAGATATTCCGCATCGCGTAGTAAAATTGCTTCGTCGGCAAATCTTCCAAGCTCACTAAGAAGTGTCTTTTTTATCCGCTTTTTACCGTCTTTAACTCCAATTAAGAAAGTGTATTTCTCTAGCCCATCTTCGGCTAATATTTCTAAAGCGCGGTTCATAAAAAAGTTATTTCTCATTGTGCGGCGATGCACAAACTCTTCCGCTCCTTGCCAGTAAATCCGTTCTTGTTCAGGTGTTAGTTTTCTTGGTCTAGCCATATTTACAGCATACCACAGTTACGGAAAAGTTTTCCATAACTACAAAGAAGCCGGAAGTTTTCGCCGCTCCCGGCTTTCTTGTCAGCTTGCAATAATAGGTTGGGCTGATTTGTAGTCTTTGCCCTGTTTTACCGTCTCGACATAAGCTATGACTGCTTGGTCAAAGTCTCTTGAGTGAACGAATAAGGCTCGCTGTAAGTCGGCGGCATAATCTTTCACATCTACCAAAGAATCTTTGTTGGCAAACGCTTCAAAAATCATTGCTAAAGAATCAATAGTCGTTTCAGAGAATCGGCAATCAATCACAATTCCTTCAATAATAGACGTTGCGACTTTAGGATGTCCGACATTTGCGGTTAAAAGATTGTATTCGGCAGAATCGTTTTCTACTCTGTTTGTTTTTGTGTTTTTCATTTTTTAACTCCTTTTTTAGTCTGTTTCAACATCTTCAAATAAATCATTTGCTATTTCGAGCCAGTCAATCACGCCATACGCCACGCCCAACAAACCCCCGTAACCTCCAGCATCTTCCGACATCGCTGCTTTGTAATCTCTTCTTAATTCTTCCTCTAGTCTGCCGATTGCTGTTTTAATTCTGCTGCTTATTCCGTCCGCTTCGCTCGCGGCATAAATTTTCCGCGCCAGTTTTTTGTAATGAATCTTACCTTTTTTGATAATTGCCGCCCGAGCTTCGGACTCCTCAATAGTTTCAAAAAGTTCCAAACCGCTGTTTCTGTTTTTGCTTGTCATTGTTTTTGTCCTCTGTTTTTTACCAGTCCAATCATTTCTGATTGGGTCAAATTGTTTATTGTGCTGCCAGCATTGCCGAGATTTGCGCCGATGCCACGAAATAGCCCGCGGCGAACGCGGTTACGATAATGGCGAGTAGCGTTAACGCTAATTCTACATCCTCAGTCGTCTTGGTTTTGCGCCCGTTTACATCTGTGTTATTTTTGTTTCTCATATAATTCTCCTGATTTCGGTTGGGTGAATAGAAGGGCTTAGGAATGTTTGCGCAAACCTAAGCCTTTCGTTTTTAGTTGATCCGTATTCCGCCGACGCGCTCAACCGGGCGGTCAACAGTCGGCTTGAGATACGGAATCTCTTCAGTTTGAACCGACGAGGCTTGCGCCGTTTCCATATAAAGGCGAACCAGTCTTGCCGCAGCTCTGTGAAAACAAGCCGAACCCTGCTCAAATGCGCGGCACTGGCAGACGCCGTTTGCCGTGTAGATGTTGTTGGTTTTCTGCGACCAGATGAGCAACGATTGGTCATCTTCCTGCCAAGTCATAAAAACTCCGTTTTCTTCAATCTCAACCGCCGCTTTCGAGATGGCGTTAATCCAACGTGATTTTGTGCGCGCGTCGGTTACGCTTAATTCAACCCTGGTGAGTGCGTCGGCGATAACTTTTCCGAATAATTCCTGATTGGTGATTTCCAGCATTTTTGTTTTCCTTCCTTTGTTTATTAGTTAATTGCTTAACTACCTAGAAGTATATTACCAATAAGCAAGCAAGTCAAGTATAAAATGTTACTTTTAGTAATATACTTGAATTATTTTTAATTTGGGTATATGCTAGTTATTGTTATGACAAAAATGATAAAAATTGACGGCTGGCGCTGCGAGAGATGCGAACACGAATGGGCGCCTCGAAACAAAAAAGACAAGCCAAAGGTTTGCCCCAAATGCAAATCTCCGTACTGGGACACACCAAGGGCAGAAACTACAAAGAAATGAATAAAAAGGGGAAACGAAATGAAACTAACAATATCTGAAAAAGCAGTTGCGGCTATTA
>MWWH01000279.1_pt1 | contig 14510 bp, 15 predicted proteins | sample 1047231 | NCBI WGS metagenome assembly MWWH01 (sample SAMN06349967, study PRJNA376086) | soil metagenome | isolation source: MG3-2 sample Antarctic (ecotone) soil | place: Antarctica | collected 2015-01-13 | reverse complement strand
TATGTTTATTTGTCCAGGTGAACAAATAAGATTGCAGGTTTTCCAGTAAGTCAGGAAGGTAAAAGTTTTTGTGCCGAATCTTGAGAATATCGAAAATCTTAAATAAGTTTTCGTGTCCCCATTCTTCACACGTTCCGTTAACGACGCTCGCGCCCGTCGTCACCATTAAAATTTGAGCCAGCAACTCTTCGATTTCCTTTTGTTTTTCTTCTTTGAACTGACGGGCAAAATCTGCGTCGTCAAGTTTTTCGAGTAATAGTTGATAAGCCGTTTTTTCTTCTGTATTATTTTTCATAGTAGTTATTCCTTTCCCAAAGGGATTAAATGAGAGGCTTAGGATAGTTGGACGCTTTCCTAAGCCTTTCGTGCTTATGCCGTTTGTTGACGGCGTGCGAGTCCGATATGCAGAGATAACGCGGCTGCCGAATGGTAACAAACCAAACCTTTTTCCGCGCCTTTACAGGTGCAGGCGACTGTCTTATAACCGCGTTCGTCTTTGCGGCAAATCACCGTGTAAAAGCCTTTCGAGCCGGACACACGGTAACGTCCGAAGCAATCAAACTCGACACGGGGACGAAGTTTTTTAGCTTTTGTGATTGCGTTTGTTAATTGGTCAATTCCTTTCAATATGAACATTTGTTTTTTACCTTCCTTTGTTTTACTGACTGACAAGAAATAGTATTACACAAAGAATGTAGTAACGCAAGATAAGAATACATAAAAAGTGTAGTAATCACAAAATAAGTAGTAACTCGATAAATGTAGCAGCTTGATAATTGTAGTAATACACAAAGAATATATTTGTATCTTTTGTGTATTACTACTTTTTTCGTGTATAATGAATCTGTGATTATTTTGACGTTGGACGAAGTTCTAAAGGAAAAAGGAAAAACAGCCTACCAGGTGGCAAAAAGCACAGGTTTGCACCAATCGGTTGTCTCGAAGATCAGGCGTAATGAAGCAAAGATGATTGCTTTAGACGTGCTGGATAGACTTTGCGACGAATTAGATTGTAAGCCGTCTGATTTGATTGTTCACCAATCGAGTAAACCGCATAACGCGCCGCAGACAGTCAAACCGCAGTCAGTTAAGGTTGACCCGGAAAAGCCAGCCAGCCAGCCCAAAACGCCTCAAACAATGGCATCTGTGGAAGGTATGCTGTCAACTGTAGAAGTTGCCGAACGACTTGGATTGAGCCGTAAAAGTGTGAATGACTACATAAACAAAGGACTATTACCGTCAACAAAAGGGAAGCAAAATCATAATTTTGTGAGCGAAGCGGATTTAGAGAAATTTATTGAGAATCGCGGTTAATGAATAATTGTCTTGCATTATCGAAAAAACTTGTTTTTGGGGGGAATCCGAGATGAGACTTCATTTGTGAATAAAATGCAGAATGAAGCCTAATTTTGCTTGTTTTTCTTAAGTTTTTAGTTGCAATTTTGATATTTTCAGATTCAGTTATTTTCGCATCAAATTTTACTTGCACAATGTGTTTTAATGCTGTTATATTGCAAGGGCTTTTCGATTGCTAGGCAATTGAAAAGGCGAGCTTACTTTTCCAGAGCTGCTCGCCTAATCGTTATTTTTAGTTGTTCACCAAAACGCAACAAGTTGTTCGCCAGTTGCAGTTTTGAAAAATAGCAGACTTAGAAAAACTTAGCAAGAAATAAATACTAAGTTAGTCAAAAATGCTAAAAAGTTTTTTATTTTTCGGTGCGTGTCGTCGAAAATAACGAAGGCTTTAACCTGCGGCGAACGGGTTAAAGCCTTCACGTTTTTTTAATGTCATTCGCCAATAGTCAACAAAATTCACGGTCAGATAATTTTTATCCTTCAACTCTACTCAACCGTGAAATCTTTTGCCCGGAACAAAAAATCCGCGCTCGATTCAAACAGGAACTTTCCAACGGCATTGTCGAACGTCTCAGGCAATCGGAAAACAAAACCGCGCTTGCTTGTGCCGAACGTATAGAACGCTGTGCCAGCCCGCAAAATGTTTTCGTCGCCGACGACCTTCACAATGCAGACGGCGAAGCATACAGCGCAAACGGTAATCTATGGGCGTGCAGCTCGTTGCTGTGCCAAAACTGCATCGGGAAATTAGCCCGGAACAATCGAAAAACAATTCGGCACGTCCTCAAAAACGAAAAGTTATTCGTTGGCGAGAATTGGTTTTCAGTAACGCCGACGATGCCCAATTTGCTTCTCAAGGGTCGTTCGCTCGACTTCATAACCCTTGTCTTTCAAAAAGCCTTTGAAGTATTCACACACCGTAATAACGACGTTAAGAAACAAACTCAATACCAAAAACTAATTCGCGGAATGTTCAAAAACGCGGAATTTACTTATACAGAAAATAAAGTCTTTCATTTTCACGCGCATTTGGTTGTAATCGCAAAATCTAAAATTCAGCGCGATAACTTTTCTTTGATTCGTTCGCTTTGGACAAAGGCACTCGAAAAGGCGTTTGAATTTTACGGCATCCCTTTTGAACTCAATACATCCGACAACCTTGCAGTCGTGAACGTGCAGAAAGTGAACTTTGCCAACCGTGAAAAGACAATCCAAGAGCTTTGCAAATACGTCACAAAATCAGATTCGTGGGCAAACATACCGCTCGAAGAAATTGAAAAGATAATTGAGCGACCGCGCCGCGTCCGAATGTTTGAGGCATTGGGCGCGTGCCGTGAATCGGCAAAGAAAATGCGCGACGATTTAACCAAAGCGCGTGCGGAAATCCGCTCAAACATTACCGATAAGACATATCTTGATACAAAGGAACTAATTCCTAGAAACACACTCAAACGCCGCGAATCGTGGCGAGAGCGTATCAAACACCAGACCCTAGACGAATACAAAAAACACCTCGACATAGAGGTTTTAGACGCTCAGGAATGGAGACGGCAGCACCTTCTCAAAATGTTTCCTTGTGCGAAGTTCGAGACGTTGGACGGTAGACGTTGGTGTGCGACTCCACTCAAGGACTACGAATGGACGCGCACGCCGTCCAAAGAAAAACCAAACTCTGACGGTGGGTTTAATCACGCGCCGTTAGCAGAGCGCAACGTCTCACCTTCGCTACTGATTTCCGCGCCAAACACGCGAGCCAAGAAAAAATCGAATTGGAAGTTATTCAATTCTTTTTGTGATTTGAAGGAAGGCGACGGAATTAAAACGGGAGAATTTTTAGCGACGGCGGCAATAATAGCCGCCGATTGTTCAACACTTTCGGCTGTCTCAAAAACGAGCGTTTTAGAAACAATTATAGATGGTCTTGAAAACCACTAAAAACGGCTGATTTTTTGTATCAAAAGTCGTCCCAAAAACAAAAGCGCAAAACCTGATACAAATAATGACTTATGAGAAAACCAAAAATAAAAACATTCGGACTTACGGCAATCAATCCGTTTGCCTCGCTGATTGCCGGTTGGAGTTGAAATGGAAAAATTAACGAAAACAAACGCGAAACAAACGCAAAAGAATAAATTTGCGCCCGGCAATAAAATCGGCAATCGTTTCAAGAAAGGCGAAACGGGAAACAAAAACGGCAGACCGAAACTAACCCGGCTTACCGATGCGTTGCGTGAACAGCTTGCCGAATTTAACCCGGACGCGCCCGAAGAAACCGTTGCCGAACAGATTGCCCGCGCTTTAATCAGTGAAGCGAAAAGCGGCAATGTGCAAGCGGCGCGTGAGATTGCCGACCGCACAGAGGGCAAGCCGAAACAGGCGATTGATTTAGATTTGCAAATTAAAGATTGGCGAACGGAGGCGCAAAAATATGGACTTTCAGAAGCAGATATTCTCACAGAAGCAAGATTACTTATCGCAAAATCCATTGATGATTCAAGCGGCGAATAATGCCGTCAAACGCCGAATTGAGCGCGAAAAGGGCGATGCCGTCCTTATGGCTAATCGCGCCGGAATTGTCCCGGATGCGTGGCAAGCCGACTTGCTGCAGTCCGATGCGCGGCAAATGATTCTGCTTTGTTCGAGGCAAAGCGGCAAAAGCACGATCACGTCGATTCTGGCATTGCATCAAGCCATTTACACGGCTAATTCGTTAATCCTTTTACTTTCACCAAGTTTAAGACAATCGCAGGAATTGTTTCGGAAACTGCAGGATTTTTATAACGTGCTTGAATCGGATTATTTGCCGCAAGCGGTCGAAGAATCAGCTTTAAGAATGGAACTGTCTAACGGCTCGCGCATCATTGCGCTGCCGGGCAAAGAAGCTACGATTCGCGGTTTTAGCGGCGTTGCTTTGTTAGTCATTGACGAAGCAAGCCGCGTCCCGGGTGAACTCTATCAAGCGATTAGACCGATGTTAGCAGTAAGCGGCGGGCGCATCATTCTGTTATCAAGTCCGTTCGGCAAGCGCGGTTTTTTCTTTCAGGAATGGACGGACGGGCAAGACTGGCAAAAGATAAAAATCACGGCGGAACAATGCCCGCGCATAAAAACCGAATGGCTTGAACGTGAGCGGCAAATGATCGGTGATTTTTGGCATCGGCAAGAATATCTTTGCGAATTTGTAGAAACCAATGACCAGGTTTTTAGTTACGGTGATATTCAAGCGGCACTCGATTCAAGTATCAAACCGCTTTTTGGAGAAAAATAAAAATGAGAATTATTGAAGGTAAAGACGTAATCGCTAATTTATCCAAACCAAGTTTTTTCGTCGGTCTGGATTTAGGGCAAAGTCAGGATTTTTCAGCCGTCGCGGTTATGGAAATGCACGGCTTAACCAAAGACACTTACAAATTCAATTGCCGACATTTGCAGCGTTGGGAACTTCGCACACCATACCCGGCGATAGTTGCCGACACCGTGCGAATGATGAACAGTCGTGAGCTTCAACAAGGGCGCGCACTCCCGGTTTTAGCGGTTGATGCGACCGGAGTCGGCGCGCCCGTAATTGATTTGTTCAAACGGGAACAAATGAACGCACGGCTTGAACCGATTCAAATAACCGGCGGCAGTGAAGTTACAAAAGAGAATGGAACGACCCGCGTTCCTAAACGAGATTTAGTTTCAACCGTTCAAGTCTATCTGCAAAATCAAAGATTAAAGATTGCTTCGGAACTACCCGAAGCCGAAACGCTTATTCGTGAACTGCAAAACTTTCAGGTGAAAATAAATGATAACGCACACGACACTTACGGAGCGTGGCGTGAAGGCACTCACGACGACCTTGTGCTTGCCGCAGCTTTGGCGTTGTGGTCCGCAACCGGAACAACTCCGTCACAATTTTATAGTTTTTAAGTGAAAACTAACCTTAGACAAAAAACCAAAAACAGAAAAGGAAAAATAAGAATATGAAAGAAAACTTAAACAAACAAATAGAAACGACCAGTAATTTATTGGCGCAACTCGAAACGGAGCAAGCCGACTTCAGAAACCGAATGACGCTTGCCGTTGGCGAAGGTGATTCAGCTTCGATGATTGATTTGAAACGCCGTCATAGTGAATTGCCGATTGAAATTGAAGCCGCACGGATTCGATTAACAAAACTCCACCTGCAATCCGACGAAGAACGGCTTCCCGAACTTCAAGCGGACGTCGGCAAATTTTACGAACCGATTCAAGAAGCGATTGCGAAACGCGATGCGGCGGTTTTGGAACTAGGCAAACTGCAAGGCGTGTCTCACGGCGCAAATGAAGATTTGCGAGAGGTAAAAAACCGAATTAGCGAACGAAAACGGGAATTGGAACGGCTTATCTATCTAGCTAACCCCGCAAAAGGAATCATTCGCCCGAACTTGTAATCTTTATTAACAAACCAATCTTGACCTTACATCAATTGATGTAAGGTTGTATTCCTCCACGCGCACGCGGACAAACAAAAAAGCCGTGAGTTTTAACGCTCACGGTTTTTTGTTGTTTTATGCTTCATTTTCCATCAAGGAACTGCATAATGTCGTCGTAATTTTCTGCAATTTTATTTAAGTTTAACTTGTGTTCGTTTTCTTCGTCTAAAAGTTCGTTCCAAAGGTCATCGTCACGGATTGCGAGAACATTATCTTTAACAAGACTTGCCAGGATATTTGGCTCGAGCGCGTCTAATTCCCAACTGTTTTCACCGTATTTAATAACGTAATCACGGGCGCGTGAATCGGATAATTTAGCAAAATTCGGCGGCGGCTGGTGTTGGTCGACTTGATCCATATTCAAGGCGAGACGGATAAACTTAGGCTTGCCCGTTTTCGACAAAAGGGTAACACGATCAGTTATGTCTCGACTCATATCAATACCGCTCGGATCGTGGTCTCCGAAGTGCAAAATAAAGGGAGTTTGCCCGTTTTGAATGTGCCGACTAAAACGCCGATAGCCAGCCTCAAACATTTCTGACAGTGAAGCATAGCCGCGACAACTTAAAACGGGAACTTCCAATTCGTTACAGACCCTTTCAAATACTCCGACCAGCGCATCTTTTTCGATCCAGACTTCCGGGCGGTAAATCTGGCTTGCCCATTTATCTATTCTAAAACCGGCGCGTGCCGACTCCAGAACGCTTTGCGGCGTGTTCCAAGTGGCAAGTCGTCTTAAATTTCGCGTGCGGTCAACGATAAAATCCCAATCAACAAGCCCGGCAAGTCGCGCATCATTCAAAAGCAGTTGTATTTTGTTGTAGGATTTGTCGCTGTTTTCGATTTCGTCGGCGGCAACAAGCTGGTAATAAACTTGCCGCACTGTCATATCGTATCCAGAGGCGTTATAGCGTTCCAGGATAGCGTTACATTTGCCGATTAAGCTAAGTGTGGCTTGCCTAAATTCTTTGTGTTGAAAGCATATTTTAGCCATATTTTATTTTAATAATAAGCCGCAAGTCTTTAAAACTCACGGCTTATTAGTCTGCAAAATTGCAGAGTTATTTATTCTTTCCCTGATTGCTGTTTGAGATTGCCTAAAATCCATTCGGGCGAATCCGCAAACCCTGTTACGTGGCTTAATTCATCGCTCATTACATTGTAGAGTTTCGTCGGCGTTAAAGGATTCTTCATCACTTCCGAGATTTTAACGGCTAAGTTTTCCAACTCGGAAGATTCGCCGGGAGTTTCTTGCGTTTCGTTGGTGTCCGCATCGCTTTCCAACGCGCTTGACCATTCGCGATAGGCTTCACTTTGTTTGCTTGTCCAGGTGAATAAGAAAAGCTGTAGGTTTTCCAGTAAGTCAGGAAGGTAAAAGTTTTTGTGCCGAATCTTGAGAATATCGAAAATCTTAAATAAGTTTTCGTGTCCCCATTCTTGAACGCCGTCGCCGCTCGTCGCGTGGCTAACGCCGCTCGTAACCATTAGTATTTGAGCGATTAATTTTTCCATTTCCTTTTGTTTTTCTTCTCTGAACTGACGAGCAAATTCTTGGTCGTCAAGTTTTTCGAGTAATAGTTGATAAGCCGTTTTTTCTTCTGTATTATTTTTCATTGTAAGTAGTTCCTTTCCCAAAGGGATTAAATGAGAGGCTTAGGAAGTCCGCTAAGATTTTCCTAAGCCTTTCGTGCCTATGCCGTTTGTTGCTGTCTGGCGAGTCCGATGTGCAGACTTAATGCGGCTGCCGAATGGTAACAAACCAAACCTTTTTCCGCGCCCTTGCAAGTGCAGGCAACAGTTTTATAACCGCGTTCGTCTTTGCGGCAAACCACCGTGTAATAGCCTTTCGAGCCAGAAACGCGATAACGTCCGAAACCGCCGAACTCGACACGCGGACGAAGTTTTTTAGCTTTTGCGATAGCGTTTGTAAGTTGGTCAATTCCTTTTAATATAAACATTTGTTTTTTACCTTCCTTTGTTTTACTGACTGACAAGAAATAGTATTACACAAAGAATGTAGTAATGCAAGATAAGAATACATAAAAAGTGTAGTAATCACAAAATAAGTAGTAACTCGAAAAATGTAGTAACTTGAGAAGTGTAGTAATACACAAAGAATATATTTGTATCTTTTGTGTATTACTACTTTTTTCGTGTATAATGAACCTGTGATTATTTTAATGTTGGACGAAGTTCTAAAGGAAAAAGGAAAAACAGCCTACCAGGTGGCAAAAAACACAGGTTTGCACCAATCGGTTGTTTCTAAAATCAGGCGTAATGATGCAAAGATGATTGCTTTAGACGTGCTGGATAGACTTTGCGACGAATTAGATTGTAAGCCGTCTGATTTGATTGTTCACCAATCGAGTAAGCTGCATAACACATCGCAGACACTCAAACCGCAGTCAGTAAAGGTTGACCCGGAAAAGCCAGCCAGCCAGCCCAAAACGCCTCAAACAATGGCATCTGTGGAAGGTATGCTGTCAACTGTAGAAGTTGCCAAACGACTTGGATTGAGCCGTAAAAGTGTGAATGATTACATAAACAAAAAACTATTACCCGCAACAAAAGGCAAGCAAAATCATAATTTTGTGAGCGAAGCGGATTTAGAGAAATTTATTGAAAATCGTTAGTGAGTAATATTTATCTTGCACTGTGAGCAATAACGTGATTAAATTACCTCAACTTACGTCCGCGCTACAACTAACGCGGCTAGAGAAAATTTATAGCCTTCGCGCACTTGCATTGGCGCGGCAACAACGAGGCGGTTGCGACAAATCTTTTTGATGATAATTCATCAGGGATTTTTCGTAACCGTCTTTTCCTTTTTTTAGTGAATCGGATTATTTGGAGTTTGAATCTTGGTATCGTCAGAGCAAAGCGAAAAAATAAATTACTTTTTTTTCATAATGAAGAAATAATCTTCATTTTTACAGGTTTTAGGGTAATGGCACTTCATTATCACAGGTTTTAGGATAATGGCACTTCATTTTGTTAGGGGGTTATCCTAATTGAGCCTAATTTTGCTAGATTTTCTTAAGTTTTTAGTCGCAATTTTAATGTAATTTAACTGATTTTTTTTTGCAGTTAAATTTCTCTTGCGAGTTCTTTGGATTCCTGATAACGTGTTGTCAGATTTCGATTGCTAAGCAATTGAAAAGACGAGCCACCCTCGAAAAGTAAGCTCGTCTAATCGTTCTTTTGATTACCCATCAAAACGCAACAAGTATTCGCCCGTTGCAGTTTTGTAAATTAGCAGACTTAGAAAAACTTAGCAAGAGAAAAATAAACTAAGTTAACTTAAGAGCTAAAAAGTTTTTAATTTTTTCGGTGCGTCGTCGTCGAAAATAACGAAGGCTTTAACCTGCGGCGAACGGGTTAAAGCCTTCACGTTTTTTTAATGTCATTCGCCAATAGTCAACAAAATTCACGGTCAGATAATTTTTATCCTTCAACTCTACTCAACCGTGAAATCTTTTGCCCGGAACAGAAAATCCGCGCTCGATTCAAACAGGAACTTTCAAACGACATCGTCGAACGTCTCAGGCAATCGGAAAACAAAATCGCACTCGCTTGCGCCGAACGCCTTGAACGCTGCGCCAGCCCGCAAAATGTTTTCGTAGCCGCCGACCTTCATAATTCAGACGGCGAAGCATACAGCGCGAACGGCAATCTTTGGGCGTGCAGCTCGCTACTTTGCCAAAACTGTGTCGGCAAAATAGCCCGGAACAATCGGAAAACAATTCGGCACGTCGTCAAAAATGAAAAATTATTCGTCGGCGAGAATTGGTATTTTATCACGCCGACGATGCCGAATTTGCTTCTTAAAGGTCATTCGCTCGACTTCATAACCCTTGTCTTTCAAAAAGCCTTTGAAGTCTTTACACACCGTAATAACGACATAAAGAAACACACTCAATACCAAAAACTTATTCGCGGAATGTTTAAGAACGCGGAATTTACTTATACGGAAAACGAAGTCTTTAACTTTCACGCTCATTTACTCGCCATCGCAAAATCTAAAATCCAGCGCGATAACTTTTCTCTGATTCGTTCGCTTTGGACAAAAGCACTCGAAAAGGCGTTTGAGTTTTACGGCTTACATTTTGAACTCAACACTTCCGACAATCTTGCAGTCGTGAACGTGCAGAAAGTCAATTTTGCCAACCGTGAAAAGACAATCCAAGAGCTTTGCAAATACGTTACAAAATCGGATTCGTGGGCAAACATTCCGCTCGAAGAAATTGAAAAGATAATTGACCGACCGCGCCGCGTCCGAATGTTTGAGGCACTTGGCGCGTGCCGTGAATCGGCAAAGAAAATGCGCGACGATTTAACCAAAGCGCGCGCGGAAATCCGCTCAAACATTAACGATAAGACATATCTTGATACAAAAGAGCTAATTCCTAGAAACACACTCAAACGCCGTGAATCGTGGCGAGAGCGTATCAAACACCAAACCCTAGACGAATACAAAAAACACCTCGACATAGAGGTTTTAGACGCTCAGGAATGGAGACGGCAGCACCTTCTCAGAATGTTTCCTTGTGCGAAGTTCGAGACGTTGGACGGCAGACGTTGGTGTGCGCGTCCACTCAAGGCTTACGAATGGACGCGCACGCCGTCCAAAGGAAAACCAAACTCTGATGATGGGCGTAATCACGCGCCGTCTGACAATCGCAACGCATCACCTTATCGACTGATTTCCGCGCCAAACACGCCCGGCAAGAAAAAATCGAATTGGGAGTTATTTGATTCTTTTTGTGATTTGAAGGAAGGCGACGGAACTAAAGCGGGAGAATTTTTAGCGACGACGGCAATAATAACCGCCGATTGTTCAACACTTTCGACGGTCTCAAAAACGAGCGTTTTTGGCACAACTATAGATGGTCTTGAAAACCACTAAAAACGGCTGATTTTTTGTATCAAAAGTCGTCTCAAAAACAAAAGCGCAAAACCTGACATAGATAATGAGTTATGAGCAAACCAAAAATAAAAACATTCGGATTAACTGAAATACACACGGTTTTAACCAACACAGACATTGAGACAGCCCGGAACGCGCTCGCCTTTGCCGTCGGCGCAACAGTCGGCGCGTCGGGCGTGGTTATGAAGCGGGTTAAGCGAGACAACCAATGTAAATTGGTAATCGCGCCCGATAATGTGCAGCTAACCGTTTTTGCCGATTGTTTGGGCGATGCCGAAACCGTGATCAGTCGGAAGATTCGGAAAAACTCAAAAGTTTCGGTCACGGGCAAGCTGCAATCATTCGGCAATCAATCCGTTTGTCTGTCTGATTGCCGTTTGAAGCCGTGAAATTGTAAATTGTTTACAACGCAAAATGGAAATATAAAAAAAGGAGACAAAAAAAATGCAGAAATACACTCAAAACGCACACAACAAACGCCTCAGCATCGACTTTGGCGGCAAGCAATCGACGGTTGACGAACTCGAATCATCGAAAGCCGCAATCCTAGATCGCACGGCACGCGAAACCGACCCGGACGTGCTGCACGATTTAGAAATAACATTGACCGCAGTTTGCTCGGCAATCGCAGCCGTTAAAAACGCGGAGACACAATTAGCCGAAACAAAACAAATGGTTGAAAACCGCAGGCAGACGCTAAACGCGGAAATCGAAGCAGCCGCCGCAATCGAAGCCGACGAATTTCAATCGAATATCTTGCTTATCGCGTCAAAAAACATCCCGCGTGCCTTTGGGATTCACCCGGACCGAAACGGCGACGAGTCAGCCCGTTACGCACGCATTGAACAGGCGCATTTTCAACAGCTTTCAGGCTTGTCATTCGACGCGGCACGGCGTCAGGCGCAGGAAATTCTCAACGCCGCGCGCGAACGCCGGGAATGGACGGAAGTCGTATCGCTGCCGAAACCGGTTGACCGGAGCGCACCAGTTGCGGGGAGAGAAAGCGAATGAGCGAAATTTTAATCGGCAGAACCTGGAACTATAAATTAAACGCCAATCCGCAGGGAACTACAGCCGCCGGGACAGCGAGCGCGGCGACAGTTGCCAAAGATAACCGAACGGTTGTCGGTTATTGCAGTATTTTCGGGAACAGCGATTCTATAGCCGACATCGTTATTCCGGGCGCGTTCAAAAAGGCAGTTGCGGATTTTCACGCCGGGCGTTCCCGGTGTCGCTTTCTCTGGAATCACCTTCAGGAAGCTCCCCCGTGCGCCGTCATTACTGATTTAGCCGAAGTCAAACGCAGCGAACTCCCCGCCGCGCTGCGCCAGTTCCCGGACGTTACAGGCGCATTGCAGGTCACGCGGCGATATTTTACGGACGACTTCAGCGAGCGCGTTTATCAAGGCGTGTTGACGGGCGGCATCAAAGAAATGAGTTTCGCCTTCAATGTTACGGATTACGAATACACAATAGTCGGCGGGCAAAAGGTTCGACTTCTCAAGGAACTCGACTTAATTGACGCATCCGACGTTAATTACGGCTGCAATTCTTTATCAATGGCGAACGTGCCAAAAGGCGTTCACGTCCTTTCGTCGGCAAAAATCCTTGAGCTGCGTGTTAAAAACTTTGAACGCGCCGCATTACGCGAACGGCTTGCGCGGTTCAAATTCTCAATCAAACACCCGGAATTTCAGGAAACGGATAGATCGAGCGAAGTTTTAGCGCGGGCGCGTGAAATGGTTGCCGGTTGGAGTTGAAATACAACCCGACATTGAAACGGACATAACCGAAACGCTCAATAAGTCGATAAATAAAGACTTTAGCGCAAATTAAATGTCCCTAAAATGCCCCTAAAATGTCTGCGAATGTCCGTAAATGTCTATGAAAACAAATCAGGAAAACGCCCTCAATGCCTTACTCGCCTCTGCCTCAGTAACCGAAGCGGCGAAAAAATGCGGATTGTCCGAAAAGACGCTGCGAAGATATTTAGAAGATGCCGACTTTCAAAAAGAGTTTAGATCGGCGCGGCGTGTTGTATTCGAGCAAAACATTGTCCGTCTGCAATCGCTTCACGCGGGCGCGGTTGACACGCTCGAAAGAAATTTGAATTGTGAAAATCCTTCGGTTGAAGTGCGGTCCGCGCAAATCATTATCGAATCAAGCCGCAAGGATTTTGAAACGCTCGATATTTTAGAACGATTGGAGAAAATAGAAGATGAACATTCAAAATAGACTAAAAAAAATGGAAACAGAGCTTAACGCTGAAACAAAAGGCGATTTTTGCAAGTGTTTCGATAATCACTTAAAGGCTTGTCTAAACAAAGTCTATGACGAGCCATTTACAGTTTCGGACATTTTGCCGGACAACACGTCCGTAACTGATTTTTGCCGGATATGCCAAAAGCCGGTTGCAGAAAGAATAAAGGATATTTACCGCAACATCGAAGAAATTTACGGAAAAGCGAGCTTAAATTAATCGTGAACATCAAAAACCGATTAAAGAAACTCGAAATGATAAGCGGCGGCGGTGAATTTTGTGGCGAAAGTTGCAGGAAACATCCCGAAATAACATTCAAACACCAGCACGACGGCATTGATTGCGCCGCGCCCGGCTGGATGCGCCGTCAGACGGAAAAAGACGATAAAAAGCCAATTCTGGACGTTTGCCCGGTATGCCTCAAGCCAACCAGAAAACAGACAATCATTTTAAACTACGTAACTTCACCAATAGCAGAAAACTAAAACGGAGGCGTTTGACCCACGCGCACGCGGACGAAGTAAAATGCCGTGAGCGTTAAAACTCACGGCATTTGTTTTTTTTTTTATGCTTCATTTTCCATCAAGGAACTTCATAATGTCGTCGTAGTTTTCTGCAATTTTATTTAAGTTTAACTTGTGTTCGTTTTCTTCGTCTAAACCTTCGTTCCAAAGGTCATCGTCACGGATTGCGAGAACATTATCTTTAACAAGACTTGCTAGGATATTTGGCTCGAGCGCGTCTAATTCCCAACTGTTTTCACCGTATTTAATAACGTAATCACGGGCGCGTGAATCGGATAATTTAGCAAAATTCGGCGGCGGCTGGTATTCGTCAACCTGATTCATATTCAAGGCGAGACGGACAAACTTAGGCTTGCCTGTTTTTGACAAAAGAGTGACCCGATCAGTTATGTCTCGACTCATATCAATACCGCTCGGATCGTGGTCTCCGAAGTGCAAAATAAAGGGAGTTTGCCCGTTTTGAATGTGCCGACTAAAACGCCGATAGCCGGCTTCAAACATTTCTGACAGTGAAGCATAGCCGCGACAACTTAAAACGGGAACTTCCAATTCGTTACAAACTCTTTCAAATACTCCGACCAGCGCATCTTTTTCGATCCAGACTTCCGGGCGGAAATCTTGGCTTGCCCATTTATCTATTCTAAAACCGGCGCGCGCGGACTCCAGAACGCTTTGCGGCGTATCCCAAGTGGCAAGTCGTCTCAAATTCCGTGTGCGGTCAACGATAAAATCCCAATCAACAAGCCCGGCAAGCCGCGCATCGTTCAAAAGCAGTTGTATTTTGTTATAGGACTTGTCGCTATTTTCAATTTCGTCGGCGGCAACAAGTTGGTAATAAACCTGCCGCACTGTCATATCATATCCAGAGGCGTTATAGCGTTCCAGGATAGCGTTACATTTGCCGATTAAGCTAAGTGTGGCTTGCCTAAATTCTTTGTGTTGAAAGCATATTTTAGCCATATTTTATTTTAATAATAAGCCGCAAG